>ENA-USUG01007835-USUG01007835.1-human-gut-metagenome-genome-assembly--contig:-NODE-7835-length-10095-cov-307.034438_pt1 | contig 10095 bp, 8 predicted proteins | sample MGYA00250059_ERZ773394 | MGnify/ENA primary metagenome ERZ773394 (study PRJEB29103, sample SAMN06111957) | human gut metagenome | biome: human gut; feature: ankylosing spondylitis patient; material... | reverse complement strand
GTCTAATAATAAGACTACTGCTATTGTTAAGGGAGATGTCGGACAGCTTCAGGAGATATTTGGTAAGGAGCAGAAGCTTATTGATATTCTTAACAGACTGGAGATGGAGAGACAGTCATGTGTTGCAGATATATGTAAGATTCTGCATCTGTCAGCAGCAGAGGTTAAGGTGAGTCAGATAGTAAGACTGTTAGAAAAGAAGCAGGCAGAGCATGATGCTTTAGAACAGTCGTATCTGAGTCTTAAGAAAACTGTAAACCAGCTTACGCAGGTTAATGATAATAACAGGCTGCTGCTTAAGGAATCAATGGATATGATTGATTTTGAGATTAATCTTGCGAAGAATGCAAGTATGGCTCCACAGACGGCTAACTATGGAAAGGGAGCGTATGAGGAGACAGGTGGCATGGGAAGCACAAGCTTTGATGCCAGGCAGTAATATTCTGATGGCATATCAGGATGCCACGGATATAAGACAATATGAATAATATCACGGATGATTTATTGTGAGATGGGGTTGTCCGTGTTGGATTGAAAGCCACATTTTTACTAAGAGAATGTGGCTTTTTTAGTCTCTGGGGTGTTTTGTTTTAAAAAAATGACGATATACATATAAGATTATGAATTAAGTAAGAAAGAGGTGACCTTATGGCTAATGGAATGGCAGGATTGTTTGTTGGAGCAAGCGGTTTGAAAACAGCTCAGACAGCACTCAACACAACAGCACACAATCTGTCTAATATTAACACAACCGGATATACAAGACAGCAGGTTACTTTCTCTGATACTACATATGTCAATGTCAACAGCAAGGACAAAGTAAGTTATGCAAGCTATGGACTTGGTGTTGCAATATCTGAGGTAAGAAGAATAAGAGATCAGTATATTGACCTGGCATACAGGAATGAAAATTCAAGACTCGGATTCTATGAAAGCCAGTATAATGCTGTTCAGGAGATAGAAGATCAGTTTGGTGAGATGCAGGGTGTAACTTATGAGTCATATCTTACCAATCTGTATGATTCAATTAACGAACTTGCCAAGAATCCGACAAGTACAGTTGCAAGGTCATCACTTATCCAGAATGCGACTGCATTTATAGAGAAATCAGAAAATGTGTATAAGGGGCTCAGGGATTACCAGACAACTCTTAATACACAGGTTAGTAATATGGTTAATAAGATTAATAATCTTGCAGGCCAGATATATAAGCTTAATAAGAGTATTGCCAAGGTGGAAGCACCGGGTATGGAGAAAGCTAATGATTTAAGAGACCAGAGAGATGCGGCAATAGATGAACTCAGCAAATATATAGATATTACTTATTATGAATCAGAGAATAAGGAAACTATTATTAATGCAGCCGGAGTTCCACTTGTGACAGCAGGTGAGCTTACAGCTATGGGTACAAGAGTTGTCGAGGGAACAACACTTGTTATTCCTACCTGGCCATCGTATGAAAGGGATGTTTATGAGGATGGCAAGCTGGCAACTAATGCTGATGATACAGATAAGGGACAGCTTAAGGGACTTATTATTGCAAGAGGCAATATGGTTGTAGATTATACAGTGGTTCCGGTTGCACCTGACAGCAATGATTATGACATGAGTACTGAGGAAGGCCGTACAGCATATCAGCAGGCCTATAATGAATATGCAAAGCAGCAGGAATACTACAATACATATGTAGAGCCTTCAGCAATTCTTAGCGCTATGGCGGGATTCGATAAGCTTGTTAATGGAATTGTTGAAAGAATCAACGGAATCTTGTGTCCGGAGAAAACTGAGACAAGGACTAATCCTTATCTTAATGCAGATGGAAGTGAGATTCAGGCAGATACATACATATATAATTCAGTTGATAAGGCGGTTCTTTATGACAGATACGGAAGAGAGGTTACCGGAACTGATAACGGTGATGGTACTTACAGCTATGCATCTGGTGAGAAATTATACGAGAGTGCAGGCGGAGCAGCGGTTCCGGTTGATTCATATGAGTATCTTATGCTTGACATGGACAAGACTGGATACGGTATGGATGACGATAAGACTGTTGGTACAGAACTGTTTTCAAGAATTGGAACAGACAGATATATTAAGACTACAGGTGATAATGGAGAGACAATCTATCTTAGAAACAATCTTAACGAGACAGATTATGAATCATTATATAAGCTTGGCAATCTGAAGATTAATCCTGAAGCAGCACAGAATGTAGGAAAGATTCCACTTTCTACTGTACAGGGTAAGGAAGATTTTGACAGAGCCAAGGAACTCGTGGATATATGGGATGAGAAATTCGCTTCCCTTAACCCGGACATGTATGCGAAGTCGGATTACATGTCATTCTACAATAATTATATTGGTGAATATGCCACTATGGGTAAGGCACTTTATAATTATGTAGGTAACCAGACAACGATGGTTGATGGTTATGATAACCAGAGACTACAGTCAGAGGGTGTATCCTCTGATGAAGAGTTAGAGAAGATGATAAAGTATCAGCAGGCATATAATGCAGCATCGAGATATGTCAATGTAGTAAGCGAAATGCTGGAACATCTCGTTACTTCACTTGGACGTATATAAATGCTGATTAATACAGGAGGATAATATGGCATCAACATTTTTTGGATTAACAATTGCATATACAGGATTGCAGGCGGCGCAGACATCTATTAATGTTACATCACATAATCTTGCTAATATCAATAACCAGGCATATACGAAGGAGACAGCTTCTATTAAGGCTGGTGAGGCATTGCGTTCATATGCTAAATATGGAACACTTGGTGCAGGAGTTATCGTTGATGCAATTAATCAGACGAGAGATTCTTACTATGATGAGAAGTACAGAAATAATTATACTAATTATGGACAGTACAATGTTAAGGATACATACATGTCACAGATACAGAATTATCTCAATGAGTTCACACTTAAGGGATATTCAACAGAGTATGAGAATTTTTTCGCAGCACTTAACCAGCTTGATCTTACACCGGCTGATACATCAGCAAAGAACCAGCTTATCAATAATGCAAAGAGCATGACAGATTACTTTAATACTCTGGCTACTAATTTAAGGAATGTTCAGATAGACGCTAATAACGAGATTAAAGATACTGTTAACCAGATTAATTCTCTGGCACAGAGCATTTCTTCTCTTAATAAGCAGATTAACCAGATTCAGGCTAATTATGGCAATGCCAACGACCTTAAGGATGAGAGAAATGCTTTAATTGATGATCTTTCCAAGCTGGTTAATATATCAGTAAGTGAGACAGACATTGGCAACAATCTTACAGACCTTCAGATTACAATTAATGGTAATTCGCTTGTTAATGGCTATAATTACCATACTCTTCAGACTGTTTCAAGAGATGAACCAAGAAATGTATCAGATGCGGCAGGTTTGTATGACATACAGTGGGAGACCGGACAGCCATTTAACATATACAGCACTTCATTAGGCGGAGAGTTAAAGGGACTTATTGATATAAGAGACGGATGTAATGGTGAGATTGAAAAATATGCCACAACAACTGACGATGATGGCAATGAAACATATAAGACAGATGCAGAGGGTAATATCCTTACTGATACAGTAAGTAAGGTGGACAGCAATACTAATTATAAGGGAGTTCCTTATTATCAGGCACAGCTTAACCAGTTTATACAGACATTTGTATCATCAATCAATGAGATTCTTACAAAGGGTGTTACATCAGATGGCTCGGCAAGCGGAATTCCACTTTTTGTAATGTCAGATGGAAGCAAGGCTCTTACAGCGTCAAGTGTAACAGTTAATCAGGATCTTATTGATAACGCGGACCTTCTTGCTACCAAGTACAAGGAAAGCGATGGAGAAGCCAATACTAGCCTGATTGTAGACCTTATCAATTCTAAAGATGCTAAGATATATGACGGAGGTACGGGAACATATTTCCTCGAAAGTATTGTCAGTGATATGTCAATAGATGCAAGTAAGGCAATTAATTTTACAAAGAATTACAACAATCTTAAGACAACTATACAGAACCAGAGATTATCTGTAATGGGTGTTGATACAGATGAAGAAGCCATGGATCTTGTAAAGTTCCAGCAGGCATATAATTTAAGTTCGAAGATGATGACTGTCATGAATCAGTTATATGACAGACTTATTAATAATACAGGTGTATAAAACAGTAAAAGAATTCTTCTCCTCACCATAGGGGCGGTTTTTGATTCGCGATATAAGGAGGCACAATATGCGTATTACTAACCAGATGATGGTAAACAGCTCAATATCCAATATTCAGGGAAATAAGAGCCAGCTTAATGATTTAAGTACACAGCTCTCAACACAGAAAAAGATTAATAAGCCTTCTGATGACCCTATTATAGCCATCAGGGCATTGAGACTGCGTTCAAGTCTTGATGAGGTAACACAGTATCTTGGAAAGAATATTCCTGATGCATCATCATGGTTAAGTGTAACTCATGATGCATTAGACGAAAGCAACAAGATTATACAGGATTTGTATAATTACTGTGTGCAGGGCTCTACGGATTCATATTCAGAATCTGAGCGTAACACTCTTGCTGAAAGTCTTAACAAGCTGGTGGAAGCTTATTATGAGCAGGGGAATGTTGATTATGCCGGAAGATATGTATTTACAGGACATGCTACAGATAAGCCTCTGACATATCAGTCAGATGAAACTGCTAAAGATGTTGATTATACAATTACACAGAACTTTACAAGGGAAGATTTATCTAATAAGACAGCATACACTAATGCATATACTAATGACGATATTATCAATCTTAATGTAAAGACAGACGCTAACGGCAATATAATCACACCTAATATAACAGATGTACACAGAATCCAGCTCGCATATGATGAGATTAACGGAAGAACATTTTCGATGAGCATGGGAGATAATAATTCTGCCAATATCACTATTGCTGATGATGGTAGTGTTGCTATAGATGGAGGACTTACTGTTCCGGTAACTGATGCAGACGGTAATACAGCTGATACAGCTGTAAATGTTGTTACAACGACAGATCCTAATTATGTTCCGGGTGAGAATGAGATTGCAATTAACTCAACAACCGGAGAGCTTCTTCTTGGTGAGAATGTATACAAGTCAGTGTATGCTGATAATGCATTTTCAGTGACATACGAGAAGAGCAATTTTATAAAGGGCGACATTGATCCGACAATGTATTTTAACTGTGTTGATAAAAATACAGGAATTGAGTACAACAAGCAGAGTGAGGATATTGAATATATCATTAATTTCTCACAGAAGATTAAGGTTAATACGGAAGCCGATGAAGCTTTCAATATATATCTTGGAAGAAATGTTGATGACCTTGTCAATGCGGTACAGAATGTCCTTGATATTAATGACCAGATATCAAAGATTGAGTCTATGCAGAAGGAAGGACGGTACAGCGATGAGGCTTCGCAGAAGAAGTTAAGTGATATTATGGAAGGCCTTACAAAGCAGAGAGATTTTGCAAAATCTAAGATGAAGGACGCTTTTGAAGCGGGAATCGGTCAGATGCAGGGCTATCAGGAGCAGGTATCTAATGCGAAGGCTGATGTCGGTAACAGACAGATAAGACTTGACCTTACCAAGACAAGACTTACGGAGCAGAAGACTAATTTCACTGATCTAAAGTCTCAGAATGAAGATATTGATCTGGAGGAGATTGTTGTTACATATACATCAGCACAGCTTGTATATCAGGCAGCATTATCAGCTGCGAGCAAGGTTGTTCAGCAGACACTGCTTGATTTCCTTGGGTAGCCAGCATAAGAGAGGAATACAGTGAGGCAGGCTGAGAGTTAAGCTGTATAAACAGCATTGACAGATAAAGGATAGAATTAAGATTTGGAGGTTTGACATGAAAGTACAGACTAAATGGTTTGGTGAAATTGAGGTTAGTGAGGATAAAATCATTACATTTGACAAGGGAATCATTGGATTTGAGGACTGGAAGAAGTATACTCTTGTGTATGATGCAGAGAAAGAGGAGAATATATCAATTATATGGCTTCAGGCGATTGATGAGCCAACACTTGCACTTCCTGTCATGAAGCCGGAATTCGTGTATGAGACATATGATCCTGTTGTTGAGGATGAGCTTCTTAAATCTCTCGGAGATGATATACAGGATGATAATATCAGAGTGTACTGTGCACTCACGGTACCACAGGATATTACTAAGATGACAATTAATCTTAAAGCTCCTATTATTGTTGATTTTGATACGATGAAGGGAATACAGCTTATAGCAGATAATTCTGAATATCAGGTAAGATATCCTATATACGATATTCTAAAGAAGGAGGAGAACTAATATGCTCGCATTATCAAGAAAGAAAGACGAAGCAATCATTATTAACGATGATATTGAGATTACTATAATTGAAATCAAGGGCGATCAGGTAAAGCTTGGCATATCAGCTCCTAAGTCAGTGCCTATATATCGTAAGGAAGTGTATGCACAGATACTTGATTCTAATAAGGAAGCAGCAAGTTCGGTTGATGTTAAGTCTCTTAACCAGTTATTTAAGAAATGATTTGTTTTATTTGTGTATATTTTTTTCCGAAGGGTTAAATTTTACTTAACATTTTCCGATATATGCAGTACAACATGAATGTAACTACAGGATAAAGTTTTGTTTTCACACGGAGGTGGAATTGTATCATGGGAATGGAAGTTAATGGAGTAGCGGCAGCGTCAAGCTACCAGAGCCAGAATTCACAGGCTGCTAAGCCGGTATCACAGGTAAGCAGTGTTACATCAGCTACAGATAAGAGCAATGAGGTTGTTGTTGATTCAGCGAAGTCAGCAGCATCTAATGTAGCAGTTTCTGTAGGACAGGCAGCAGACAGTGAGAAGAATGGCAGCAACGCTAATGACAATGACAAGGCAAAGAAGCAGGCTGAATCTATGGCTGACGTTAAGGATATAAGGAAAGTCCTTAACAACAATACAATTGCAGAATTCGGCTACAACGAACCAACTAACAGAATCACAATTAAGATTAAAGATAAAGATACAGACGAAGTTATTAAAGAGATACCTTCAGAGAAAGCTCTTGAGATGCTTGCCAAGGCATGGGAGCTTGCAGGTATCATGGTTGATGAGAGGAGATAAGCTATGGCAATAAGACTTTCTGGTATGGTATCGGGTATGGATACAGAATCACTTGTTTCAGCACTCGTATCATCATATAAGTTAAAGAAAGACAATCTTGTTAAAGCACAGACCAAGCTTTCATGGAAGCAGGAAAAGTGGAAGACCATGAATACAAGTATTTATGGGTTCTATAGCGGAAAGCTTTCAAGTGCAAGATTTTCTACAAGTTATAATCTGAAGACATCAAGTGTGTCTAATGATAAGTATGCCAAGGTAACAGCAAGTTCATCTGCTGTTAATGGTACACAGAGACTTAAGGTTAAGCAGCTGGCATCAACAGGATATCTTACAGGTGGACAGATTAAAGCTGCTGATGGAAGTAAGATTACAGGTGATACTAAGATATCAGACATAGTTGGAACAACAGATGGTTCTATAAGTTTTAAGACTGCTTCTGGAACCAAGAGTATTGATATAACATCAGATATGAATGTTAACCAGTTTGTATCTAAGTTAAAGGAAGCTGGCGTTAATGCAAGCTTTGATGAGAATAATGCAAGATTCTTTATAAGCTCTAAGGAGTCAGGCAAGGATAACGATTTCTCACTTGTGGCTAATGACTCTAACGGACTTAATGCATTACAGAAGCTTGGAATATATACAGTTAATGATACTGATTCAGCAGAATACAAGAGACTGGCAGCTTTAACAGAGGGCAGTGATGCATATAATACAGAACTTGAAGGTATGTATACTAAGATTACTGCCAAGGATACTGCCAAGAGTTATGCTGATAAGTATAATGCAGCCAAGGATAAGCTTGATGCACTGGCAGCAGATGATACTTGGGACCATTCATTGACATTAGATGAATATGTCGCAAAGCTTAAGACAGAGACACCAGATATTCTTAATGCTTATGATAAGTATAAGAAGGAAAAGGTGGATTCAGAGGGCAATACAGTTAAAGATTCTGATGGCAAAGTTGTGTACGAATATGACACAGAGGCTATGGAAAAAGATGGCGTCAAGGATGAATATGAGGCAGCGGTAAAGAAAAAAGCGTCTAATGAATCACTGATTAAAGTGTATGATGATAATTCCAAGGTTATTGAGGATACTAAGGATTATGTAACAATCGGCGATGATGGAAAAGCTGTGGCAGATGAGACTAACGAGAAGGTGTTACAGGAAGTAAGCGATACTAATGCTGACAGACAGGCTAAAGCTAAGGCACTGCTTGATTCTAAGATTGCAATGGCATCAAATGTTGCTGGTAGTGCGTCATCTTCGGGTGCTGTCAGAATAACAGGACAGGATTCAGAGATTGAGCTTAATGGGGCAACATTTACTAACAACTCTAATAACTACTCAATCAATGGTCTTACAATTGAGGCAATGGAAGTTACCGGTAATGATGAAGTAACTATTACAACCAACACAGATGTAGATGGTATATATGATATGATTAAGGGCTTCCTTAAGGATTATAATGACCTTGTCAAGTCTGTAGATGTTGCCTACAATGCGGCAAGTTCTAAGGGATATGAGCCTCTTACAAGTGATGAGAAAGATGCAATGTCTGATGATGAGGTTAAGAAGTGGGAAGAAAAGATTAAGGATTCACTTCTTAGAAAAGATTCAACACTTGGAAGTGTTCTTGATACTATGAAGAATGATATGGCAAGATCATTCAAGGTGGGAGATAAGTCTTATTCACTTTCTAGTTTTGGAATAGCTACACTTGGATATTTTAATTCTCCAGAGAACGAAACAGGTGTATATCATATAGATGGTGATAAGGATGATTCTAAGACATCAGCTAATACAGATAAGTTAAGAGAGATGATATCTAATGACCCTGATACGGTTATATCATTCTTTTCACAGTTATCTACACAATTGTATACTGATCTTGGAAAGAAGATGGTAGCATCATCAACAAGCAGTGCTTATACTATATATAATGATAAGCAGATGAATACGCAGTATTCAGAGTATAATACTAAGATATCTGCGGCAGAAGACAAGGTTACTACATGGGAAGATTATTATTATAGTAAGTTCTCAGCAATGGAATCAGCATTGGCAAAGATGAATGCACAGTCATCATCATTGACAGGCTTATTCAGTTAATTATAGAATATATTAAATTATGGGATATCCATATATCATGGAGGAGTTATGGCATTTAATCAGAATATCGCACAGGAGTATAACCGTAATAAAATTCTTACAGCAAGTCCAGCAGAGCTTACACTTATGCTTTTTGAAGGCGCAATTAAATTCTGTAATATTGCATTAATCGCTATAGAAAAGCAGGACTATGAAAAAGCAAATATTAATATTAAGAAAGCTGAGAACATAATAACGGAGTTTAAGGTGACACTTAATCATAAATATCCGGTTGCTAAGGATTTTGAAAATGTATATAATTATATATATTCATTATTGGTTGATGCTAATATTAAAAAGGACACTGAGATACTTAATAAGGCACTTGATGAAATCAGGGGCATGAGAGATACATGGAAAGAAGTTATGAACCGAACGAGGTCAATGAATAAGTAGGAGACAGATATGACTACTAATTATCTTCAGATTATGATAGACAGTCTTAAGAAGAAGAAGGATATTCTTGATAAGATTATAGTTCTTAATGAGACTCAGAATAAGATACTTTCTAATACAGAGTTTGATCATGATGCATTCGAGAATAATATGCATGAAAAGGGTGAATGCATTGATGAATTGGAGAAGCTTGATGAAGGCTTTCAGAGTGTATTTGACCGTATTAAGGAAGAACTCAGTGATAATAAACAGATGTATTCTGATGAAATCGAAACTATGAAGACACTTATTAAAGCAGTTACAGAACTTGGCGCTAAGATAGAAGTTCAGGAAGCTCGAAATAAGGTTAAGGTTGAGGCAATGTTTCGCAGGGAA
>ENA-USUG01007831-USUG01007831.1-human-gut-metagenome-genome-assembly--contig:-NODE-7831-length-10105-cov-6.331372_pt1 | contig 10105 bp, 10 predicted proteins | sample MGYA00250059_ERZ773394 | MGnify/ENA primary metagenome ERZ773394 (study PRJEB29103, sample SAMN06111957) | human gut metagenome | biome: human gut; feature: ankylosing spondylitis patient; material... | reverse complement strand
CTTGCTCATAACCAAATAACTGCTCCGCAGTTTATCAGAAAGAGCTTGCACTCTTCCTGATACAAGCAAGTCCCCACACACTGCTTATTGCTTTTCGCAATTGAAGCAGGGGACTTACTTGATTTGGTTAAAATCCCAGAATCCGGTTCCTGTTTCGGGATCGTATTTGCGGTGGATGGCTCCGCCTGTTACGGGGCGGAGTTCGATTTCTGCTGTGTACAGTACAGTGATTGATTTCATATGACCGGCTGCCATGCAGTGTTTTTCGCCGTCTTTGTAGGAGAATACTGCGTGGATGTGATGATAATAGGTATTGTTTTCGTCTGTGACCACGTTGCCGTTTAAAGATGCCAGTTCAAGCATTCCGGAAATGTGTTGTTCTTCGAAGCTGCCTGTTTCAGGGATGAATGTCTGGATTTCTGCGTCTTTGCATCCGCCTATACCGGAAAAGGTGGCTGCGCTGATGTTTTCTTTTTTGCATATTTCGAGGATTGTGCTGATGATTTCGTCATCGCGGTCCATTCTTATGTAATAGCATTCGCCGAATTTTCTGTAGTCCATTTTTGTGTCTCCATTTTTTCTGTTGGCATAAAAATAATTTTGTATCGTCTCTCAGGAAATCTTTACAAATAGATAAAAAGAAACTTCTGTTTCTCAGTTCGGAAATGAAGAAGTTTCTTTTCACGTAAGGTTTCATATCATTTTTATCTCATGTTTTATGTAAGGTTTTTAATCCATTTATACTTCTTATAATGCTTATAAACCACCGGCAGTTTAATGATCTCGTCCAGGTTGAGTACGAAGTAGACGACCATGACCGGCAGTTTCAGGATAAATGCGCAGATGCATCCCAGCGGAACGGTGATGCACCACAGGGTTATGGAGTCACACAGCATTCCAAACTTTGAGTCTCCACCTGCTGCAAAGATGCCGCCAATAGTCATGCAGTTGACTGATTTTCCGGCTATGTAGTAGGAACAGATCAGCAGCATTTTCTGTAAATATCCACAGGCTGTCGGGGTCAGGTCTACCATTCGGGTGATAAATGGAGACAAAATGATCAGAACCAGACCTGACAGGATTCCGGCGATGATCGCAGTTCTTGTCAGAAGTCCTCCTGCTTCTTTTGCCTCTTCCAGGCGGTTTGCTCCGAGACGGTTTCCTACGATGATGCTTCCTGCATTTCCCAGTCCAAGACAGAAGCATACGATCAGGTTCTTGGAAATATTTGCGATTCCGTTTGCCGCAACTGCATCGGTTCCGAGGTGTCCCATAACTACAGAATACATGGAAAATCCGATTCCCCATGCCAGGTTGTTGATCAGCAGCGGAATCGCTTTCTGCCAGAAATGAGAAGTGATTTCTCTCTCGCATCTGTGCAGATTCAGCTTCACAGATTGAATCCTGCCTAACACATATCCGACACTCCATACAACCTGTACAACAGTCGCAAGAACCGTAGCAACAGCTGCTCCGCGGATTCCCATTTCCGGACATCCGAACAGTCCGAAAATGAAAACTGCATTTAAAATAATATTGAGAATCACCATCACACTGTTGATCAGGGTACTTACATTTACTGCATTACAGTTCTTCATGATTGCCAGAAATGTCTGTGCAATGGAAGAAAGTAAATAGGAAATTCCGATTACTCTGAGGTATTCGCTTCCCAATGTGATCAGTTCTTCTTCATTCGTCAGGACTGCCATGATCTGCCGTGGAAAGAAGAAGGTTCCAATGAGAAATATAACTGCAACAACTCCGCATGCCTTGGTTACAAGGCTGAAGATTTTGGAAATTCCTTTATAATCACCTTTTCCATAGTACTGCGCTACGAACATGTTCTCGCCTGTTACAAATGCATACATAAACAGGTTGAATACAAAGGTTACCTGTGTTGCCAATGAGACTGCTGACATTGCATTCTGGCTCAATTTTCCCAGCATGATCGCATCGCAGGCTCCTACAAGTGCGGTCATGAACTGCTGAAGTGCCATCGGCAGTGCCAGACGGATAATTTCATTTCGCAAACTCTGTTTACGCTCGTTCATTCTTTTTTGCTCCTATATAAATTGTAAAATCCAGTAAACCAGTGGCAGCGTCACGATTGAACAGACAGTTGTCACCAGGATGCCTCCCATAGCGTAATCGCCGTCTGTGCCGTATGCGTTTGCCATCATAACCACTGAGGACATGACCGGCATTGCGGATGTGAGTGTCATGGTCATGCGGATTTCTGCTGAGATTGGAAGGAATCCGAGGATGATATAAAAGATCACCGGGAAAATCAGCATTTTGATCGCTACGATCCCGTAATAATCCAACTTCAGGATATATTTTTTTACATCCATGCAGGCAAATACACCGCCAAGATAGATCATCGCCAGAGGAGTGGCTGTTGCTCCGATTTTCGAAAATGCAGTGTTCAGTATTTCCGGCAGGTGGATTCCTGTAAGAATAAAAATCAGTGCCAGCACAATGGCAGCTGTAACAGGATTTACCAGCTTTCTGAAATTGAAACTGCTATGTTTATCCGATGTTCCATTTGCTGCTGACTGCCCGGATACTGTCGTCTTTTTATCTGATTCAGGTTGTCCACCTGATGACTGAATCCGGAAGTTTTTTTCCACTGTATTTCCTGCTTTCGAGGTGAGTCTTACCCCGACTGTCCACAGCATTAGCTGGTCGATCATGGTAAACACAGAAATATAAAGCATTCCTCTTTCCGGAAAAATGCTTGTGACGATCGGGATTCCCATAAATCCGATGTTTCCAAATGCACTCATGGCAGAATAGAGCTGCTGATGGTCCCCGTGCAGATGTAGCAGCTTTCCTGACAGGAAACTCAGTCCAAACAGACAGAGGTACATAAAAAACGCAATCCCCAGAATGGATAAGGAGTGGAAAAGCATTTCCTTATCCACTCCATTTACTGTGTTTGTAAAAATCATAACCGGCAGAGCCAGTTTGATCACCAGCCTGGAAACGACTTCCATATTTTCTCTGTTCAGTACATGTGTACGGATCAGAATGATCCCTGCGAGAATATAGATGACAAACATTCCAAGCTGAGTGATCAGGATATTCAGTGTACTCATCAGTCGATTCTCAGGATCACGCTCAGGATTCTTTTTGCACTGAGACGGATCTCTTCTTCTGTGATAAAGCCTTTCTCATAAGCTTCTTTTACACGGTCCGGATATCCGGCTGCCATCTTGATATCATTTCCGGCTTTTGTCTCACGGTAGTGTTCTCCGAAGGTCCACCAGTCTGTGGTAACCAGTCCGTCAAATCCCCATTCGTCACGGAGAATGCCTGTCAGGAGTTCTTTATGTTCAGAAGTATGGATGCCATTGAGCAGGTTATAAGAGGACATGATGGTGTATGGATGTGCCTCTTTTACAATGATCTCAAACTGTTTCAGATAGATTTCACGGAGTGCTCTCTCGGATACTCTGGAGTCGGAATCCTTACGGTTTGTCTCTTTGTTATTCGCTGCAAAATGCTTCACACTTGCTCCGATATGCTGGGACTGAATGCCTCGTACCATAGCTGCTCCGGTCTTTCCTGCAAGGTACGGGTCTTCGGAATAATATTCGAAGTTACGGCCGCAGAGCGGGCTTCTGTGAATGTTGCAGGCTGGTGTCAGCCAGATGCTGATGTTATTTTCTTTTACTTCTTCCGCACCGGCTTTGCCGACTTTTTCTACCAGTTCTTCATCCCAGGTGCTTGCAAGAAGCGTTGCACATGGCCATGCGGTTGTCTTTACTCCTGCCCATGGGCGGATACGAAGACCGGCAGGTCCGTCTGCTGTCATGACGTTCGGTACCCAGTATTTCGGGATATTTCCCATTCCAAAGGTATCTGCACATCCTGTATTTGGCTGACCGCCAAGAAGATTGATGCATTCATCCAGTGTCAGGAGATCCATAAATTCATCCAGCGTCATCTTGCCGTCTGCCACATCTTCAAAACGGACTCCTTTCGGTTCAATAAAATCAAGGAAATCGATTCCTTTTTCCATTCTTCTGTCCGGGCATGGAAGTCCGATTGCGTATTTATCCTGTCTTGGAAGTCCCTCTTCTTCCACATATTCGCGCTGTGGAAGTTCCTCGTAGGAACCGTCTGCGAGCATACGTTTCGGCAGATGATACGGAGCTGCTTTTTCGCTTAACTGCTCGGTAACGGTGTTTTCTTTTACTTCATATGTAAAGTCGATCTTCGCTGCATCTCTTACGTTTGTGCCGACATAGATCACATATTCTCCTGCTTCCAGAACATAGGCAGACTTGCATACTTTGCCCAGATCATCATAAGATGCCATCTGATTTACAGGAAGTTTCAGAGTAAGGATCTGGCGTTCTCCTGGCTGAAGAAGGCTGGTTTTCTTAAATGCACCCAGTACTTTCGCAGGTTTGCCAAGTTTACCCTGCGGAGCTCCGTAATAGAGCTGGATGACTTCTTTTCCTGCTGTTTTTCCTGTATTTGTAACTTCCGCAAGGACTGTGATGACACCGTTTTCTTCGGAAGCTCCGGTTACTTTCCAGCCGAAATCTGTATAGGAAAGTCCATATCCAAATGGATAATTTACCTTCTCTGCTGCTCCCGGGATTGTCTCAAAGTAGCGGTATCCTACATAAATATCTTCAGTGTAATCTACATAAAATGCAGACTCATGGAAGTTTGCTGTGGACGGATAATCTTCCAGATCCTTTGCATAGGTATCAGATAATTTACCGGATGGATTGACATCTCCGCAGAGGATATCTGCGGTTGCAAGACCACCTTCCATGCCACCCTGCCATGCCATCAGAACAGACTGGATTTCTTCACAGTCTTTGAACCATTTGGTATCTACGATACCGCCCACATTCATGACTACGATCACATGTGGAAATGCTTTCTTTACTTTTTCTACCATGGCATTCTCTGCATTGGTCAGGCAGAAATCACCGTCCTCGAAGATTTTTGCAGACAGGTCGGAGTTTCTTTTCTCATCGCCGTCCAGAACATAGCCATCCTGTGCAGCTTCGCATTTTCTGTCCCATCCCTCACCGGAAAAACGGCAGATTGTGATGATCGCAGTGTCTGTGTATTCTCTGGCTTCCTTCAGAAGGTCATCCGGAAGTTCCGGCTCGATCGTCATTCCCGGAACTGCACCGTCTGCATACTGTTTCTGAATATCCTCTTCATAATACTTTGCAAGTTTATCAAAGACTTCTACTTTTCCTTCGTCCTCTTTGATTTTCATTCCTTCGTAAAGGTTGCGGATGTATTCTACAGTTACATCGCCACTTCCGCCGCCGCCTTTTACATAGTCAACGGTACCCTTTCCGAAAAGTGCTACTTTTGTTCCATTCTGAAGTGGAAGGGTGTCTTTCTCGTTTTTCAGAAGAACCATTCCCTCTCCTGCTGCCATTCTGGAAAGTGCAATGTGTTCTTTACTTCCTGTTACTTTTCGTCCGTCTTCTCCCAGCGGAAGTACCGGCTGGAAAAAGCTTCTCTGCCATTTTGCCATCTGTAAAAATCCTCCTGATTATTTCCTGCAAATTTATTACAGTTCTTTTTTTAAAAATGCAAACGGTTCTTCATCCTGAAGGAAATGCATGAGCTGATATGCACACATGATCGCTACATTTTCCTCTTTCAGGATTCTTTTTACTTCTTCTCTGTCAGCAAGTACCACTTCGATTTCTTCGGAGTCTTCCTGTGCCTCCTTGCTGATCTCGCCTTCTGCATATCCGTATACAGCAGCGCAGGATTCATCTGTCATTCCGATTGTTGTAAAGTATGGTTTTTCAAATGCAGGATCTACTTTCAGAGGTGTGAATTTCAGACCTGTTTCTTCATGCATTTCTCTCACTGCACCTTCATGAAATTCTTCGTTTGGTTCTACCAGACCTGCCGGAAATTCGTAGATATATCCGCCAATTGTATATCTGTACTGACGTACCAGCACAACTTTGTCTCTCTTTTCTCCATAGAGACTGTAAATGATCACACCGTCCGGGGTGTTTTTGCCTGTTTTGATCTTTAATTTGTCAATGCTCTCTGCACGGGATGCCACAAAATATGACACCGGAGTGTTGTGAACACTGGTTGCATTTAAATGATATAAATTTAAAAATCTACAGTCTGTCAGTTTCTCAATGTCGTGTATCTGTCCCATTGTTTTTGCTCCCTTTCCATTTTTTCCTTCACGCTCTATAACAGTTCTATGATATCTGCGCCGTCTGTTTTATCTTACCATATTATCCTGTCTTTTTTAAGCCTATCTGGAAATTTCGGAAATTATTTTGCAGAATTTTCCTCGGATTCGGGCAGAAAAAAACAGCCGCAGTTTTTTATCCTGCGGCCGTTTTTCACTCTTCACATTTGATTTTATGATTTCTCAGTCCCCTTTAAGAACCACACGGATTCTTTTGTAAATAAAGAATACAACCAGGGATGTCAGTGCATATTTAAATATATTGAACGGGAAGATGATGATCGCTGCAAATGTCAGCAGATTGTTTACGGAGCTGTTTACTGCGCTTCCCATTTCGATAAATGCTTCGATCGGCATTCCGAAAGCCTTACCATAGGCCGGAAGTAAAACGAAAGCATTGATAAAGCATGCTACAACTGCTGTCAGAACTGTTCCCACTGCCATTCCGATCACTGCATGTTTTCTGCTCTTAATGGATTTGTAACGGTAGATCAGTCCTGCCGGAACTGCAAAAGTACATCCGAAAATGAAGTTCGCCACATCACCGACACCTGCTGTCATGCTTCCCTTGGATACCAGATGCACCAGAATCTTTACCAGTTCGATCAGTACGCCTGCTACCGGTCCCATCGCGAAAGAACCGATCAGTACCGGGATTTCTGAGAAATCCAGCTGATAGAAGGTCGGTGCCAGGAAGGGAATTGGAAACTCCAGATTCATCAGAATCCCGGCGATCGCGCCAAGCATGGCCACCTGTGTGATCGTTCTGGTTTTGCTCCTTGCCATTACGTTTCCGTTTCTTAATACCTGTTCACTCATACTGTTTCTCTCCTTTGAAATTATTCTTTACGGATATGTCTCATATCCTGTTTAAAAGAAAATTCCACAAGCTTCTTTATGTAAGGAAAAATGAAATCCATTTCCATAACATAAAAAACCCCGGATTATTTATCCGGGGTACTGAGCACGTATGGTAAAAATATCGCGTGTTCTTCTCTCATCCAGACTATACTGTCGGTTTTGGAATTTCACCAAATCAGCCGCCTTGCGCGGGTCGCGGACTATAACCGCCGGTAGGGAATTTCGATCAGGCCGTAAGCCGTGCCGAGCACCCAACCCCGAAGAATTTTCTTTTATCTGTGTCTGATTATACTACATGTAAATGTCCATTTCAATAGCCCTGACAGAGTTTTTTTCATTTATTTGCGTGTACAGAATTCTGTGATCGCCTGTATTAAACACAGGCGACAGAGCCGGTAAAGAAGTTGTACAGGTTTACTTCTCCGCACCGGAAGGCACTCTGGACAAACCGTATCAGGAACTTGCAGCATACGGAAAGACAGATGAGATTGCACCAGGTGAAAGCCAGACAATGACAATCAGCTTCAATACAAGTGAAATGTCCTCTTACTCAGAAGACAAAGCCGCTTATATCATGGAAGCCGGCGATTATGTAATCCGCGTAGGTAACAGCTCCAGAAATACAACACCTGCAGCAGTTCTTAACCTGGATGAAGAAGCAGTTACAGAACAGCTCAAGAACAACATGTCAATCGACCGTGATGGCAAATATCCGGGTGGTTCTTCAGGTGAATATGACGACCTTACAGTAGAAGAAAACGTAAGCAACTTTGATAAACTTGCAGAAGAATTCAAAGAGCAGGGAGCTTCCGGCAAAGGTCTTGAAAGCCCGTCTACAGAAGGCGCAACACAGATCAGCCTTGCAGCAGCAGACTTTGTAACTGAGAATCCTTATGAAGAAAAAGGTGTTGACGGAAGCGGTGACACAACTGTTTATGTATCCGCTACCACAGATGAAGATACAGCAGGAACAACCGCTTATGACTTCGCTCTGGAAAAAGAATACAACATCAATCATGTTTACTTTGATAAAGATGGAAACGAAACAACAGAAAAACCAGAAGAAATGGCTGATTACAGCAATGCTACTCTGAAAGATGTTGCAGACGGAACAATTACAATTGAACAGTATGTATCCGGACTTACTGTAACACAGATGTCTGACCTGGTAGAAGGTGGAAGCAAATCTCCGAACGCAAATGGACAGTCTTCCGGTGGAACTTCACCTAGCACAGCAGATGCCGGCCAGGATGTTGTTGATTATACAAATGAAAACTATGTAGATGGTCAGGCCGGACAGACAGTTGGTCTGTACTCCGCTACAAAAGGCATCCCGACTATGACAAATGCTGACGGACCTGCCGGTCTTCGTATCTCCCAGTCTTACACAGGTCTGGACGGAAACGAGTACTATCAGTACTGCACCGCATATCCGGTTGGTATCATGATCGCACAGACATGGAACACTGATCTTGCATATACAATGGGTGAAAATGTTGGCCAGGAAATGGCACAGTATGGTATCTCCCAGTGGCTTGCACCTGGTATGAACATCCACAGAAATCCGCTTTGTGGACGTAACTTTGAATACTATTCAGAAGATCCGCTTGTAGCCGGATTAACTGGTGGAAGCGAAGCATTAGGCGTACAGAGCAACAAGGGTGTTGGCGTTACCTTCAAACATTTCGCAGGAAATGATCAGGAAAACAGCCGTAACAGCCAGAACGACGTTGTATCTGAGCGTGCATTCCGTGAAATCTATCTGAAACAGTTCGAGACTGCTGTCAAGATGTCCAATCCGATGGGTATGATGAGTACTTATGGTATGGTAAACAGTGTTCCGACTGCAAACGACTATGAACTGTTAGAGAATATCCTTCGTACTGAGTGGGGATTCGAAGGTATCGTTATGACAGACTGGGGCGGATCCGGCGGTATGTCCGATTCACAGGCTATGCATTCCGGTAATGACCTGATCATGCCTGGTAACAGCGTAACTGACAACCTGATCGCTTATATTGGTGATGTAGAACCTACTATCGTACGCGGCGATGATGGCATTGCAACAGAAGGTGGCTTCCCGTCTACAATTGCTCACTCCATGACATTTGGTACATGGATCTGGAACAGCGTAAGCACAGACTGGGGCGATTACAAACTGGATGCAAACGGAACTGCATATGAAGTTGTTGCAACAGAAGACAGCTTTAACAATACAGAAATTCCGAAATTAGTAGATAACGAAATCGAAACTGTAACTGTAAAAGAAATGATCGAATCTCTTGCAGAAGAAGGAACCGCTTCCTATGAAACAAATGATGACGGTACTGTAACAATCACTTACATGCTGTCTCAGGCATCTATGGACGACGGAACACACTATGCAGAAGACTACAAAGATCACGCAATCGCTGTTGGTACAAACATGCTCGGCGGAGAAGACTACAATACTTTGTCACTGGCAGACCTGCAGAAAGCATCCATCAATATGCTGAACGTTCTTATGAAAACTACACAGTTCGAAGAACTTACAGGTGTTGAGGTTGGTTCTTATACAGCAGCAATCGGCGATACAGAAACATTCGTATCTGTAGAAAAATAAAAAAACTGAAATTTAAAACTCCAGTAACAAAATGTCAATAGTTTTTTAATCACTTTTTTCAAAAATAAGCAAAAAAAATAGAACGCATAGATTTCTCTATACGCTCTACGTTCAGATTTCATATTAAATTTTTGCGTCTTGTGAATCATTTACCAGTCCTTCTAGCTCTTTTTCATTTTTTTCATCTTCAACAGGTTTCTTTCCGGTAATATCCTTATATGCTTCTTTCACACCATTCTTCACAGCCCACTTAATGACAAAATATAGTGCTATCAAAATAACAATTGCGGTTCCTCCGCTTATGCCTAATTCATTCCACATAATTCAATCCTCCAAATTCAAATTCCTCAGTTTCAAAAACTGGAATTTCTATTTGTGTTGCCATGTCATTACATAATCTTTTTCTCCGGTAGCCTCATCTAAGCCACTATGCT
>ENA-USUG01007829-USUG01007829.1-human-gut-metagenome-genome-assembly--contig:-NODE-7829-length-10107-cov-3.374177_pt1 | contig 10107 bp, 10 predicted proteins | sample MGYA00250059_ERZ773394 | MGnify/ENA primary metagenome ERZ773394 (study PRJEB29103, sample SAMN06111957) | human gut metagenome | biome: human gut; feature: ankylosing spondylitis patient; material... | reverse complement strand
TATAAATTTTCATGTTTATTTGAAGTTTTCATCATTTTGTTACAAAAATAGGTCTTCAGGAATATTTTTAAAAAATAATTCCATATTTGAACAACGGTAATTATCTTTGTTCGGTATTTAACAACGAAGTAAAAACACGAGTACGATTATGAAATCCATTTCATCCGTAGTAGAGAATATAATAAAGGAAAAACCGTATCTGGAGGAAGCTCTCGCTCAGGATCTTATAAACATATCTTCTCTGGCGCGCGCCATACAGCCCGAAATAGAGGCCGCCACTAAAAAAGAGGTTCGCGAAGGGGCTATAATAATGGCTATAAAAAGGATACACCCTATACTCCAGTTCGAATTGGAAAACAAGATAAAACAAACGATAAAAGCGTTGGGGGACATAACTGTGCGCTCGAATCTGGTGAAATACACGTTTAAAAACTCGCCCACCCTTATCGTCCGCCAAAGCCAGCTTCTGGACCATATAGGAGGCAGCCAGGATATTTTTTACACGTACTCCCAAGGCGTGTATGAAACGACAATCATATTGTCGAATACCGTAGAAGGCAAGACGGACGAGTATTTCAAAGGCGAGACACTCATTTCCAAAGCTCCTAAACTGGCTTCGATAACGGTCAAACTGCCTGTCGAAAACGCTAACTGTTCCGGACTGTATTACTATATATTCAAAAAAGTAGCGTGGGAGGGTATAAACCTGCTGGAGGTTGTATCCACGACCAACGAATTCACCCTTATCGTGTCGCAGGACGATATAGACAAGGCTTTCTCGGTCATAAAACGCCTTAACATGGCATAACGGCGCGAAGTATGGCAAAGACAAAGACAGTATTCGTATGTTCTTCGTGCGGAATGGAATACCCCAAGTGGTACGGCCAGTGTCCCTCGTGCCGCCAGTGGAACACGCTCAAGGAACAGACGGTGACGGTAGCTCCGGCCGGGCAGTCTGTGCCCGCATGGGGGTTGGCAAATGAAAGCGGCAGGCCTCAGAGCAAGCCTCTGAACATACTGGAGGTGGAATTTTCCGAACAACAGAGGATAAACACGTCGGATTCCGAACTTGACCGCATACTCGGAGGCGGGCTTGTGCCCGGTTCGCTCGTGCTTTTGGGCGGGGAGCCGGGAATAGGAAAGTCCACGCTGATGCTTCAGCTGGCTCTGCGCGCTCAAGGTTTGCGAACACTGTATGTGTCCGGCGAGGAATCCGCTCGGCAGATAAAAATGCGCGCCCAGCGGATAGGGGTATCGAACGAAGAGTGTTACGTATTGTCCGAAACGCGTACCGACGCCATTTTTTCGCATATATCGCAGGTCAAACCTTCGATGGTGGTTATAGATTCCATACAGACGTTGTCCACGCCCGCCGTGGAGGCTTCGCCGGGGAGTGTTTCCCAGATACGCGAGTGCACGGGCGAGCTGTTGCGTTACGCCAAGCAAAGCGGCGTGCCTGTGATACTGATAGGGCATATTACGAAGGACGGTTCGTTGGCCGGGCCGAAGATACTGGAGCATATGGTCGATACCGTATTACAGTTCGAAGGCGACCGCAACCATATATACCGCATAGTGCGGGTGCAGAAAAACCGTTTCGGTTCTACGGATGAAATGGGTATTTACAGTATGTCCGGCGGCGGGCTTACGGTGGTGGACAATCCTTCGTCGGCGCTTATTTCCCAGCATAATTCCCAGCTTTCGGGCAATAGCATAGCCGTGACTCTGGAGGGTATGCGGCCTATAATGATAGAGGTGCAGGCTCTGGTGTCGTCAGCTGTGTACGGAACGCCGCAACGCAGTTCTACGGGTTACGATATAAAGCGTCTGAACATGCTTCTGGCCGTGTTGGAAAAACGCGCCGGTTTCCGCCTGGCGGCAAAGGACGTTTTTCTGAACATAACGGGCGGCATACGTGTGGACGATCCTGCGCTGGATTTGGCGGTGGTGGCGGCGGTTTTGTCTTCGGACCAGGATATTCCGGTGGGGGAAAAGACGTGTTTTGCGGCCGAGGTGGGGCTTTCCGGCGAGATACGTCCTGTCACGCGTGTCGAACAACGTATAAACGAGGCGCAGAAATTGGGATTCAATATAATTTTCGTGTCGGAATACAACAAGGTGAATCCTGCTGATTATCCATCCATACGTGTTATGCCTATAGGCAGGATAGAGCAGCTGATAAAATTCTGTTTTGCGTGATGTAATATTTTAGCTGCGGCGCTTTTCCGTTTACATACTGTTTTATATACGCATTTATTATTCGAGAAATATAAGTTATGAAAGTACGTGAAAACTGGATAGATTGGGCCAAGTCCATAGGCATTATGCTGGTCATAATGGGGCATTACGGAATGGGGGACAAAATTTACGGTACGTTCATATATGCGTTCCACATGCCTTTGTTTTTTATCGTTTCAGGATACTTATTTACCCCCCCCCGCAAGATAATTCTTACAAACAATTTGTTCTGAAAAATGTACGTTCATTAATAGTCCCATATTTTATATTCGGTATTTTCAGTGTGCTGGCAAGCGCTGCACTCAATTTCTTTTCTGGCGGGGACTATAGCGTTTCTTTCTTTATGAAATCGTTTGCCGGACTCGTGTTGGGAGTGGATTACGACACGGAATATACCGTGATGAACAACATGCCTCTGTGGTTTCTTCCCGCCATGTTCTTTGTCAGGGTTATATCGGGTTTTTTATCCCGGTATAAAAGCCGGGTGAAAATCGCCGTGTGTGCCGCCGGGCTGATAATCGTGGTCTTGCTTCACCGTTATGGTCTGTTCCTTCCTTTTTCCGCAGGCAGCGCGCTATTGGCCCTTCCGTTTTTTTATGCGGGAGCGGTCGCAAAGCGGTACGGTCTTCTGGAAAATTTCAGAAACGGGGAAATGTTGCGGCTCGTTGCGCTGTTTGCCGTTTCGGCGTTTGTGTTGTATTTGTCGGTGTATTTCAATACGGGCATTACCGATATCAACAGTTGCAAGTACAACAATATGTTGCTCATGTTCACGGGCGGGATATCGGGAACGTCGGCGGTTTTTTGCGTGTGTATCGCCTTTGACGGGATCAGGTCGAAGTTCATAACGGCCGTCTCGGACGGGACTCTTATGATAATGTCCCTGCATGTTTACGGCATAACGGTAGTATGGAATTTTTACAAAATGATAGCCGGGATTGCCGGTCCGGGTGGTATGGATGCGTTTGTGTCCCTGCCGGCGGCTGTCGTTACCGCGATGATGATAACAGCCGGCCTTTATTATCCGATAGTATTTTGCCGCAAACGCCTGCCGTTGCTTTTGGGAAAGGCTGGAAAAAAATCGGTTGGTAAGGGAAAAACTTCTTTGCCCGGTTGATGCCAAATTTTTCCGTAGTCCGGACAAATGACATATCTTTACGTCTTGAGCAGACAACAAACAGCGATGGATAAAATAAAGTATGCTTTGTTCGCATTTGCGATGGCGGTTCCCGTATTGCTGGCAGCGGAGCGGGCGGCACAGGCGGATAGCTCGGAAGTGAAAAGGCGCCCGAAGGTAGGAGTGGTGCTCTCCGGAGGCGGGGCCAAAGGTTTTGCGCACCTTGGGGCGATAAAAGTGATGGAGCGCGCCGGAATACATATAGATTATATCGGCGGCACTTCGATAGGGGCCATCGTCGGCGGACTTTACGCCAGCGGATGGACTACCGGGCAGATAGATTCCCTGATAAAGGATTTCGATATGTCGAAGATAGTTACCGACAAGGTCGAACGCCGTTACCGTCAGTATTACGATAAGGAAAACGAAGGCAAGACGTGGTTCCGGTTGGGGATGAAGCGTTTCCGGCCTCAGTTCCCTACGGCAATATCACACGGACAGAACGTGATAAACCTGTTTGCGGACTGGACCGTTGCCATGCACGATGTGGATGATTTCGATAGTTTGTATATACCGTATTTTGCAAAAGTGACGGACCTGAGCCATGGCACTTCCGTAAAACTCGATAAAGGATACCTGCCGGAAGCGATGCGTGCCAGCGGTACTTTCCCTTCGTTGTTCACCCCTTTCCCGATAGACAGTTGCGTGTTTATAGACGGCGGGGTGCTGGATAATTTTCCTATCGACGAAATGAGGCGTATGGGCGCCGATATTGTAATAGGAGTGAATATAAACACGGGCCTTTCCACACCGGACAAACTCGGTTCGATAGTCAGCATACTGGACCAGATAATAGGCTTCCAGATAGTGAAGAACGTCGAATCGCAGTTGCCTAATCTCGATCTTGATATAAAACCGGATATAGAAGGCTACGGAGTGATGAGTTTTAACGATGCGGACAGCATATACGTACGCGGCGTCGAAGCGGCCGAGGAGAAATTCGACCAGTTGCTCGAAATAGCGCGGAAACAGAGGGCTTTCGGTGAAATACCAGAAAAACAACGTCCGGTACACAATAAAAACGGCGTGTATATAATCGAAGACATGACGGTCGCCGGTGCCGATAATTATTCAAGAGAGTATTTTCTCGGACGTTTCGACAGCGACTTTCCGACTCCGATGACGTTGGACGACATTCATGCCGGCATAAATCGCCTGTATGCCACCGGTAATTTCGATAACGTGTACTATCGCCTGCGTAAAGGCAAAAGGCCCGGTATGTATGTGTTGAACATAATAGCCAGGGAGAAAGACATACATCAGTATGTGGGTGTGGGGTGGAGTTACGATCAGTTGTACGGAGCCAACCTTTTGCTCAATCTGAGGATAAACAATATCCTCAAGCGCAGCATTTTTGAAACGGATCTTGTGATAGGCCAGAACTCGTCTCTGGCATTGTCGCTGTTCAGGGATAACGGTAAGAAGCCTTCTTTCGGCGTGAATTTCAAACTGGGCCAGTTAAAGACAAAGACGAATTTTTCTGACGTGTCAGAAGATATATTCCCCGGCGGCAGCACTACGGATCCGCTCGAGTTGAAACTGCGCACCGACATTATGACGGAATATATCACGGGCAATTTTTTTGCACAGAAGACGATAGAGCAGAGGTATACCGCAGGATTGGGTGTGGAGTATCTGTACATGAAGGCTTATGTGGACAACATATCGTTCGCCGGGGCCAAATTGCTCACGTTTGAAAATACTTATTTCATCACTCCTTATGCTTATTTTTCCGGGGATACCAGGGACGATAAGTTTTTCCCGACCAAAGGCGCTTATTTCAACCTTATGTATAAATTTCTGATATCACCTGCCGGCGATGTTAACGAATATGTGAACCAGGATGGCGACAATGTGGAAAAAGGAGGAAATACTTCATCGTTGGTCATAGGCGAGATGGTGCGTTCCATTCCTGTTACGAGGTACTTTGCGATAAATTTGGATGCATATGCCGGTTTGTCGCTCGGACGCAATCTGCCTTTCGCCTACCGCTTTTTCCCTGGCGGGATACGCAGCGTGATGCCTTTCAATCATGTGGAGTTTTACGGGCTGCCGTTTTTCTGGAATAAGGACGAGCAGTCGACCGATCTTGGCGTGAACAATTTTATGAAAGCGGGGATAAAGTTCCAGTATTCGCCGGGAAGAAACCAATATATATATGCGGCATACAATTACGGATTGATAAGTTCCGGCCGCAATGCTTTCAGCGCGAAATACGATTCGATACAGGGTATGGGCCTGGGTTACGGCATAGGTACGCCGGTAGGCCCGCTCAAACTGACGTTTACATATTCTCCGGACAAAACGACAGGCTCCAATTTCGGAGTGTTCTTTTCTGCGGGATATACGTTTTAAATGTTTTAAACAGGCAAAAAAAGGAGGGCCTTTTGGCCCTCCTTTTTTTGCCTGTCGTCAAGCTCAGGCATTCGCTTTTTCAAAAGCCTGTGCGAAATCGGCTTTCAGGTCATCTATATTTTCAATGCCGACGGCTACGCGTATCAATGTCTCGGATACCCCGGCGGCTGCCAGTTCCTCTTTGGACAATTGCTGGTGCGTGGTCGAAGCAGGATGAGTTATGATGGATTTTACATCGCCTATGTTGGCCACAATTTTGAATATCCGCACGCTGTCCACAAATTTTTTGGCGGCTTCGTATCCTCCTTTTATGCCGAATGACAGGAGTCCGCTCTGGCCTTTCGGCAGATATTTATCGGCCAATGCGCGGTATTTACTGCTCTTAAGACCGGGGTAGGATACCCATTCTACCTGCGGATGTCCTTCGAGGTATTCGGCAAGGGCAAGTGCGTTGCTGCTGTGGCGCGGCATACGTACGTCGAGCGTTTCCAGTCCTTGTATTATTTCGAACGCGGAAAAAGGGCTCAGGCATGCGCCTATGTCCCGCAGACCTTCGGTGCGGAGTTTCGTTATGAATGCCGCCGGAGCCAGGTCCGCGTAGATAAGGCCATGATATGCCGGGTCGGGCTCCGTGAATTCGGGAAAACGTCCGCTTTTGCGCCAGTCGAACCGGCCTGAATCTATCACCGCACCGCCCATCGTCGTGCCGTGCCCCTGCATATATTTCGTAAGCGAATAGGTCACGATATCGGCGCCGTGGTCTATCGGGCGGAGCAGCGCCGGGGTGGCTACGGTGTTGTCCACTATCAGCGGCACTCCGTGACGGTGTGCGGCATCGGCAATTGCCCGTATGTCGACCATATTGAGCTGCGGGTTGGGCAGCGCTTCGATGAATACGGCTTTGGTGTCGGGACGTATGGCTTTCTCGAAGTCGTCCGGGTCGTCGGAGTTGACCATCGTGCTTTCGATCCCCAAACGGGGCAGACGTACGGTGAACATGGTGAACGTGCCTCCGTAAACGCTCGAAGACGATACTATGTGGTCGCCGCTTTTAAGCAGGCATAGCAAGGCGGAAAAAAGCGCCGCCGTACCGGATGAGAATACGCAGCAGCCTACTCCGCCGTCGAGTGCTGCCAGGCGGCGTTCGAGGATGTCGTTTGTTGGATTATTGAGCCGCGAATAGATGAATCCGGGTTTGGACAGTGAAAATACGGCTGCGCCATGGTCCGCATTTGGAAAACTGTAAGCTGATGTAAGGTACACGGGCACGGCCCTGGTGCCCTGGTGTTCTTCAGGAGAATACGCTTCTTGAAGCGCGGTTGTCGAGAGGTGTTTTTCGCTCATCTTCTTTTGTTTTTTGGTTTTTATATCTTTTTTTCCGTCAGGGAGGTCGTTTGTTTTATCCGTATATACTTAAAGACCGCGCTCCTTTTTCTGGGCGCGTGGTCTTTAAGTATGGTTGTTAGTGTTTGTTTTTTACATCACAGGTACATACAAAAAACAGCCTTTCCGCCCTTTTCGTGAGCCGAAGCGTTCATAGCCTGCATGTACATTCGTTTTGTTTCCATTTTTTTGTGCGTCGAAACCGCAACCGGACAAAAATAGGTATTTTCACAAATAAAAAAAATGTTTTTGGTACTTTTGCATATATTTCTGCGTCCGGACAAGAAAACATGAAACGGCTTATGGCCGTGTGCGCGTCGGAGCAGATTATAAAACAGTTTGTAAGTTCATAGTGTTGCATCTAAAATAAAAGATTATATATGAAAGAAATACGGATGGTCGACCTTAAAGGCCAGTACGAGAAAATCAAAGACGAAGTCGATGCTGCAGTCGTTTCCGTTATGGAATCCAGTGCGTTTATAAACGGTCCGGAAGTATCGGCATTTCAGAAGGAACTTGAAGCGTACCTCGGAGTGAAGCACGTAATTCCGTGCGCCAACGGTACCGATGCGCTCCAGATATCGCTCATGGCTTTGGGGTTGGAAAAAGGCGACGAAGTGATAACGAGCGACTTTACGTTTGCCGCTACGGTCGAGGTGATAGCGCTTCTGGGGCTCAAGCAGGTGCTCGTCGATGTGGACCGCGATACTATGGTAATGGATGTCAAAGCCCTGGAAAAGGCGATAACTCCACGCACGAAAGCCATAATTCCCGTACATCTTTTCGGTCAGTGCGCCGATATGGAACCGATAATGGAAATAGCCCGAAAATATAACCTGGCCGTGGTCGAAGATACGGCGCAGGCCATAGGAGCGGAATATACTTTTTCCGACGGCACGGTAAAGAAAGCGGGCACGATAGGCACTCTTGGCGCCACGTCTTTCTTTCCGTCTAAAAATCTGGGCTGTTACGGCGACGGCGGAGCTATTTTTACCAATGACGATGATTTGGCCCACCGTGTGCGCGGAATAGTAAACCACGGGATGTACCGCCGTTATTACCACGATGAGATAGGCGTTAATTCCCGCCTGGACAGTATACAGGCCGCAATACTTCGTATAAAACTGCGCCGGTTGGACCTGTACAACGATGCCAGGCGCGCGGCGGCGGCGATGTATGACGAAGCATTTGCCGGATGCGTGCATGTGAAGACTCCTGCCGTTGCTCCGCACAGCCGCCACGTGTTCCATCAATATACGCTCCAGTTGGCAGAGGGAACGGACAGGGACGCGCTGATAGCGCATCTGAACTCCAAGGGAATACCGGCGATGATATATTATCCGGTTCCGTTGCGCAAACAAAAAGCTTACGATACGCACGATTACGACGATTCGGCGTATCCGAATACGGATTTTCTGGTACGGAGCGTCCTGTCCCTGCCTATGCATACCGAACTGGACAGGGAGCAGGTGGCGTACATCTCAGGTCCGGAAAAGGAGTTTTTCTCTAAATAATATCGGCCGGTTTTTATGCCGGCGTGATTGCGCAGTCCGGTCTTTCCGTGTAAGGAAGACCGGACTGTTTCGTGTTGCGGGATCATATTTGCGATTCGTGTATCGGGCGGGAGGTTATTTTATTTTACCTGTTCGGATACGACATGCATGCGTTAAAAAAATATATCATATCTTTGCTAATAAAGCCGGGGGAAATGCGTAAGAGATACAACCCGGCACGGTACGCAAATGGGATTTAAAAACATCGTTCCTCGTGTTTTGACGGACTTTTTCGGGCGGCTATGGCGTTGCCTGGTGAGAATTCTTTTGTATCTGCGTCATTTGGTACGTCAGGGACTTTATTCTGTGAAGATAAGTTCTATGGGCGGGTTGTCGCTGTACAGGATAGTCAGCCTGTATCTTAGCGGCCTTGTAAACGGAACCATAGCGGCCCGTGCGGAAAGTATAGCTTACAGTTTTTTCATGGCAGTCTTTCCGGCAGTGGTGTTTATCTTTTCGATAATACCGTATATACCGATAGAAGGTCTTCAGGAAACGCTCATGCAGGTGATAGAGGAGGCTCTTCCTCCCAATACGTGGGATACGGTAGCTTCGACCGTTAACGATATTGTGAACATAAAACGCGGCGGACTTCTTTCCATATCGTTCGTTGGCGTGATATTTTTCACGACCAACGGCATAAACGGCCTGATAGCCAATTTCAAGACATCGTACAACAAAATAACGATGCGTCCTTATCTGAACCAGTACCTGGTGTCGCTCAATTTGTTGTTCATGCTTATCGTGATACTTCTGGTTACGGTGGCTCTGATAATAACCATCAAGATATTCTGGAGCAATCTTGGCGACCGCGAATTTTTAGGTATCGAGGTGACGTCCATAATAGCGTTCGGGAAATATCTCCTGATAGGTTTTGCAATGTTGTTGAGCGTATCGCTGATATTTTATTTCGGCCCCAAACACAAAGGTCTGCCTTTCTTTTCTCCGGGAGCTATACTGTCAACGGTGTTGATACTCGTCTCGTCGTACGTATTTGCGTTTTATATAAATAACTTCGCGCAGTACAACAGGTTGTACGGTTCGATAGGTGCGGTGTTGATATTCATGTTCTGGCTGTTTATCAACGCTTTTTTGCTGTTGGTAGGTTTTGAACTGAATGCCGCTATCGTAAAAAGCGCCAACCAGATTAAAAAGAAACTCGGCCGATGATACGCTGCATGATAATAGACTCGGACCATGCGTCCAGACGGACGCTTTCGCGGGAGCTGGCGAAGGACGATACGTTCAGCGTTACTGGCATGTACGATTATCCGTCCGAAGTCCCTTTTCCGGTAAACAGGAAAACGGTCGATGTGCTTTTTATCAATACCATGCGTACGGTAAGCATGGTACATATCCAAGAAGAAAGATATTTGTAAGGCATGCGTTGGGTGGCGTAGG
>ENA-USUG01007828-USUG01007828.1-human-gut-metagenome-genome-assembly--contig:-NODE-7828-length-10107-cov-38.285444_pt1 | contig 10107 bp, 6 predicted proteins | sample MGYA00250059_ERZ773394 | MGnify/ENA primary metagenome ERZ773394 (study PRJEB29103, sample SAMN06111957) | human gut metagenome | biome: human gut; feature: ankylosing spondylitis patient; material... | reverse complement strand
GGCACTGCCGGCCAGCAGGGCGTTGATCTCGGAGTACACGCCCTTGACACGGCTGCGGATGACCGACTTGACAAAGCGGTAGTCGGTCAGGTTGCCGTCCTTGTCCAGACGCATCAGGCAGGAGAACGCCAGGCGCAGCACGCCCTCGTTCAGGCTGCAGATGCCGTTGGACAGCTGCTTGGGCAGCATGGGCACCACCTGGTCGGCATAGTACACGCTGGTGGCACGGTGAAAGGCTTCGTTGTCCAGCTCACTGCCGGGCTTGACGTAGTGAGACACATCCGCAATATGCACGCCCAGCTCAAAGCCGCCTTCCGGCGTCTTGGTCAGGCTGATGGCGTCGTCGATGTCCTTGGTCTCAGCGCTGTCGATGGTGAAGATGGGCAGCGCACGCAGATCCATGCGGCCCTCACAGTCGGCCTCGGTCACCTCGGCGTTCTCCAGCTTCTTGGCCTCTTCGCGGACCTTATCCGGGAAACGGCTGCGGATGTCCTGCGCATAGAGCAGAGCCTTGGCGCAGCGCTTGGCCTCGTCGGAGCTGCCAAAGCGCATGGCCACGCCCACGCGGTGATCTTCCTGCCGGTTGCCGCGCTGCAGGATCTCCACAGCCACCTTGTCGCCGTCCTTGGCACCGCCCTCGCAGTCGCGCATCATCCGCATGGAGATGGCGGGGCAGTCATCGGGCACGAACTTCAGCATGCCCTCCACACGGCGGACGGTGCCCACCAGATCGTTCTTTTCTTCCAGCACGACCAGGATCTCGCCCTCGTCGCTGCCCTCCACACGGGGATGCTCAAACTTTTCCACCAGCACCTTGTCACCGGGCATGGCGCCGCGGGTGAAGCGGCCCGGGATGAAGATATCACTCGTGCCGTCCTCCAGCATGACAAAAGCAAAGTTCTTGCCCAGCTTGACCACCTTGCACAGCAGGGCCTTGTCGGCGCGGCCGGAACGCACCGTAAAGAAAACGCCCTGCCGCTGGCAGATCACAGCCTCGTGCACCAGCTGGTCCACGGCCTCCATCACCTTGCGGTCCGAGCCACGGTCCCCGCCGAACTTTGACTTGAGGTCCTTCACGGTGCACGGCTGATTCTGGATCGCGTGCTCAATTTTATCGCGCATTGCCATAATATTTTTCTCCTTGCTCTTCCTGGCTGCGGCCTCCGTCGGGCTGCAGCCCTGCCAGTTCCGGGCATTGCTGCCCACCCTGCTGCGGCAGCCCGAAAAGACAGCTGCCCGCACTTTTTTACTCAACTATGTCGGTTTTACACAGAAAAACAGCCCCGTCAGAGCACGGGGCTGCATGGGCTGCATCAACCTGCCAGACGGCCGGTGAACAGGCAAGCCAGAATTGCCACCACGAAAAAGACGACACCGGCAATGCGGGTCACCTTGGCCAACATCTGGTCAGCCGGGGTCAGGCGTGCGTTGTTGGCACCGCCTGCACTGCCGTTGATGGCGCCGGAAAGGCCCTGGCCGTGGGTGTGCTGCATGAGGGTGAGGAACACGATGACCAGCGAAGCGACCAGCAGGATCGCGCCGCCAACGATTTCGATAACAGACATGGATTGAAACGCTCCTTTATTCAAATTGAATGGGAAAACCACGCAAAAATACGACTATATAGTATCATACCATCTGCAAAAAAGCAAGCACAATTCCGCATTTATCCCAACCAGTGCAGTGCCGTGCACAGCTGTGCAAACACCGCCGCGCTGGAGACCGTCGCCTGCGTCTGTCCGTCCTGCAAGACCACGATGGTGTATTGCGGATCCTCGGCCGGGTAAAACCCCGCGAACCACAGGTTCATGCGCTCTTTCCCTTCAGCCGTGAACTGCCCGGTCTGGGCGGTACCGGTCTTGCCCGCCGCCCCGCCGGGCAGGCCGGACGCATCCTGTGCCGTGCCCTCGGCCACCGTCTGCTCCAGCATGGTGCGCAGAGCCGCTGCGGTCTGCTCCGTGAGCACCCGTTCTGCCTGCGGGCGGGCAAAGGCCGACAGCTCTTCCCCGGATGTTTCATCCAGCGCACAGTCCAGTAGGCACGGCGCACGGTAAACACCGCCGTTTGCGATGGTGTTCATCATGGCGGCCACTTGCAGCGGCGTTGCCAGCAGGCTGCCCTGCCCGAAGCTGAAATTGGCCAGCTGCCCGCTCTGGGCCAGTTCCTCGGCTCCCGGCAGGGCTCCGCTCTGGGCGGTAAGGCCCTCCGCCAGCCCGATGCTCCGCCCGAAGCCAAGCGCCTGCGCCTGCTGCAAAAGAGCCTGTGCTCCCAGCTGCTGCCCCAACCGGATAAAATAGCCGTTGCAGCTCTTTGCCAATGCGGCCGAAAGGTCCACCTCGCCGTGCGGCACACCGCCTGCGCAGCGGAAGATCTGCCCGTCCACCACCACCGCGCCGTTGCAGTCATACTCCGGCGCAAGGCCGGCTTCCAGCGCAGCCGCTGCCAGCACCGGCTTGAACACCGACCCAACCGCATACGCCTGCAAGGCCCGGTTCAGGAAGGGGCTGTTCGGCGCTTCCAGACTGGCCGCCGGGTCAGCCGGGTCAAAACCCGGCACACTGACACAGGCCCGCAGGGCTGCCGTGCGGACGTCCAGCACCAGAATGCAGCCGGTGGTCATGGTCTGCGCCGCCACCGCCTCGGCCGCCCGCTGGACAGAACGGGAGAGGGTCAGGCGGACCCCCACCGCTCCGCTGTCCGCCTGCAGATGCTGCACCTGCTCCCCGGTGCGCAGGGCACCCTGCGCGGTCACCGGGCACAGCAGGGTGTCCCGTGCCCCGCTGCCGGTGAGCAGCGCGTCCAGTGCTTTTTCCAGCCCGGCAGCACCGTGGCCCTCACCGTCCAGATACCCCAGCAGCTGCGGGCACAGCGGTGCGGCTGCATACCGCCGGGACGCCGCATAGCATGGAATGCCCAGCGCCGTCATGTCTCGGTCCACCTCCACGAGAAATGGAGCCGCCCGGCTGCGGCTGCGGTACAGCAGTTCCTGTCCGGCGGTGTCGGTGCAGGCGTACAGGCGGGTATAATTTTCCTGCCCCGGGAAGCAGAGAGCCATCCAGCGTTTTTCCAGCCCGGTGAGTGGCAGGCCCATGCAGTCGTAAAAGCCGCCGCGCCGGGCTGGCAGTTCCAGCGTGACCGTGCTCTGTGCCGCCGCACGGGCTGCATAATCCGTGCGGGACGCCAAATAAAACAGCCTGCACAGCACTCCGGCAAAGCCGAACAACAACGCCGCATACAGCGCCAGCACCCTCCGCCCGGACATGGACACGCCCCCTTTGGCATAGCGTGGGCAACGGAGACCCAGGCTATACAAAAAGAGAGGCAGAACCTCCGAAGAAGTTCTGCCTCCCTAAGGCACTTTTATAAGAGCGCTTTTGCGGCTTAGTACATGCCGCCCATACCGCCCATATCACCGGCAGGTGCAGCAGGGGCCGGGGGTTCCGGCAGATCTGCCACCAGGCTCTCGGTGGTGAGCACCATCTCAGCAACGGATGCTGCGTTCTCCAGTGCGGAGCGGGTGACCTTGGTGGGGTCCACGATACCGGCGGCGATCATGTCATCTACATAGACCTCGTTCTGCGCGTCGAAGCCATAGTTGGGCTTGTTGGCAGAAATAATCTTGTCGATGATGACGCTGCCCTCCAGGCCGGCGTTCTTTGCGATCTGGCGCAGAGGAGCCTCCAGAGCCTTCAGCACGATCTTGGCACCGGTGCGCTCGTCGCCTTCCAGGCTGTCGCACAGCTCACGCACAGCGGGGATGGCGTTGATGGGAGCGGTACCGCCGCCGGCCACGACGCCTTCCTGCACAGCAGCCTTGGTTGCATTCAGGGCATCCTCGATGCGCAGCTTCTTGTCCTTCATCTCAACTTCGGTAGCAGCACCGACCTTGATGACGGCCACACCGCCGGCCAGCTTGGCCAGACGCTCCTGCAGCTTCTCGCGGTCGAAGTCGCTGGTAGCGGCCTCGATCTGGCTGCGGATCTGTGCAATGCGGGCTGCAATGGCATCCTTGTCGCCTGCGCCGCCCACAATGGTGGTGTTCTCCTTGGTGACCTTGACCTGACGGGCATGGCCCAGCATCTGGACGGTAGCGTCCTTCAGCTCGTAGCCCAGATCAGAGGACACCACAGTGCCGCCGGTCAGGATGGCGATATCCTGCAGCATCTCCTTGCGGCGGTCGCCGAAGCCGGGAGCCTTGACAGCCACCACATTCAGGGTGCCACGCAGACGGTTGACGATCAGGGTGGACAGAGCCTCGCCCTCGATGTCCTCAGCCACGATCAGCAGCTTCATGCCGTTCTGCATCACCTGCTCCAGCAGGGGGACCAGATCCTGGATGACGCTGATCTTCTTATCGGTGATCAGGATGGCGGCGTTGTCCAGAGCAGCCTCCATCTTGTCGGTATCGGTGACCATATACGGGGTCAGGTAACCGCGGTCGAACTGCATGCCTTCCACGATCTCGTTGTAGGTCTCAGCGGTGGTCTTGTTCTCCTCAATGGTGATAACACCATCGGAGGTGACCTTCTCCATAGCCTCGGCGATCAGACGGCCGATCTCGGGGTCGCCTGCAGAAATAGTGCCGACGCGGGCGATATCGTTGCTGTCCTTCACCTTCTGGCTGTGAGCCTTGATGGTCTCAACAGCCTTGGCAACGGCCTTGCTCATGCCGCGGCGGATATCCATGGGGTTGGCACCGGCGGTGACATTCTTCATGCCCTCGGTGACCATGGCCTGTGCCAGCACGGTTGCGGTGGTGGTGCCGTCGCCTGCGGCGTCGTTGGTCTTAGTGGCCACTTCACGCACCAGCTGTGCACCCATGTTCTCGAACTCGTCCTTCAGCTCGATCTCCTTGGCAATGGTCACGCCATCGTTGGTGATGACAGGGGCACCAAACTTTTTGCCCAGCACCACATTGCGGCCCTTGGGGCCCAGGGTGATCTTGACGGTATTTGCCAGGGTATCAATACCGGCACACAGTGCCTTGCGGGCGTCCTCGCCCTGCTTGATCTGCTTTGCCATAATCTATCGCTCCTTTTAAAGCTGCATTTTTCCAGAAATAGGGGGAACCGCTCAGTCTTCCACGACGGCCAGGATGTCGCTCTGGCGCACGATGGTGCACTCCTCGCCATCCACCTTGACCTCGGTGCCGGAATACTTGCTGGTGAGCACCTTGTCGCCGACCTTGACGGTCATTTTGACTTCCTTGCCATCCACAACGCCGCCGGGGCCCACTGCGATGACCTGCGCCACCTGGGGCTTCTCCTTGGCACTGCCGGTCAGGATCAGACCGCCCTTGGTGGTCTCCTCAACCTCAACAGTCTTGATAACAACGCGGTCTGCAAGAGGAATGATCTTCATAGTTCTTGCCCTCCTATAGAAAATATAATTTAAAACTTTGCTGCACCCGACAGGGTTCGTGTTCACCGCGCCGGGCTGTTTAGCACTCCTTTTCTCTGAGTGCTAAGTGTATTGTACTCATCTTGCCCGAAAAAATCAAGACTTTTTAGAATGTTTTTTATTAACATTTTGTGACAGTGAAAAAATCAGACCGGACAACGCAAAAAGAAAGAGCTCTGCCTTCCCGGCAAAGCTCCCGCTTTTGCAGTCATTCAGCACTTGCGGCGGTTTTCTGCTCCACGAATCTGTGGTAAGCAGCCTTTGGCAGCCAGACCCGTCCGGCCAGCGGCTGCACCTCCACGCGCACCTGCTCGCAGGGGGCACATTCGCCGTCCGCTGTGGCAATGATGGGCCCGCGTCCATCGGCGGCGCACAGGGTCACAGCCTTGGCCCGGCGGTAGATGAAATAGGGCTTTGCCGCTTCCACCAGCTGCCCGTTCTGGAAATGGCGGCCGTTCTTGTACATGCTCAGCAGCTTTGCGATGGTCAAGCGCCCCACCTTGCGCACGATGAACACATCCAGCCAGCCATCATCCGGCTGCGCCTCCGGCCCGGCGCAGAAACCGCCGCCGTAGGTGCGGCCGTTGCAGATGGCACACATCAGACAGTCCACCGCAAAGGTCTCACCGTCGATGGTGTACTCCACCCGGCGGCCGATGTGCCCGCACAGCTGCTCCACAATGGACAGCAGATAGGACACCTCCCCGCCGCACAGCGGGATACGCCGGAATTTGGGGATGCCGTAGGCCACCTGCGCGTCCAGCCCGGCAGCACAGATGGTGGCCGACAAGCCGAGGTTGGTCTGCATCAGGTCGATGGACACCGCCCCGCCCGCCAGCTGGGCATCCAGGTCCAGAAACTCCTCCCGCGTCCCAAAGGTGCGCAGGAAGTCATTGCCGCTGCCATAGGGCAGGCAGCCCACGGCGGTGCCTGCAAAGCCATAGGCCCCGGTGAGGGCCTCGTTGAAGGTGCCGTCGCCGCCCGCCGTGAAAATGCGCAGCGGCTCCCCTGCCTGCTGTGCCCCGGCTGCGGCAGCGCGGGCCAGCTCCCGCGCATGTCCGGCGTGGGTGGTGATGCGGATGGTATATTCCTCCGGGGCAAGGCCTGCCCGGGCAGCTGCAGCGTTGATCTGCTGCGGCAGCTGCTGGGTGCAGTCGGTCTTGCCAGCGGTGGGGTTCAAAAGAAACAAAGTGTGCATGCGGTGCCTCCTGCGATTCTGTTGCTTCTATGATAACAGAAATTCTGCAGGATGCAAGGCATTTTGGTCATTCCCTGCCCGGTATCAAAGGGTCGCCGTCTCGTCCTGCCGGAGGACGATGGTGCCCTCTGCCGTACAGTCCGCAGTCCAGTGCTGCCCGGTGCAGGCAGTCCCGGCAGCGATCTGATCGGCCAGCGCCTGTTCCACCGCTCGGTCCACCTGTCGGCGCAATTCCCGCGCTCCATAGGCCGAGCGGGCACGGGCCGCCAGCACGGCCCCCACCTGCGGGGTGTGCCGGAGCTGATAGCCGCTGCGCGCCGCCCGGACCTCCAGCCTGCAGAGCATTTTTTCCGCGATGGCAGACATGCTCTCGTCGCTGAGCGGACGGAACACGATGAGCTCATCCAACCGCCCCACCAGCTCCGGACGGAACCACTTTTTGGCTTCCTCCACGGCCTGCGCCGCCTGCTTTTCAAACACGGCCTCCGACCCGGCCGCAAAGCCCAGCGGCGCGGACTGCCCGGCCAGAAAGCGCGCTCCCAAGTTGGAGGTGATGAGCACGATGGTGTTGCGGAAGTCCGCCTTGCGGCCCATGGCGTCGGTGAGCTGACCGTCCTCCAGGATCTGCAGCAGAATGTTCTGGATGTCCAGGTGTGCCTTTTCGATCTCGTCAAACAATACCACGCTGTAGGGGCGGCGGCGCACGGCCTCGGTGAGCTGGCCGCCTTCGTCATGACCCAGATAGCCCGGAGGTGCCCCCAGCAGGCGGGCAGTGGTATGCTGTTCCTGATACTCCGACATATCGAACTTGAGCAGGGCCTTCTCGCTGCCAAACCAGCTCACGGCAAGTGCACGGGCCAACGCTGTTTTGCCTACCCCGGTGGGGCCGAGGAAGAGCATGGCCCCGATGGGCCGACCCGGCTCTCCCAGCCCGGTGCGGCTGCGCCGGATGGCCCCCGCCACCGCTGCTGCAGCCCGCTGCTGGCCCACGATTTCTTCATTGAGACGGGCTTCCAGTTTTTCAAGCCGCTCCCGCTCCTGTTCACTCACCTGTTCGGCAGGCACCCCGCTGGCCTGTGCTACCACCCGGGCAATGTCCTCCTGGGTGAGCACCGGCTGAGGCTTCTGCTCCTGCTCGGCCCGGATGCGGGCCGCCGCACAGGCTTCGTCCACCAGATCAATGGCCTTGTCCGGTAGGCAGCGCCCCGGCAGATACCGTACCGACAGCTCCACCGCCGCCTGCAGGGTCTGCGGCGGCAGGGTGACATGGTGGTAGCGCTCATAGCGCGGGGCCAGCCCGTTGAGGATGTCCACCGCCTGTGCAGGAGTAGGCTCCTCCACCTGCACCCGGCCAAAGCGGCGCTCCAGCGCGGCATCCTTCTGGATGTGTGTGCGAAATTCCTGATTGGTGGTGGCACCGATGAGCTGGATCTCGCCGCGGGCCAGCACCGGCTTGAGGATGCTGGCCGCATCAATGGCACCCTCCGCCGCACCAGCCCCCACGATGGTGTGGAATTCGTCCACAAAGAGGATGGCGGTGCCATCCCGCACCAGCTCCTCCAGCAGGTTCTTGAAGCGCTCTTCAAAATCGCCCCGGTACTTGGTGCCCGCTACCAGGCTGGCCATATCCAGCGCCAGCAGCCGCCTGCCCTGCAAGGCACGGGGCACCTGCCCCTTTGCGATGCGCTGGGCCAGCCCCTCGGCCAACGCAGTCTTGCCCACACCCGGCTCCCCCACCAGACAGGGGTTGTTCTTCTGGCGGCGGCACAGGATCTCCACCATGCGGTCCAGCTCGGCATCCCGGCAGAACACCGGGTCCAGTTCTCCGTCCAGCGCGCGGCGGGTCAGGTCGCGGCAATATTTATCGCTGGCACGGCCCGCCCGCGGCATGCTGGCCGACACCCGCGGCTGAGCGGGAAAGACAAACTGCCCGGACAACTGGCGGCACTCCCGCACGGCCTCAGTGAGGGGCACTCCCATGGAAGCCAGCAGCAGCCCCGCCGTGCAGCCATCATCCTCCAGCATGGCACAGAGCAGGTGTTCCGGCTCCGCTCGTGAGACATGGGCGTTCTGCGCCCCGATGAGGGCGTAATCCATGGTGCGGCGCAGGTCCGGTGCCATGGCGTGCCGATCCAGATGCTGCGCCGGTCCGCGACGGTTCTCGGCCAGCTGACGGCGCACAGCCTGCTCTGAGATATGTCGGCTGTTCAGGAATCGCGCCGCAGCCCCCTGCTCCTGCTGCAGCATGGCAAGCAGCAGATGCCCGGTGTCTGCCTGACTGCAGCCAAAACTGCCGGCCAGCTCTACTGCTTGCTGCAGCAGCTGCTCCGCCTCCCGCGAGAACCCTCTGTATCCGCCAAAGCCCAGTTTTTCCCAAATGCTCATCTGCGTGCTCCTTGCTGTTCTGTCAAATCATATCGCAGTAGCAGTATAGCCCAGATGCACCGGAAAAAATCAGTGGTTTGTGTCGGGCCTGCCGGGTGCGGCGCGCAAAAAAGGAGGACGGCTCCGAAGAACCGCCCTCCAACAATTCAGGCTATTGTACTATTCGCAAAGGGATATACGGATCACTCAGCAGCCTTGGTTGCTTCGATCTGCTTGATCAGCTCAGGCACGACCTTGAACAGGTCGCCCACGATGCCGTAATCGGCCACGCCGAAGATGGGTGCGCTCTCGTTCTTGTTGACGGCGATGATGCACTCAGAATCCTGCATGCCGGCGGTGTGCTGAATGGCACCGGAAATGCCCAGAGCCACATAGATCTTGGGGTGCACGGTCTTGCCGGTCTGGCCAACCTGGTGGTCAGCGCTCATCCAGCCTGCGTCGGTCACGGCACGGGAAGCGCCCACGACGCCGCCGCCCAGAGCGGCAGCCAGCTGCTCAGCCAGCTCGATGCCCTTGTCGACATCCTTGCTGATGCCACGGCCCACAGAGACGATGACGTCAGCACCGATCAGATCGACCAGCTTCTCAGCAGCCTTCTCGACGCTCAGGACCTCGGTCTTGATGTCATCAGCGGTCAGGCTGAAGGCGGGCTTCACGATCTGGCAGGCATCGGCCTTGGCCTGATCGAAGGGAGCCTTCTTCATGACGCCGGGACGCACGGTGGACATCTGCGGACGGAAGCGGGGGCAGATGATGGTAGCCATCAGATGGCCGCCGAATGCAGGACGGGTCATCTTCAGGTTGCGGTCCTCATAATCAAACTTCTGCTTGGACAGGTCGATGGTGGAGCTTTCCTTCAGGAACTCGACATACTTTGCGGTGTCGATGTCCAGATGGGTCGCATCGGCAGTCAGGCCGGTGTGCAGACGGGCTGCGCAGCGGGGGCCCAGGTCGCGGCCGATGTTGGTAGCACCGATCAGCAGGACTTCGGGCTTGTACTCGTTGACCATGTCGCACACGACCTTGGCGTATGCGTCGGTGGTGTAGTCCTTCAGCAGGGGGCTGTCGCAGACCATGACCTTATCGGCACCATAGCCGCCCAGCTCCTTGGCAATGCCTTCCAC
>ENA-USUG01007818-USUG01007818.1-human-gut-metagenome-genome-assembly--contig:-NODE-7818-length-10117-cov-13.498904_pt1 | contig 10117 bp, 14 predicted proteins | sample MGYA00250059_ERZ773394 | MGnify/ENA primary metagenome ERZ773394 (study PRJEB29103, sample SAMN06111957) | human gut metagenome | biome: human gut; feature: ankylosing spondylitis patient; material... | reverse complement strand
GCAAATCAGAATCTTCCACTTCAGACTTATAACTATCTTGATTAAGATAGTTATAAGTTAAGTGGAAGTAATTCAATGCAACATGTGTTTCATTTAATGAAAGGAAATTAAATATGTTGAAAATTGGTGGTATTTATACTTGGACAAGAAAAAGCGAAGAACGATGTGTAAATATTATTCTTCAAAAATCGACACTTGTAAATGATTATTTTGAAATCTGTCAAGTATCGTTCTTAGGTAATAATCTTTCAAGGGAAACTGTTTTGAAAACAATCATTGATAAAATTGAAAATGATCTATTTTTTGCACACAACTTTAAAGTCCAATCTAAAAAGATTTTGGAAAATTTGTCTGATGGATATCTTGGTCAAGTAACAGATGAATTATTAGAAAAATTAGAAAAAATAAAGGAGGAGATAATATGTTAAAAATTGGTGGGATTTATCCAAATGTTATTCAAGGAAGGCAGTATGTGGATATTATCATTGATCATTCCGATCTATCAAATGAACATTTCAATGTTTATACATTGCAAATGGCGAGTGAAATTATTTCAAGAAAGGATGTTCTAAATATCCTTGCAGACCAAATACGTTTTCAAGAACTTATTCTAGAAAATTTCTCAATTGTATCCAAATGGACATTTGATCATGTCATGGATGGATATGTTGGACAAGTGCCAGAAACAGATCTTGATGAATTGAGAAAAATGATAGAAATGAGGAGTGAATAAAAAATGGAAACTATTTTAAAAGTTGGAGGTATCTATTCAGTAAAAACAGCTGCTGCTCTAAATCAAGTTTCCTATCGGATTGTTGTCGTTATAATAAATAATACTCCGATTACTGCAGATACGGTTTTTTTTGATCTTTACAAAATCAAAATGCCAGATCAAAATCTGACAAGAGACGATGTTCTTTGTATCTTGGAAGATCAAATTACATTTTTTTCGGAAATCATAAAACAAAACTTCGTAATTCGATCAAAACACAATATATCAATTGATGGATACTTAGGACAAGTTCCTGAGAAAATGATGGAAGAGTTGAAGAAGGTAAGAATCGTGAAAGGAGTTGATTAATATGTTACATTTTGGAGGTATTTATACACAAAAAAATCAAGTATATATTATGATTGATGATAGTCTTGGTGGAAAAGAATATACTCATTTTTATCAAGTGAAATTACATGATACCATAAATTCACGAAATAATATCTTGCAGGAAATTGAAAATATTTTGAGATTTCATTCTTATCATATTAAACTTGATGATTTTATTGTTGGAAAAAAGAATGAGAATGTATTTGATGGATATCTTGGAAGTATTCCAAATGAGATTTTGGAACAGCTGACTAAGAAATTTGATGAATGCTTAAACTTTCCATTTGATTAAAAAAATAAGAGGTCGCAATCTGCGATCTCTTATTTTGATTACCAAACTCTCATTACCCACCTTCTCTTCGCACATTCTTCAACAATTTTCTTGAAATCTTTGAACATGGCTCGATCGATTCTGGCAGCATATCCATAAATGATATTATCATCATAATCTTTTATGGATTTCCAAATATGTCTGCATGTTTTTACTGATACAGATGTATCATCTGCATCCGATCGATACAAGAAATTAACAACTTCTGCATCCAATTGTTTTTTCTTGCACAAGTTCAATACTTTCCGATCATGATCAGCAAAAAACTCTTCTTCTGATGAAAACCCTTTTTCTTTATAATGATGAGATTTATCCAATTCCTTGTAAAGTGCAGCAAATTCGCTATCGAGACACGAAGCAATTGTGTTTCTAAGTTTGTTAAATCCAGCATATCCAAGATCAATGGAATGATTTCGATTTGTAAGCGTAATTCCCATATTTTTTCAACCTTTTCCCTTGTTTTTCTCATACTATGCAATGCTGTATTTTTTATAACATTTTTTCGAATATTTTTCTCTTCATTTTCTATAATAAAAAAACATGAAAATTGAAAATGAAATAGGAGGAAATGTTAAATGGATGATAAATTAATCTTACATGGTATTTACTCACTCCGAGATACGAAATCCAATATCAATCATTTTTATGCAATCATTCTTTCCAAAAATGAGAATGATGATTATGATACCTATGTATTCGAATGTGCAGGATATCCAAACAACAAACAGATGCATACTATAATATCTAATCTTCTGAAAAATGGTCAACTTTTTCATGAAGAGTTTCTTAGTATGGGACAAGAACAAATTTTGAAATCTGTAGATGGCTATGTTGGAAAAATGAGTGAAGAAATGTGTGAAGAATTGTGGAGGTTTTGCTATAAATGATTTTTTTAAGAAGTGGGATATATTCATTGAAGGCTGGTGCTTTTGGACATTCTAATTATTACGTTATTCTCTTACAAGAAAAGGATGAAACATGCATAATTTACGTATTTGACTGTAATGCATGTCCCACTAATTTGCAAATACATCGGATGATATGGGATGATATCCACGATAATAGCATCTCAAAAATGGATTTTGTCGAAATTAGATATTCATTTCTGGAAAAACATGTTGATGGATATCTTGGACAAACATCACTTCAATTACATGATAACTTATTTGATGTTTACAAATACAAATCATCAAAAAATTAAGGAGAAATTTCATGCAGTGTATTACATACCTTGAGCGAGGAATATACCAAGATGCACATTCGCAAGAAGAATGCCACATTATTATTTATATGGATGAAGAATGGACATACACTTATCATCTTACATTTGATAAGAATGCTTGTCTTACACATGATCAAATTTGTGAAAAAATAAAAGAAAATATTGATTGCATGAGTATCATGCGACATATTCCATTTGTCTTACCTTTTTTCATTGGAGGATATTTGGGACAGATTGAAGAAGAATCATGGCAAAAACTACTTGCTGAATGTAAGAAAAAATATTAAGAAGAATAATAGAAAGTATGAGAGATGATGCAATTTGCATTGTCTCTTTTTTGATAAAATATTGAAAAATTATTGACAAATGTCAATGGATAAGGTAGAATGAATGTAAGAAATAAAGAAAGAATATTTAGCGAGAACGGAAGTTCGAGCGATTATATAGGAGAAAATAAAAATGAAAAATGATAGAATCTATGCACGGAATGCTGCTACACTAGAACACATCAATACAGATCTTGTTGCAGATCTTGAAATGCTTGACTTAGAAGAATTGGAAAAACGAGTGAGTAAACGAGTGGAAAATGAAGTGTCAAGAAAACTTGGAACACGAGTAAATATTAATCGAGAAAATATGTCGGCATTGTTCTATAATGAATCAACCGATTGTAAGGTTGTATTTGTTCCATCTTGGAATATTGTTGAGTTATCAATTTTCTTTGGACTTACTGGTGAATGGAAATATCAATTAAATCTAAAAAAATACATGAGTAAGAAAGCAATGATGGATGCTTTTTGTAAAATGTATGAAAAAGAAATCGATAAACATGTACAACATATGACGAAAATATTTTTAACTGAATACAAAACAGCAACCTTATATGTAGCAGACAAAGATACAATTGATCGAGTTATGAATGATGTACAATATCTCATTCAAAATATGCCAATGCCACTTGTTGCATGTGTCCAAAACTATTTAAGCATGGCAAATGATTTACATGTCTATGCAAAATATGGAGATTCTAATTTCTATATTCGAAATGATTACATAGAAATGATAGATGATGGAGAAAATATGGAAGTTGAAAAAGAATGTTACTTGTATGAATATATGAACTTTTGGCTTCAAGAAAAGTTCAACAATATGCAAAAACATTTTGTGGAATATCTGCAAGGAAAGAATGTTCATTATTACGAACACTCTGCCGATGTATTTGTGAAAGATGATTACACAAATCATGTAATTATCGATAAGGATACTTGGCGAAAACCAATTTCCATTGATTACCCAGGATTTGATACAGAGAAAACTGAGGAAGAACTAATGGATGATCTTGACGAAGTATTGAAAATTATTGATCAGAATATTGAAGAACAAAATGAAAAAGAAGAACCAATTACAACAGAAATCCGAACTCGATTTGAAAAATGTGAAAAGTTAAATAAGGAAGAGGTGTCCTATATGAAAAGATGGGCACTCTATAATTTGCAAACACAAAATGATTATATTAATTTCTTAGGTAAGTGCAATCGAAACAATCTAGAAAATAAGGATTATGAGGATATCAAAAAATTCGGAAGATAACCCAACGTCTTGACGTTGGGTTGAATTCCGTCCGTAGTGAAAAATAATTGAATATTTTTTTTGAAAAGTTGTTGACTTTTGTCAATCATTGTAATACAATATAAATACGATGAATGGATTAAATAATATTTATTTTACATATGAAAGATGAGGTGAGACAAAATGAATCAAAATGCAAAAGTTGCAAATTTATATTATTTAAATCAAATGGATAAAGAACAATTACAAAAATTAAAAAAGAAACGACATCAAGAAGCAAGTAAGTTCGTCGATAAATTTGAAATGTTTACAACTGAAAAAGATGCAATTGCATTATTCAAAATTGCAAATGATTTAAGGCATTTTGGTAATGAATTATCACATTGGGTGAATAATAATTATTTTCAAATGAAAAGAATCAAACAATATCGGAATGCGATGAAACAATATACAAAGTGTCAAAAGAAATTAAATGGATTAACGAAACAGAAAAATAAGAAAGAATACGATTTTTGGACAAACAGATTAGAAGAAGTAAAAAATGAACTTACAGAAATCAGAAAAAGATTTTCTTTAACTTGGGAAGATCTTCGTGTAAAACAAAAAGAACTCGGAAAGAATACACATTATGCATATATCAATAGTATTTTCAAGTTAACAAAAGCAGAAGATGTTTGGAATGGTGCTCAAAAAGTTTTATTTGGAAACGGAAAACGTTTACATTATCGACAATCAAATGAATTACCAATCATCCAATCAAAACAATTAGGTCATTCGATTACACATAAATTTGATAAAAATGATAACTTAATTATCACAATTGGTTGTTCAAAAACATGTAATATGAAACCAATTAATTTGGAATTAAAACCAATCAAAAAAGATGATCTGTTTTTGCAAGATGAATATGCACAACTTTATTACTATTTAAGAAATGTAAAAGAGTTAGAATATATTGCAATTACAGAATACATAAAAAATAAAAGGATTATTGATATCCATAAAATATGTTACTTTTCTATCAAATGTGAAATGATTAGAGGTAAAAAAAGAATCTTTCTAATGCCAACTGTAGAAGGGAAACCTTGTACAAAGAAACGAATTATTAAAAACTTTAATGGCACAACAACGATTACAAAAAGACATCATTTCTATAATGGAAAAGAAAAAAGAAGAATTGCATTTGATGAAGGTCCACAATCTTATGCATTCGTTACATCGGATAAAGTTGAACTTGATAATATTGGTGAACGAAACAAAAAGATTATCAAAACAAATGAGCGAAAAGAACAATTATTATCTAGAGCACTTGGTCGATCTCGAATGATTAACAATCAACAGAATTATGAAAATGGAAAAATCAAAAAAGGAAAGAAAAAATGGCATAAGACAAAAAATTATATCAGAAAACAAAAAGAACACCAAAAACTTTGTAGAGCAAATGCACTTAGTAAAAAATATGCAATTCATGAACTTGTAAATAGAGCAAGAACCTATGCCAATGAATTAGTTATTGAACCATCTAATTTTAATGCATTAAAAAAGAAAGCAAAAGTTTCAAAAGAAACAGAAAAAACAAAAGAAATTACAACTAAAGATGGTAAGAAAATTACAATTAAAAAGAAGACACGGCGAAAACGATTTGGTAAATCTGTCAATCGAAGATCACCAGGATACATGCATAGTAGATTAGTATCTTTATTCACCTCAACTGGTGGTACTTGTATTATTGTAAAAAATACTGTAAAAGCAAGTCAATATGATCATGAATTAGATCAATTTATAAAAAAGAAATTATCACAAAGATTTCATATCTTTATTGATGGAACAAAAGTGCAAAGAGACATCTATTCAGCATTTTTATTATACTGTGTAGATGAGTTTGGTGAAAAAATTGAAAGGCAAAGATGTTTAGATTTTTTTAATAAGTTTTATATAATGTTTTTGGAATTGGAGGATACAATCAAAAAGCAGAAAAGACAAATCTGTAATTCAGGGTATAAATTTTAATAATAAGAAACATAGAACAAAACAAAAATTGAAAAGAATATTAAATACATAAATATGGTTTTCGGAATATTGAGCAAGTATGTAGATGTGTAAGATTGATAATAAAATGTAGAATACGAAAGGGTTCACATTTGAGCGATAGGCTCCGATACTGTGACGGGTGGGATCTTCCGATAAAGATGACCGTTTGGTTGTCTCGGAGATAGGATAATCCACTGTGTGGAGAATCCGTTCCCAAGAGAGAAGATTGTCGCAAGACAGTTGAAGGACTTTTATGAACGGAATAAGGAAGCACATGTTATCCAAGAAACCGTTAAGAGGACGTGGGCAAATTACGCACCATTTGGTGCATAAGGAACCCACCAGTCTTGACTGGTGGTTCGTCAGAATATACTCATAAATAGAAAGGAATGATCGAAAAAATGTTGAAAGGAAAAGTGAAACACTTTTATACAAAAAATGATTTTCATATTATTACGCTTACAAGCAATCAAAAAATTCAATACATCGGAGAATGCCATCTTGTAAAAGGTGATTACATTGAATGTGATGGTGAGTGGCAAGCAACAAAATATGGTGATACTTTCATGGCTACAGACATTCGCACATGTAATAGTTTTTCTTTCCTTTTATCTCTCGTTATTTCTGGTATTTCAGAAAAGAAAGCTGAAGCAATTTATGAACAATATACATACGAAGAAATCAAAGAAAATCCGCTTGTACTTTATGATTACTTTCTCACATCTACTTCTCGATCTATTCTCAGTCAAATCCAAGAAAAGAGAGAATTATTTGAAGAAGATACGATAGATACCATACCGAAACATTTATCAAAAGAAATCAAAGGAATTGGAAAGAAGAAAGTTGAGAATTGGATTGAGATATATACTATCTACTATCCATTCAATATTTCACACTTTCTTTCTGACAATTTTCTTTACTATATTCTTTCTTCTGAGACAACTCGAAACATGGTACAGCAAGTAAAAAAACTTGATAAAATCGAGAAAGATTATACGACACTTCGTGCCTACGGTGTACCAGATTATGTGCTCAAATATATTGTGAGAGATATGAAAGATGAAATGATGAAGAAAATTGAAGAAGATATTTTCATACTAAATGATTACTTCGTTCCATTTCCAGTGATTGATAAAATTGGACTTGATGCATTTCAGATGGAGAAAATGAGTGAAAAAAGAGTGATAAATGGAGTTCTGTACGTGCTTATTCAGAATGAAAAAGATGGAAATACATTCATGGATTATGATACATGTCTTATTCAGAGTGAAAAAGTGTTGGATTTAGATAGAGAAAAAGTGAAAGAAATCATTGATCGCAATTTAAGTGAAGGATATGATTCTGAATTTAAGTTGGATGAGGATAGATTATATCGACGTGTAATCTATTTTACAGAACAAAAACTTGCGAATATGATGATTGAAAAAACGAGAGAGAAAAGTCAATATGTGCCAAAATGGATTGATACATATTTGGACAATACACATTTGAGCAAAAGTCAGAAAGAATGTGTGAAAGGAGTATTAAAAGAAAAAATATCGATTCTTACTGGTGGTCCAGGTACGGGAAAAACAACGACATTATGTGAAGTATGTAATTGCTTAGATAAAATGGGAAAATACTATCTTCTTGCAGCACCTACTGGAAAGGCGGCGAAGCGAATGAGTGAAAGTACAGGACGAGATTCACAAACAATTTATCGTCTATTAGAATATTCAAGTAGAGGTAAATTTGGAAGTTTTAAGCGAAATGAAAACTATAAACTCTATGCAGATTATGTCATCATTGATGAATCGAGCATGCTAGATGTATATATACTGAATAGTCTAATGAAAGCAATTCATGAAAAGACAAGTATTCTTTTTGTTGGAGATGTAGATCAGTTGCCTTCGGTATCCATGGGATCTGTATTCAAAGACATGAAAGAAAGCCATGGAATTCCAACATTTGCACTGACTGAAATCTTTCGTCAAGGATTGGATTCGGACATTGTTCAAAATGCTTATCATGTAAAATACAATGAACCGCTTGTATGTAATCATAAAGATTTTTTCTTTGAAAATGTAAATACACTTGGAGATGTAGAAGAATGGATTAGCAAGTTGAAGAGTGAATTTTTGATTTTATGTCCGATGAGAGTAGGAAGCATGGGAACAATTGAATTGAATAAACTGATGCAAAAATTGAAGAATAAAAATAAGACAATCTGCAGCCATATGGGGCGTGAGTTCAAAGTTGGAGATAAAGTCATTCAACTTACAAACAATTATGATAAAAATGTATTTAATGGTGAGATGGGATATGTAAAAAGTGGAGACAAAAATGCAATAACTATTTATTATCCTGATAATACAGAAACATTAGAAATTACATATGAATATAAGGAACTTGGTCAAATTGACTTGGCATATGCGATCACGATTCACAAATCGCAAGGAAGTGAAGCTGATAATGTACTTATGGTAATGGATGGAAATAAAGACTTCATTAGCAAAGAACTTGTTTATACTGGTATTACTCGTGCGAAGAAGAAATGTTTCATGTTATCAACATTCGAGATTGATTTCTATAAAGATTTGCAAGTATCAAATGATCGTAGTACAAATCTTAAAAATATATTAATTGCAAAGGCAAAAGAAAACTAAAAAAATTCATATTTTCTTCCATTTTATCTATAATACAAAAAAAGTGAAAAGGGTTGATAATATGTTAATTCAAGGTGGAATATATACATTTGAAAAATCAAATCGAATAATTATTTGTTTCGAAGATGATATCGTTATTTTTTATCGTTTGCCATGTAATAACGATATTTGTTCCAGAGCGAATATTTTACAAGAATTAAACTTACAAGAAGTAGAAGGCTTTGATGGTGGAAAACTTACACAAACATTTGACGAATCATTTCAAGATTTAAATACTGGATTTCTTGGAATAATTGATAAACAAATGCTTGATAAATTACAATCATTTTACATGAAATGGATTTCTGATTAACCAAAAGGAGGCTAATATGTTTAAACCAACAATATATAAGACACTTGAAGATTTTGATGCATTTATTTGTACAGTTGGACGTGTTCAAGTTCCAATAGGTGCAGAATTTGAGATTGAAAAATATCAAGAACATTATGTTGCTGTTCATTTTATAAAATCGAATAATTATTTACCATTTGAATGTACAAAATTATTTTTAAATAAGGTTAAATATACACAAATTTAAACATAAAGGAGGGTTTATTATGAAAATTAATTTTACAGAAGAAAACAAAGAAATTTTTGAGCATGAGATAATACCATTATTTTCCATCTCGGAGTTTTGGAATGACTATTCACCATCTCTTTGGTATAGTGTATTCGAAGTTAATGGCTCGCTTCGTGCAATTGCATTTACCGAACTACATGATGGATTCGATATTGAAAAAATAACTGATTCGTCTTATGGTATCGTGAATGTAAAAAATAAGACACTTGATTTCAATGATGATTGTGACTACGCATTTTACATTCACGAGCAAAAGCCAACAAATATATTCGGCTTTTTCTCTCATTTTTCACAAACGAGTCTACCATCATTGTATGTAACAAAAGAAACATTTTTCGAGAAAACAGAGTTCATCGATGCAAAACGCGACTGGGACAGTCTTATCGATTCGCTCCGAAAATCAAGATACACACCAAGCGAGATTCGCAAACTTCTTCAGCTATAATTTCTTATATTTCTTCTAACATACAAGCACCAACCAATATGGTCGGTGCTTTTGTCTTACATTTAACTCCGCACATCTGGTCGCAAAAATCTAAACAAAATTACTCAATATTGTTTATGTTTAAATTTTCACCTTTTCCTTTCCTATTTTTG
>ENA-USUG01007814-USUG01007814.1-human-gut-metagenome-genome-assembly--contig:-NODE-7814-length-10129-cov-3.845503_pt1 | contig 10129 bp, 9 predicted proteins | sample MGYA00250059_ERZ773394 | MGnify/ENA primary metagenome ERZ773394 (study PRJEB29103, sample SAMN06111957) | human gut metagenome | biome: human gut; feature: ankylosing spondylitis patient; material... | reverse complement strand
GGTAACTTCTGATAAATGCTGTACCTTCCCGGACAAAACCGGTATCTGTCATGGATTTATCGCAGTGAATCCGGCAGTCTTCGGTGATCCGGAAGCGATCAAAAAGCATTTTTCAGATTATCTGGAAGCATTACGGGAGAGCCCGAAAGCAGACAGAGCAGAGAAAATCTATACTCACGGAGAAAAAGAGGTTCTGGCTCAGAAAGATCGTATGGAACATGGCATTCAGGTCAATGATAATACTATGGCAGAGCTGGCAAATCTCTGCGATTACCTGAAACTTGATTTTTCTTCTTATTTTAAGGATTATCAGCTGCAGCGCGACAGCAAGTTTTTTACCGGAAATTATTAAGCTGCAGAGTTAATCATAAAACCGCAGGAATGCGTGGAAACACGCAGACCTGCGGTTTTTTTAACTATAAAACGATCTATAAAACGGTGACCTGGGTGATCATTTCACTGAAGGAAGGATAAGGCGGATCATGGCCGGGAATAAGGTTTACGAATTAATCCATAGACCGTAATCAGAATCGCAACCGGGCACATGATCTGCAGCACCGGAAGGGACATAGTAAGGATAAAGTTCAGTCCGGCACTGGAAATGACGAAGCTGGACACTGCAAAAATGATCAGCCATGCCACATAAGAAATCTTCGGAAGCAGTTCATGGAAGAAAGTGGCACAGCAGCAGAGAAGTCCCACGCATACGTTAAAACAGGCGATGAAGAAAATGGCTCCGATGATCAGCTGCCCATAGATGCCGTAGCATGCTTTGACAGCCCAGGTCAGGATTTCTGCACCGTTCTGTGCGCCCGGAAAATCCACACTGCACACAGCTCCAATGTAGGAAGTGGCACCGTAGACGATGATCAGCATGACACCGGCCATGATGCCGGCGCGAATTGTCTCGGAAGCGACTGCTTTTTTATCTGTAATGCCAAAGGACCCAATGTTCATGGAGATAACTGTGCCGAAGTTATAGGCGGCCAGAATGTCCATGGTCTGGTAGCCGGTGATAAATCCGCTGCGGATGGGGTGCTCTGCATAGTAGGCATTGGGTGCGGCAAAAAGTGCCGGCAGTTTTACAAGGACGCCGAAAAAGGTTACGGCAATCAACACCAACAGGACCGGCGTCATGATCTTCCCGAGCAGGTCTTTTAAATGGGTCGGTTTCAGCGCAATCATGATAGCTACTGTGAAAAATGCAAAGGAGTAAACGCAGCGGATCAGGAATAAAGTCTGATCACTGTTGTGAAGAAACGGAGCCACCGCCATCTCAAAGCTGGTGGATGCGGTTCGCGGAATAGCCACGCAGGGTCCGATCATCAGATGAACAAAGACGGCGAACAGGATAGCCAGTACCGGATGAATACTGCCGACCAGATTGGTGAGTCCATCGTGCCGGGCTACAGCCATGACAGACAGGATCGGCAGCAGGACAGCTGTCAGACCTAATCCTGCCATGGCAATAAGGGTGTCTCTTCCCGCCTGCGCCCCCAACAGAGGCGGGAAAATCAGGTTCCCGGCACCAAAAAACATGGAAAATAATGTAAATCCAATGATGCACCGATGTTTCATGGATAAGTTCTGCATAAAATCTCCCTCTTTTCCAATATGTTTCTTTCCAGTATAAACAGAAAATGAAAATAATTCAAGCTGCAATATTTATAAATGAGCTGAATTAATATTGTGTAAGATGCACAGGTATGCGTATAATAGGAGCCATGGAGGAAGAGACATGCTGGATAGAGAAATGTTATATGAGGCTCTTCATAAAGAAATTCCGATTCTGACTACACAGATCAGGAAACTTTATGCAGAGCTGGATCAAAAATTCCATCTGGAAGGGGCGAAGGTGCCGATGACGTTCGGCATGGACCGAGATTGCCTTGGCTCTTATACACAGGCAGGAGGCGGAGAACGGGAACATTTTCATTTTTCCCTGCTGTTTGTGGGATATTCCGTGGAACATCCATTAAGCCGGGACGACCGGATGGATTTATATAAACATGAATATGCCCATTATATGCAGGCACATATGAAGATTCCAGAGAAGTACCAGTGGCAGACGGGAAAGCACGGAAGCGCCTGGAAATACTGCTGTTCCCTGGTTGGAGCGGCGCCGACGCCTTATTATAAAGCCGGGGAAGCGCTTATGAACCATGACTATGACAAGGTGCTGAAATCGAAGATTCACGACCACACGGTTCCTATGCGGGATCATTACCGTCGGGAGCAGGAATATAAGAAAACCAGAGACAGCAAGGTGCAGTATCAGGTGGGCGACAGTGTGGAACATCCGAAATTCGGAGCTGGAAGCATCGAGAAAGTGGAGCAGCGGGCCGGTGGTGTCCATCTGCATATCCGGTTTGAGGATGGAGTACGAAAGATGGATCAGAAATGGGTGCTGCAGACCACCCGTTATCGGAAAGCAGGTGACAGATGATGAAACAGAAAATGGTGATGTGCCTGCTGGCGGGCGTACTGGTGCTGGGAATAGGCGGCTGCGGAGCGCAGGAGGTGGAGGTGCCGGAAGTGGAAAAAGTAGAGACTGCGGAGGAAGAACCTGTGCCGGAGGAGACAGCGGAAGAAGAAGGTGACGAACAGGAGAAGACTGATGCAGAAGATCAGTTGAAAGAAGTCCCAACGGTGGATGATGCAGCAGAATCGGGAAAAACAGAACCGGAAGAAACCGAAGCGGCATCTGCCCCGGTGGTTTATGAGGATGGCGGCCAGATCACCCTTGATCCCTCCTGGACTTACGCGGATCACTCGAAGATCAATTCCGGTGCGGCAGTGCTTTATAAAGCTGCAGAGAACCGAAAAGAAATCGTGGTAGGTGTCAATGCCGGACATGGCACTTCTGGCGGTACAAAGGTGAAGACTCTGTGCCATCCGGACGGTTCCGCTAAAGTGACCGGAGGGACCACCGCAGCCGGAGCGACAGAGGCTGTCGCTGTATCTTCTGGTATGACGTTCAACGATGGCACACCGGAGAGCAGCGTCACTCTGCGGATGGCGCAGATCTTAAAAGAGAAGCTGCTGGCAGCAGGATATGATGTTCTCATGCTTCGTGACGGGGATGATGTACAGCTTGATAATGTGGCACGTACGGTTATCTGCAACAACGCAGCAGACTGCCATATTGCCCTTCACTGGGATGGGGACGGGCTTAATTATGACAAAGGCTGTTTCTATATCTCCGTACCGGACGGTCTCAAATCTATGGAGCCGGTGGCCTCCCACTGGAGTGAACACAATGTACTGGGTTCAGCCCTTGTAGAAGGTCTGCGGGCACAGGGAGCAAAGATCCATGGTGGCGGAAGTATGAGCATTGATTTGACCCAGACTTCCTACAGTACGATACCGTCCGTGGACATGGAGCTTGGAAATGCCTGCTCTGACCATTCGGACAGCGTGCTGGACCTTTTAGGCGATGGACTGGTACAGGGTGTGAACAGTTATTTTGAACAATCGTAATTTCACTCTTGTATTCAAAAATAAATACTCCTATAATAACAGTTAAAAAAGTCAAATTAACCAAGCCAAAGAGGAAAGGAAAAAGTTATGAATGAGTCCAATGATGTAATTCGCGATGCCAGACAACTGGGTGTGCCTAAAATGCTCATCCTTGGCCTTCAGCACATGTTTGCCATGTTCGGAGCCACCATCCTGGTGCCGATTCTGGTCAACAGCTATTTTGTGGATGCCTGCGGAGAGGGACCAACCCGTGGTCTGACCGTAGCAGTCACTCTGTTCTGTGCCGGATTTGGTACGTTATTGTTCCACGTGTGTGCAAAATTTAAAGTTCCCGCATTTCTGGGTTCTTCCTTTGCATTTTTAAGTGGATTTTCCACCGTTGCCCATCTGGATACCGGCATGTATGCGGGAATGAGTGCGAACGACAAGGCTGCCTATGCCTGCGGAGGTGTGGTAGTGGCAGGTCTTTTGTATCTGGTACTGGCATTGATTATCCGTATGGTAGGTGTAAAACGTGTCATGAGATATCTCCCGCCGGTAGTCACCGGACCGGTTATCATCTGCATTGGTTTAAGCCTTGCATCCTCTGCCATCAACAATGCATCCACCAACTGGTTCCTTGCTTTTGTGGCACTGGCCGTGATTATTGTATTTAATATCTGGGGAAAAGGAATGTTCAAAATCATCCCGATTCTTATGGGTGTTGTCATTTCCTATGCAGTAGCACTGTTTATGAACATGATCGGCATCAGCAATCCGGACGGTTCTGCTATCCTTGATTTCTCTGCCATTGCCTCTGCAGGTATTGTGGGAATTCCGCCTATTCAGATCTGCAAATTTGACGTGACGGCCATCTTAGTTATGGCACCGATTGCCATCGCAACGATGATGGAGCATGTAGGTGATATGTCCGCAATCTCAGCAACTGTTGGAGAAAACTATCTGGCAGATCCGGGTCTTCACAGAACCCTGCTTGGTGACGGACTTGCGACCTCTGTTGCCGGATTCCTTGGCGGACCTGCCAATACCACTTACGGTGAGAATACAGGCGTTCTGGAGCTGAGCCGTGTGCATGACCCAAGAGTTATCCGAATCGCTGCGGTATTTGCAATTATCATCAGCTTTATTCCGAAGGTATCTGCCATTATCAGTACCATGCCGGCTTCCATCATCGGAGGCGTCAGCTTTATGCTCTATGGTATGATCTCTGCGATCGGTGTCCGCAACGTGGTAGAAAATAAAGTTGATCTGACGAAATCCAGAAACCTGATTATTGCAGGAGTTATCTTTGTGTGTGGTCTTGGATTCAGCAGCGGACTGACCTTCACCATCGGTGGAACTTCCATCACCCTGACTGCTCTGGCTATTGCAGCTATCGCAGGTATTGTTCTGAACATCATTCTTCCGGGTAATGATTATGAATTCGGTGTGAATACTTCCGGTGATGAGAACAGAGGTATTCACGCATAACTTATTTATAAGAAAAACTAATAAATGTTAAGTAGGAAAAATAAGGAAACATGCCATTGACCAGGCCTCCGGAACTTCGTAAAATATTAGTCGGTTTAATATTTTACGAAAGTTTTGGAGGCTTTATTTTATGAAAAAAAATTCTACCCCTTATGATTTCGAAGGAAGAATTCCTCTTTCACAGGCCATTCCGCTGGGATTACAGCATGTAATGGCTATGTTTATTGGAAATCTGACCCCGCTGATTATTGTGATGGGTCTCTGCGGACTGACTGCGGATGCCGGATTTGGTGATCTCCGTACCGCTTTGCTGCAGAATGCCATGGTTATGGCAGGTATCGTAACCCTGGTACAGCTCTTTTCTATCGGACCGGTAGGTGGTAAAGTGCCGATTGTTATGGGAACTTCTTCCGGATTCCTCGGGGTGCTGAATAATACAGTGGCTGCCTGTGGAGGCGGAATCCTTGCATACGGTGCTATTATGGGAGCCTGTATTGTGGGAGGTATTTTCGAGGGCGTTCTCGGAATGTTTTTAAAACCGCTTCGCAAATTTTTCCCGGCCATTGTAACCGGCTCTGTTGTCATTGCCATCGGTCTTTCCCTTCTGGGGGTGGGGATTAACTACTTCTGTGGTGGAAGCGGAAAAGCAGATTATGGCTCTCTGCAGAACCTGTTTCTTGGATTTGTAGTACTGATTGTCATTATTCTGCTGAAGCATTTTGCACCGCAGGACAGCGTGCTTTCTTCTGCAGCCATTCTGTTTGGTATTCTGGCAGGCTATGCAGTGGCAGTCGTTATGACACTGGTACTTCCGACCGTAGGTATCAATGCAGATGGTGCAGAGTATACCTATTCATGGGTTGTTAATTTTGAGCAGATTAAGAATGCAGCATGGATTGCAGTGCCGAGTTTTATTGGATTCGGTGCCCTGTCTGATCTGCATGTGGTTTTTCAGGCAAATGCCATTATCCCCATTGGCATTATGTTTATTGTAACAGCCATCGAGACGGTAGGTGATATTTCTGCCTGCATCGAGGGTGGTATGGCGCGCGAGGCAACAGATACGGAGTTATCCGGTGGTGTGATCTGCGATGGACTTGGTTCTTCATTTGCGGCACTGTTCGGTGTACTGCCGAATACCTCTTTTTCACAGAACGTAGGTCTGGTATCCATGACGAAGGTTGTCAATCGTTTTGCGATTTCCATGGGCGCTATTTTCCTGATCCTTTGTGGTTTCTGTCCGAAAATCGGAGCCATCATGTCTGTGATGCCACAGTCTGTACTTGGTGGTGCTGCTGTTATGATGTTTGCATCCATCCTGATCTCCGGTATCCAGCTGATTACCAAGGAACCCATTGGAAGCCGTGAGATTACGATTATTTCGGTAGCCATCGGTCTGGGATATGGTCTGGGTGCAACCAATGGAGCAACCTCCCAGCTGCCCTATTATATTCAGCTGGTATTTGGCGGCTCCGGTATTGTCCCCTGTTCTCTGGCAGCTATTCTGTTAAACATTGTCCTGCCGAAGAATTCAAAACCAGTCCGCAAGATGTGGGATATGGAAGATGAAGAATAAAAAGATCGCAGTTGTTGGTGCGGGTGGGAAAACCACCCTCATCCATCGGCTGGCTGAAGAATATCGCAGGAAAGGTGCTTCCGTGCTGGTAACGACGACCACACATATGCTGGTGGAATCGGACACGGATCTTTCCTGCGATTCTTTTGCTATAAGGAAAAAAATAAAAAGGACCGGATACTGCATGGCGGGAAGTCTGTGTCCTGGGCAGAAGCAGAAAATAGGTTCTTTGCCGGAACCTGTGTTTCGTGACTTGCTGATCGCTGCCGATTATGTTTTAATAGAAGCAGATGGTGCGAAACATTATTCTTTGAAATACCCGGCAGAGCACGAGCCGGTCATTCCGGCAGAAGCGACGGATGTGATTCTGGTGCTTGGAATCTGGGATTTGGGAAAGTCCTGTCAGGATGTAATCTTCCGATTTGATAGGATGGCAGAGCTTACCGGAATTTCCGGTAAAAAAACGGTCGGAATTGCAGAACTTCGTCTGATTCGGAAGGCCTATGAGGAAAAACTCCGGGAAATGAACTTTTCCGGAGAATTTCATGTGCTGCTGTCAGAGAAAACAGAGCAGGAGTTTTTGTTTCGCACCTGGCAGGAGGCAGTGGGGGATTATGAATAAAAAAATTTTGATTATCTGCAGGGGAGGCGGAGACCTGGCCACAGGCATTGTGCATCGGCTGTTTCGGGCCGGATTCCCGGTGCTGGTACTGGAAACCGACAGTCCTGCGGCTATTCGACGGCAGGTATCCTTTTCCGAGGCAGTCTATGATGGAACGGCGACGGTGGAAGGTGTGACGGCAGAGCGGATTGCTTCAGCAAACAAAGCCTCTGTAAACCATGTGCTGGAAGAGGGACGTGTGCCCCTCCTGGTGGATCCGGAGGGCAGTTCCATCCCATTGTTGAAACCGGATATTGTGGTGGACGCCATTATTGCAAAGAAAAATTTGGGGACTGCAAAAGAGATGGCACCGCTGGTTATTGGAGTTGGTCCCGGATTTACCGCAGGTGAGGATGTGGATCTGGTGGTGGAATCCATGCGGGGCCATAATCTGGCGCGCATTTTTACGACCGGGTCGGCATTACCCAATACCGGAATTCCCGGTAACATCGGCGGTTTTACGAAAGAGAGGGTTCTCCATGCGGAGGCAGCCGGTTATATGAAAAATATCCGTCAGATCGGAGATATCGTGGAAAAGGGTGAGGAGATTGCCCGGATTTATGAGAAAATGACAGAGGACGGCACATTTTCCGGTTCCTATGTGTCAGTGGAGGCATCTATTTCAGGCATTATCCGGGGACTCATCCGGGAAGGCTATCATTTTCAGAAAGGATTCAAGATCGCGGACATTGATCCGAGAGAGAGCGAGCTTGCTAACTGCTTTACCATCTCGGATAAAGCGCGGAGCATTGGCGGCAGCGTGCTGGAAGCGGTCTGTGGATATGTAAATGGATAGAACAGATCATTTTTATGCCTCTGTCGGGGCATGGAACAGAGAGAAAGAAGCGTTTCTTGCTACGGTGACAGAGGGACCGGCTGCAGGCGAGAAAGTGTTTGTGGAAAACGGTACGATGCAAAGCCGAAAGGGTGCATTTTTTACAGAGTCCCGCATCCGGCAGTTGTGTGGAAAAGGACTTCAGCGGATAGACGGGCAGGAAATATTTGTGCAGCCCCTGGGAAAGCAGGCAAAGCTTGTGATTTGCGGAGCCGGGCATGTGGCGACTGCGCTGATCCGCATGGCAAAACTTCTGAATTTTGAGATTGTGGTGTTGGAAGACCGGCCTCTTTTTGCGGAGAGCGCCAGAAGAGAAGGCGCTGATCAGGTGTTCTGTGGCGACTATGCAGAACTTCTGCGGCAGATGACGGGCAGCAGGGATCACTATTTTGTGTGCATGACCAGAGGACATCGGTTTGATCAGGAATGCCTGCTGGAAATTTTTAAGAAATCCCATGCGTATATCGGTATGATGGGATCGAAGAAACGGTCTTTCCTTATGAAAAAAGACTTGGTGGAAGCCGGATTTGCACCGGAGCTGGTGGAGTCCCTTCATGCACCCATCGGGTTGCCTATCGGAGCACAGACACCGGCAGAGATTGCCTTGTCGGTGATGAGTGAAATCGTAAAAGTGAGAAGTGAGCATGCCAAAGAGACAGCCCTTGATGAGCAGGTGCTGGAAGAACTGACAAAAGCGCCGGAGGATGGTGAGCAGAAAATGCTCTGCACCATTATTGAAAAACACGGAAGTGCACCGCGAAGCGCAGGCACCCAGATGGTGGTGACTTCTTTGGGACGTGTGGTGGGAACCATCGGTGGAGGATGTGCGGAAGCGGAAGTGATCATGGCATGCAGGAAACATTTTTATAAGATAAGGGAAGGAGTTCCCCATCCGGCCTGTGAAAAAATCAGAATCCGCATGACTACGGATAATGCGGAAGAAGAAGGCATGGTCTGCGGTGGAACGATTCTGGTTTTGCTGGAGGAAACAGATGATCTATCTTGATAATGCGGCGACCACCCTGCGGAAGCCGGAAGCGGTGATTGAAGCGGTGGCAGATGCCATGAGAAATATGGGAAACTCGGGCAGAGGATCAGGAAGCACATCCCTTCGGGCATCCAGGGTGATCTATGAAGCAAGACGGACTCTGACAGAATTTTTCGGTGGAACAGATCCGTCGAGGCTTGTTTTTACCTCTAATTCTACCGAAGGGCTGAACATGGCAATTCGAGGGATCTTTGTACCGGGAGACCATGTGATTACTACGGAACTGGAACATAATTCCGTGCTTCGCCCCCTGTATGCAGAACAGGAACAAAATGGAATCTCTCTTACCATTGTGAAAAGCGGGAAACAGGGAACCGTCGATTATGAGGGGATCGAAGCCGCCATCCGGCCGGAGACAAGGGCTGTCATCTGTACCCATGCCTCCAATCTCACCGGAAATGTGGTGGATCTGTATCGTATGGGACAGATTGCGAAACGGAATGGCCTCCTATTTGTGGTGGATGCGTCCCAGACGGCGGGAGTGCTGCCCATTGATATAGAGAGAATGCAGATCGACGTACTCTGCTTTACCGGACATAAGAGCCTCATGGGTCCCCAGGGAACAGGCGGACTTTACGTGAGAGAGGAGGTAGAGATCCGTCCCTTTAAAAGCGGTGGTACCGGAGTCCACAGTTTTCTGAAAAAGCAGCCCGATGACTATCCGGAACATCTGGAGGCCGGCACACTGAACGGACACGGCATCGCTGGACTGTTGGCAGCGGTGCGGGAGATTCAGAACATTGGTTTGCCTGCCATTTATGAGAAAGAACACCGCTTCATGCAGCAATTTTACGATGGGATCCGGGAAATTCCGGGTATAAAAATCTACGGTGATTTTTCCGATCCGGCGGCAGTCCGCTGCCCTGTCGTCTCATTAAATATCGGTGATATGGACGCATCCGAAGTCAGTGACTGGCTCCAGGAAGAGTTCGGTATCATTACCAGAGCGGGTGCCCACTGCGCACCTCTCATGCATCAATATTTAGATCGGAAGAGCACACGTCTGAACTCCAGTCACTAGCTTAACTCGTATGCCGTCTTCTGCTTGAAAAAAAAAAA
>ENA-USUG01007809-USUG01007809.1-human-gut-metagenome-genome-assembly--contig:-NODE-7809-length-10136-cov-4.424098_pt1 | contig 10136 bp, 8 predicted proteins | sample MGYA00250059_ERZ773394 | MGnify/ENA primary metagenome ERZ773394 (study PRJEB29103, sample SAMN06111957) | human gut metagenome | biome: human gut; feature: ankylosing spondylitis patient; material... | reverse complement strand
TTTACTTCTGGCAGAAAAGAAAAAACAGCAAGAAATTATCTGGATGAGCTGTCTGAAGCAGATTACACAGGAAAAAGGATTCTGCTGGTTGAGGATAATGAGTTGAACAGAGAAATTGCTGTTGAAATTCTGCAGATGACAGGGGCAGAAGTGGAAACAGCGGAAAATGGAAAAATTGCAGTTGAAAAAGTGGAAGCTTCTCCGGAAGGATTGTATGATCTTGTTTTTATGGATATTCAAATGCCTGTTATGAATGGTTATGAGGCAACAGCGGCAATCAGGAGCCTTCCGGGTGAACAGGGAAAACTGCCAATTGTTGCCATGACTGCCAATGCTTTTGCAGAAGATGTACAGCTGGCCAAGAACACAGGCATGAATGGACATATCGCGAAACCGCTGGATATGAATAAGCTGAATAATGTTCTGGAAAACTGGCTGTGATTCAATTCCAGGTGTGTATGGGAAAGAAAAGAGGCAGACGTACGGTCTGCCTCTTAGTTAATTAACTTCAGCTATAATCTCTACTGAATGAATAGCATGTCTGATCATGGACAATACATTGTGGCGATTGTCATTATCAGTGTGTGAATTCCAGATATCATGGAAAAAATTTTCGAAAATGCGATTCAGAGCGATCTTGTTTGGCATGCAGATATTGTATTCCAGAGTAAATCTTTTGTTTCTACATACGGGTTGGATTTCAGACAGAATAACACAATCGACCGCGGATTAAAGTATGTCGGGAAATATGGATGTGACTGTCGTGTATTCCACAGACGGGCTGAATAAGCGGTTTGGACTGGTGACTCTGGAGGATGATCTGCACTTCTTCCCGGAATACAATGGTGCATATCTGCTCCGTGCAGACCTTTATGAAGATTTTCCGGAACTGGAAGAACATAATATGCGTTAAATTTTTATCCAAAGTCGTGGCGGGTATATGAGATGCGAAGATACCTGCCGCGACTTTATAACTAAGAGCATTCCTGATCAAATTCTATAACAAATGATATCATATGCTTCAGTTGTGCTAAACATCTGGTTATTAGTAATAAATTTTTATATTTCCCACAACAAATAAACAGATTTCCAATTGCTTCAAAAAATGATATACTCTTATTGATAATACTGTTTATGCAGTTCGATGTATTAAACAGTTAGGTAACTATTCAGAAAGCAGTATCCCGCGAGGCATTTTGACTCGCGACTGTGAGGGGGCTGAACAGTTACGAAATAGAATGGAACAGGAAAGGGAAGGTTATGGGGACACATTCATCAGGATATTACAGTATTGACGGGGATTACAATATTATTGGGTTTAATGAGACAGCGAAGGAGATTTATCCGAGCCTTCAGATGGGAATGAAATGTTACAAAGCACTGATGGGACTGGACGCACCATGTCCGCCGTGTCCGGTGGTCAATGGAATCTGTGGTCCAAAGACGTATCTGGATCCCATTCGTCATATTTACGAGACTGTGGATGCGGTGGATACCATCCTTCCGGACGGCAGCAGAGGGCATGCACTGGTTTTCAGTACCGTTGCAGAGGGAGAGAGACTGTCAAGTGCGATTCCTACAGGAGAGAAATCTCTGCGTCTTCTGGGGGCAGTCAATCGGCTTGCTTCGGACTATGTGGCAGTTTATTCTGTCAACCGTCAGCAGAAAACAATTTCTGTTTACCGCTCTGAATTTACAAATGATCCGGACAACAGTATTGTGAAAGATAATGCGGATTATGATACAGTGAGGGAATATCTTACCCGCTATATCCATCCGGATGACCGCAGCTACGTCCTGAAAAAAATGGAACTGGATTATCTGGAACAGAAACTTGCAAATTCATCGAGCTTCAGGGTGCATTTCAGGAGTGCAGGAGAAGAGACGCATTATTACTATCTTCTGGTTACCAGAAACGGTGAAACGGAGGATGAGCAGGATTTTGTAATCGCTGCCGCATGCGAGGATAATGATGTAAATGCACGCAAAATATATGAAAATCAACTGAATTCCCTGATCGGTTCCATTTCTCATGCTGCGGGATATTTTCATCTGGATATCACGGATGATAAGATACTCAAAACCGGTGGAACATCTGCGATCGTGGATACACTGAAGTCGGATTGTACGATTGATGCGTTTGTCCGGGATACGGCACAGTATATTCCGAAGGAGCAGGACAGACAGGATTTCATTGATGCTTTCTGTCGAAACTCCATGCTTGAGAACTACAATGCGGGACAGGTGGAGATAACGAGAATTTCGAGATGCTATTATGATGACAATATTGCACGTATTTCAAAGTACGTGGTACGGCTTTTGATAAATCCGTCGAATAATCATCTGGAGGGACTTTTGTATGGAGTGGATATTACCCGGTCACAGGAGCAATATGAGACGCAGGTCAGTATTGTCCGTACACTCAGCAGTAATTACAGGGATGTATATCTTCTGAATCTCCGAGAAAAAACGCTCTCGATCATCAAAGAGGAAGAGGGAAATGAAGATGGACTGAAGAAGAAAGAGGACGGCAGCTATTCTTATAAGAAGTTTCTTGCAAAATACATTGAAGAGCGGGTGCATCCGGATGACCGCGATATGCTGCATGAAGTACTGAGGCTTCGCAATGTGCGTAAGAGGATCAGGAAAAAAGAAGAGTACAAGGGCAACTACCGGGTAAAAAACGGAGATGAGATTCATTATTATCAGTTCCGCGTTATCAGAAACGAGGATTCAGGGATCATTGTGCTGGGATTCCTGAATGTAGATGATGTTGTGGAGGCTGAAATCCGACAGCAGAAGCTTCTGAAAGAAGCACTGGATACTGCAGAGCGTGCCAGTGAAGCCAAGACAAATTTCCTCAGGAGAATGAGTCATGATATCCGCACACCGATCAATGGAATCTGCGGGATGCTCGAGGTCGCGGATTATTACCATAATGATATAAATAAACTGGCAGAATGCAGAGAAAAGATCAGGGATGCCTCTCACCTTCTGCTGGAGCTGATCAATGAGGTTCTTGATATGGGAAAACTGGAATCCGGTGAGATTATGCTGGAGGAGGTTCCATTTAACCTTCATGATATAGAACAAAGTGTTCTTAAAGTAATCGAAAAAATGGCGGAGGAACGAAAAATAGAAATCACCCAGGACAACATTGGAGTTGCCCACTGGAATCTGATCGGCAGTCCGGTTTATGTAAAACGTATCATGATGAATTTTATAAGTAACGCAGTCAAGTATAATAAGGAGCATGGCAAGATTATGCTGAGATGCAGAGAGATTTCTACAGAGGGTGATACTGCAGTGTTCGAATTTACCTGCAGAGATACGGGAATTGGCATGAGCCGGGAATTCCAGGAACATCTTTTTGAACCGTTCACGCAGGAGAGGGTCGGCGGTTACAGCAAATATGGCAGTACGGGACTTGGAATGTCGATTACGATGGCGCTTGTAAAAAGAATGGGCGGAGATATTACTTTTGAGAGTGAGAAGGACAAGGGGACTACATTTGTGATCACGATACCGTTCAAAATTGATACGGAAAAAAGAGAGGCAGAACAGAAAGCAAAGAAATCTGTATGTTCCATTGCCGGGATGAATATCCTTCTGGTTGAGGACAATGAACTGAATATGGAAATCGTGGAATTTATCACACAGAATGCGGGGGCGGTTGTGACAAAGGCATGGAATGGCCGGGAAGCCCTTGAAATTTTTGAAAAATCTGCGGAAGGCTGCTTCGATGCGATCCTGATGGATGTCATGATGCCGGAGATGGATGGTTATGAAGCAACCGAAAGAATCCGCAGATTGAACAGAAAAGATGCCAGAACAATTCCCATCATTGCAATGACTGCAAATGCTTTTACGGAAGATAAAATAAGGTCAAAAGAAGCTGGGATGAACGAACACATTGCGAAGCCGCTGAATACGGAACTTGTACTTCGGGCAGTGGCAAAACTGGTTCAGCCACAGATGGTGGACTGATCAGAATCGTTTCACAAGGACTGTTCTGGAGTGTTTTCGCAGCAGGCGGTTATAGGCTGAATATTTTGCTTTTGGAACGCGGACGGTCATCTTTTTTACACCCTGATCGATTTTAGAGGAAACGGTGGTAAGGCAGGTGCTTTTGATTGTGATGACGCATTTTGCTTTTACATTCCGGAATGCCTGGGAACCGATGCGTGTCAGTCCGGTACCGATCGTGACGGCTTTGAGATTCCGGCAGTTATAGAAGGCCTGGCTTCCGATGGCAGAAACATTATGTCCGATCACAACGCTGGAAAGATTCTTCTTGTTGGCAAAGGCCTTGCTCCATACAGAAGTTACCTTGTAGGTGACGCCTGCATATTTGATGGTGAGTGGTATGACAGCCTTGCCAAGGCGACTGTTGGAAGTTCCATAGCAGGTGACGGTCTGCCTGCCGGTTACACGGTAGATCAGAGAAGAAGCTGTATAACTCAGGCTCCATTGTGCGTACAAAGTGATGTTCTGTTTGATCTTAAAGGTCTGTCCCGGTAAGTAACGTGTACCTTTTCCATCGGCTCTGGTATTCCAGCCGGTGAAGAAACGGGAAGTGCAGTAAGGTGCTTTCTGAACTTTGACATTTCGTCCGGAAGTGTATTTGGTCTTATCATAAGGAAGACTTCCTACACTGAGCCGGGTATTTTTGACATATTTTACCTGGTAGGTACGCGGTTTCGGAGTGGCGGTCGGTTTCGGAGTGGCGGTCGGTTTTGGAGTAGCAGTCGGAGTTACAGTAACGGTTGGTGTCGGAGAAACAGTCGGAACAAAAGTTACAGTCTTCGTATGCGCCTTAATCGAAAAGCAATACGGATCTGCAAGCTTCCCAACATCAATCCAGGAAGATCCATTTCTGGAATAAAAGCTCTGGTTCGGGCTGGTGTCGGCAGAAACGGTGATCCAGCCGAGGTCTTGAGATTTTTCCACATAGTAGGAAACCGGGTTTCCGGTCACGGTGATGACAACGGAATACTGAGAACCCGGGGCAAGCAGAACCGGTTTCGGAAGGGTAATGGTATCAATTCCGGCGAGTGCCTGTGTGTATTCAAAAGGCTCTGCATAGGCCGGTGTTCCGCTGACTGGATTGGATGGATTTTTCAGGTCTGTGTAGATCTGAATCTGGTAGGAAGCGTAATCGTTTTTGGAAGCGGTTACGATCTCACCGAGTTCTTCATAGCTTCCATTTCCGGCTTTTGCGGTAAAAATATTGGCAACAGAGTAACCGGCCGGGAGATTAAGGCTGGCGGTGCTGGCAGTGACTCCGTCATTTTTCTTTTTTGTAATTGTCGTCCCACCCAATAAGAGTAACTGCATGATTAACCACACCGTCAAAAGGATAGCAGGAGGCGGCGGTGTCAGGGCAGTAGTATTTTCCGGAATTATCCATATAGATCATGGTGGAAACAGAACCGTACTCTGAAATCAGGAGTTTGACTCTGTCTGCGTCATAAGCGGAAAAAACAGCATCTTCAAGATAGACAGAAGTATCATAGGCAAGGCTGCTGTCCGGGATCATGGAAGAAGAAAGGTCGCGGATGTGAGAGTTGTCCGTGGGAAGCGGAACCTGATCTTGTCCATCCGGCTTTTGCAGTACTGTCATTTCCTTCACCTGTTTCGTTGTCTTTTGCATATACTACCCGGAGCGTTTCTTCTCCAACAGGAGTTTTTCCGTCTACCGCGACTGCCTGCGTAGTGATCGCAACACGTATGGAATCTGTAACCGTCTTGGAACCATCCCCACCCTTTGCTGTAATTGTGACAGGAGCACCATCGCTGGTATCCAGATATACATCTGCCGTACCAGTCTCTGTAATCGTATAAACAATATAATCACTTTTTATAAATGCAAAATGTTCCCCACGCCACAACCGTGGGAACATATCTAATAATTAACGCAAATTATGTATTATGCGCCTGTTACATCGTTGTTGGTATTGACATCTTTATTATCTGTATTAACCGGAGTAGCTGTAAATGTGATTGTTACGCCACAACCTGTTAAGTCAGCAAGCTGATCTGTGTAAACATCATCGTCAGCACCATCATAATATACAAAAACATCAACTTTTCCGGATGTTTTTGCTGCAATTGCTGAATCAATTACACTATCAGAGTTATTCTTGGCAACACCCTGTCCGCTTATGGTCTGTGGATCAACATCAGTGTTAGTATATGTTTTAACCCAACCTGCTGTTTCATTGTTACCTTTCTGCCATACAACCCAACCATCTTCGCCTACAACCAGAACACGCATAGCATCCTCTAATTTAGAACCCTGAGTTGCATTAATCTGAACAGCAGAAACTTTTAAATCTTTGAAGGAACCAGCCTTATCATCACTTGTTCCGATGTAGAAAGTCTGCTGAATTGCGTATTTACCACTAACAGCTTCTGAAGCTTTTCCGTCTGTTCCGACTGTAAAACGTGAGTTAGCTAATTCAGTGGATGCATTTTTAGCAGAAGCATATGCAGATTCAAATTTTGCCTCTGTTCCACCAGTTATTGTACCAACAACCTGTGACGGATATAATTTAGTTTCTCCGGTAGGCTCAGTTAATGTTTTTGTTGTTCCTGAAGCAGCTGTTACAGCTACATTGTCAATTTTCAGGAATGGTGCATTTGACTGTGCACTGATATTTGTAGTTGTACCTTTTACCGTATTGTTACTTACAAACCAAGCATATGTACTTGATCCCAGCGCTACAGCGGCAACGCATACCATGGCAACCTTTGTTACGCTAATCTGAAAACCTGCGCTGTCAATAATTTCTTGAACTCGCATAGAAAGAATGATAATATAAAATCAAAGCATATTTCTTAAACTTTCAGGGCATTTTGCCGTCTATTTATTTTTTCTAAAAACATTTCAGAAATCCATGCTTTTAAATTCCGATCAAAATAAAAGCAGGAGTTTGAAGTGATAAAAAACAGTACATTTTTTGACTCCTGCAAAAAACAGGAGGTATATCTATGACAAGAAGAAAGAATCGAAAAATTGCTGTAAAGAAGAATTGTAATGTAAGAAAAAATCTGACAGCAAACAGAAAGTATAAGGATACTGTATTTCGAATGCTGTTTTCTGACAGAAAGAATTTATTGTCACTTTATAATGCTGTAAATGGAAGTGCGTATGAAGATGAAGCGGCGCTGGAAATTGTAACATTGGAAAACGCTATCTACATGGGAATGAAAAATGACTTGGCATTTATTGTAGATACAGGACTGTTTTTGTATGAACATCAGTCAACCTATACTCCTAATATGCCGTTGAGAGATTTGTTTTACATATCAGCAGAATACCAAAAGTTTGTAAACCACAGATCATTGTATTCTTCAGTGATTCAGAAAATTCCTGCACCGAATTTTATTGTATTTTATAATGGGACAGAAAAGAAGGAAGACAGTTGGATAAATTATCTTTCAGAAGCATATCAAAACCTGTCGGGTGAGCCGAACCTGGAATTGAAAGTACTCACACTGAATATTAATGAAGGTCACAATGGTGAGCTTATGGAGCAGTGCCAGATTTTGAGAGAATATGCACAATATGTGGCAAAGGTGAGGGAGTACGCTCGAGAGACTGAATTAGATGTTGCAGTGGAACAGGCAGTGAATGACTGTATTCAGAATAATATTCTTACAGAATTTCTTCGGAAAAACAAGTCGGAGGTAATAGCAATGAGTATATTCGAATATGACAAGGAAGAGGAAGAAAAGAAACTTCGCAAAGCAGAATTTGAGGCCGGCAGGGAAGCTGGAAAAAAAGAAATTATACAGTATATGTACAGTACGGGTAAATATACGCTTGATGAGATTGCGGAAATTCTGGGATTATCAATTGGTGAAGTTAGAAGAAACCACTAGGGACGGAGTTTTCCGACTCGTTTGGTGTTACAGTGTTTTTTGAATCAATGTGAGTTATAATGCACTTCCCACGGTGGTAATATGGAAAAATATTTTAAAATACCTTGAATCAGAAGAGAAAGAATGCTACCATAAACCCAAAGTATATTTCTTTTTATTCTAGGCATCTATGCCGTCTATTTGTTTTTTTCTAAAATCATTTCAGAAATTCATGCTTTTAAACCCAACAAAAATCAAAAGCAGGAGTTTGACATGGTGGCAGAAACAACATACTACATTTTTGGACTCCTGCAAAAACAGGAGGTACTATTATATTCTTCAACCTTACAGAAGATACCACCCCTCCCAATTTTTTTGCATTCTATAATGGGACAGAACGACCAGAAGACAGGTGGGAGGATTTGCTGTTAGATGCATATGAGAAACTGACGGAGATACCAAATCTGGAATTAAAAGTACTCACTTTAAATATCAATGAAGGGCACAACGAGGAACTGATGGAACAATGCCTGATACTAAAGGAGTATGCACAGTATGTGGCAAAAGTACGAAATTACACAAAAGAAATGAAGTTGGATGTAGCCGTGGAACGTGCTGTAAACGAATGCATCCATGAGGGAATTCTTGTCGAATTTCTAAGGAAAAATCGAGCGGAGGTTATTGCTATGAGCATATTTGAATATGACAAGGAAGAGGAAGAAAAGAAACTTCGCAAAGCAGAATTTGAAGCTGGAGTAGAAGCTGGATTTAAAACTGGAATTGAAACAGGAATAAAGTCAATGCTGGATTTAGGAAAATACTCTATGGAAGAGATTGCAGAAGTATTTCATGTTTCTGTAGATAAAGTAAAAGCTGTCAGGAACATGCTAATCTAATCAGGCAATCATAGGGGAGGGAGTTTTTGATGTATCCATAAGTGACACTAATTGAACCGGAAAACTCCGTCCCCCCCCAGTGATTTGTGAAAGGAGCAATTTATGCCAAGACAAGCCAGAAAAAAGAGTGCTCTCAATATTAACCATATCATTTTGAGAGGTGTTAATCAGCAGATTATTTTCGAAGACGAATATGATTATCAGCAATTTATCAGCATTTTGCGTTATTATAAAGACATTTGTAATTTCAGAGTATATGCCTATTGTCTTATGAATAATCATATACATCTATTGATTGGGCATACAAGTACAGAGCCCGGCATGATAATGCAGAAAATAGAAGTAAAATTTGTCAGATGGTACAACCAGAGGTATCAACGCATAGGAAATCTGTTTCAGGATCGATATAAAAGTGAACCGGTAAATGACCTGGGACACCTCAAAACGATATTTCGATATATTCATCAAAACCCACTTCACGCAGGATTGGAAACGATACCAGGTACATATTTCTGGAGTAGTTACCATGCGTATGCGGATTTGGAGGCTTCTTTTATAGATATCGACAAAATTCTTAGTTTGTTTCAAAGTCATGTGGAATGCATGAACTATCTCAATAGTAATTCAGACGAAAAATGCATGGAGCATCATTCTTCTGTACATCTTTCTGATGTGGATGCTCTCAGGATAATTCAGGCAAAAACATCTTGCAATTCCCCCTCGGACTTTCAGCGTCTTGACCTTTTTACAAGAAATCAATACCTGCAGTTATTAAAACATTCCGGTATTTCTGTCCGCCAGCTTAGCAGACTTACCGGAATTTTGTTATATTATAACGATTTAGCAACGAAGCTATCTGGAAGGCGTGGGATTCGAAAGGAGAATATTATGTATAAGTTTGTAACAGACAAAGTCTATCTGAAAGAATCCTATCGTATCTGTGCCGGCATGGTCAATCAACTGGTGCAAAATCTTAAAGGCCGTGGGATACAGGCACGGATGGCTGTGGCGGGCAGTAAAAAAAGAGGGCTTGTAACACAGAATGAACGAGAAGCGATAGATTATGACTTTAATTTGTGGATTGAAGAGGCGCAAAATATTGATATATGGAATGATCCAAGGCAATTAAAAACTACAATCATAGAATCCTTCAATGAAATATTGGTCAGGAATGACTGGAAAACATGCGATGATTCCACATCAGTTATTACGACAAAAAAAGTACAGTTGGAGAAGGGAAATAAGACGCCATTTCGCATTGATCTTTGTATTGTAAGAGAAGATGATTGTGGGAATTGGTATCAGATCGGAAGAGCACACGTCTGAACTCCAGTCACTAGCTTATCTCGTATGCCGTCTTCTGCTTGAAAAAAA
>ENA-USUG01007804-USUG01007804.1-human-gut-metagenome-genome-assembly--contig:-NODE-7804-length-10143-cov-36.319193_pt1 | contig 10143 bp, 6 predicted proteins | sample MGYA00250059_ERZ773394 | MGnify/ENA primary metagenome ERZ773394 (study PRJEB29103, sample SAMN06111957) | human gut metagenome | biome: human gut; feature: ankylosing spondylitis patient; material... | reverse complement strand
AATATGGTCAAAAAATCATCGACATCCGACCTACAGCACGTTATAATATAGTTAATCTAATAAGAAAACCAAGTGATCATTGTTACAAGCTGAATCGTAATGGTGGCCAACTGTGTGAACTCGATGGAACGGAATGGTTACATCCTCCGGGTGCTCCGAGCACCGGACGAGCACTGAAAGGTGCTTTACAGAGATGAAAACAGGCCTGACGAAGCATCACTCAGATTAGATTAAAAATTCTAGTCTGGGTGATTTTTTTCGTTCAGGGAAAAGGAGAAAATGTCATTGACATAAAAGACGGATAACAGAGATTCGGATATTTTTGTCAATCGGCAAGCTGCAGAGGAAGTTATCTATAGACAAGCCAGGATTATCACGTTAAGATATAGAAAAAGTAAGTAATACGAAAGAAGAAAACAGAATATGTAAAGGAGAAAATGAATGGAATACTCTGCAATTATTCATGATATGGACAAAAGATTCTGCTATGCAATAGATAAGGATTTATTTGTGATACGCATCCAGGTAAAAAGAGATGATATAAAGGAAATAATTCTTCATTATGAGGATAAGTATATACCAATGGAATGGAAGGATACGCGAAAGACAATTCCAATGAAGAAGGTTGCGACCTCACAGTTTCAGGATTATTATGAAGCGCAGATACAGATGCATTTGATATGTCTCCGTTATTTTTTTGAATTTACGGACATGCAGGGGGAAAAAGTATATTACGGCAATTATGAGTTTAGTAAGGAATGTATTACAAACAGGGACAGAATGTTTGACTGCCCGCAGAATCTACGGGAGGAAGAAATGTTTGTGGTGCCAAAGTGGGCAGAAAATAAGGTCGTATATCAGATTTTTCCGTCCCGTTTTGCATCATCACAGCCGGTAGACAAGGAAGTATGGTATAAAGCACCGGTTACGTCTATGGATAATCTGCATGGTGATCTCAGAGGAATTATAGAACATCTGGATTATGTCCATAGTCTTGGAATTGATGTTTTATATATGACACCAATCTTTAAATCAAATTCAAGCCATAAATACGATACCATTGATTATTATCAGATAGATCCCTCATTCGGAACAGCAGAGGATCTTAAAGAGCTGGTACAAAAAGCACATGAATATGGAATGAAAGTGGTTATGGATGCGGTGTTTAACCATACAGGAAAGGAATTTTTTGCATTCGAAGATATTTTAGAAAAAGGAAATAAATCTAAATATCTGGACTGGTATTTTATTGATGAATTTCCACTTAAAAGTGAAAGGGGAGAGATTCCAAACTTCAAATGCTTTGGTTATTATGGTGGAATGCCAAAATTAAATCTGAAAAATCCTGAAGTTGAAAAATTTATTACAGATGTTGCATGCTATTGGATCAGGGAATGCGATATAGACGGATGGAGAATGGATGTAGGAGATGAAATCAGTCATTTTTTCTGGAAGAATTTTAGAAAAGCAGTTAAGGCAGTAAAGAAAGATATGCTGATAATTGGAGAAATCTGGCATTATGCAGGAGATTTTCTTGAAGGAGATGAATGGGATACGGTCATGAATTATCCGTTTTATCTGAATATGATAGATCTGCTTGCAGATGAAAAGATTACGGTCAGCCAGTTTATACAGAATCTTGGATATTTGAAAGGACGCTTAAATAAGAAATGTTATCCTCTTATGTGGAATCTGATAGACAGCCATGATACAGCAAGATTTTTACATTTATGTAAGAATAATAAGAAAAAGCAGCATTTGGCAGCAGCTTTTCAATTGTTATTGCCGGGAATGCCAATGATCTATTATGGAGATGAGTATGCGATGCCGGGAGCCAATGATCCGGATTGCAGACGTGGCATGTACTGGGATGAAGAATACCAGGATAAAGAGATGTTTGAATGGTATAAACAGCTGTTACAGGTTCGAAAAAAATATAAATGTATCGTAGAAGGTGAATTGATTGAGGCAATCACAAGGGATGAGGAAGAAACCATTGTTCTGATTAGAAAAAATGGTGAGGAGACCATGGCATTGATTTTTAACTGCAGCAGCAGTGAGAAGAGATTTAATGAGTATGAGGGAAAATATAATTTGCTTGGAGAAGAACTGTTTGACGGAAAAGTTGAGGGACTTGATGCCGCAGTAATAGTGCTTTAAAATAGTTACAGAGGAAGAAGATCATGTCAAAAGATGAATATTTAATTACAGATGCACCCCTTAAAGCACTGACTGTTTTTGCAATGCCAATGATTTTCGGAAGCTTTTTTCAACAGGTCTACAATATGGCTGATTCAATCATTGTGGGTCAGTTTGTTGGATCTTCTGCCCTTGCGGCTGTTGGTGCCTGTGCTGCCCTTACGAATGTATTCATTTGTATAGCACTTGGTGCAGGTGTAGGTGCAGGTGTACTTGTGAGCCGTTATTTTGGTGCCAGAGATTATAGTAAAATGAAAACAATCGTATCAACATCATTGATTAGTTTTCTGGTTCTTAGCATACTTCTGGGAGTTACTGGCTTTTGTTTTTCACGTTCCATGATGGACTTATTACAGACACCCGCTGATATACTGGAGGAAGCAGTACTATATCTTCGTGTTTATTTTGTGGGATTTCCGTTTCTGTTTATGTACAACATTCTTTCAACGATGTTTACTTCAATCGGTGAATCAAAGATTCCATTATGCCTTTTGATTTTTTCTTCTGTTCTGAATATTATAATGGATCTTTGGATGGTAGCAGGCCTTGGTCTGGGCGTATTCGGTGCAGCCCTAGCCACGCTTATTGCACAAGGTATTTCGGCAATATTTTCGTTTTTAATCTTTTTATACCGGATACGCCAGTATAAGAGTCCGGCTCGCTGGTTTGACGGGAGGGAATTACATTCCATGCTCCGCATTGCCATACCGTCGGTCCTCCAGCAGTCAACAGTGTCAATTGGTATGATGATTGTACAGGCGGTTGTAAATCCGTTTGGTACACAGGCTCTTGCAGGTTATGCGGCAACGATGAGGGTAGAGAATGTTTTTTCACTGATATTTGTGTCCATAGGCAATGCAGTCTCGCCGTATGTTTCCCAGAATCTTGGCGCAAAGAAAATCGGGCGTATAAAAAAAGGATACCACGCTGCACTGGTGTTAGATTTATGTTTTGCAGTCCTTGCTTTTATAGTCATTGAAACACTGCATACCCAGATTTCTTCATTATTTCTGGGTAAAGATGGAACAGCGCTGGCATATCAGGTGTCTGGAGATTATATGAGATGGCTCGGCTTCTTTTTCATTTTCATGGGTATCAAGATGGCAACAGACGGAGTTCTTCGGGGACTTGGAATCATGCGTCCATTTCTCATTGCAAATATGGTAAATCTTGCAATTCGTCTGTCAGTTGCTTTGATACTCGCACCGCGTTTTGGCATTGCATTTGTCTGGCTTGCTGTACCGGCTGGCTGGCTTGCAAATTTTCTGATTTCTTATGTGGCACTCAGAAAATCATGGCCAGACGATAAGATGGCTTTTGCTGCTATAGAATGATGGTGCGGCCGTTTTTATAGAAAAATACTGTAAATAGCTGTCTATAAAAATGACGAAAAACCAAAGTAGGAAGTGTTAAATTTTATCAAAAAAATAGAATTTAAAATTAAAGCTGAAAAGTCATTGACTTTTGAAAAAATTCTGATATAACAAGGTCTAGAAAAAATTAAAATAAAGAGAAAGGAAATAAGAATCAATGTTTTCACAAAAAGATAAAATGAAAGGGAAATTAGAAAACATGCATCTGCAGGAAAGGATAAACTATGGCTACAGAAAAGTCATTATTATGATGTTAATTTCAGGCTTGCTTTCTATAGTGGTCATAGGTGTTTTATTTGCTAATATGGTACATTATATAGAAAATGTTACTGTAGCAGATCAGGCAGTAAAAATATGTAGAATTAATGTGAATGCGGCAGCAAGAAATATCAGGGAAATGGCATTAAATGATGATACTTCTTCATATGCCAGTTATGAGAAAACAGTAGAAAAGCTGCTGAAAGAAGTTGATTCTGAACTGAAAAATTTAAAGGGAACCGGAATTATTCCTGACTCAGATTATGAGGAATATTCATCAGCCCTTTCGGATTGGGGAAACATTGGTTATTCCATTATAGAAGAAATAAAAAGTGGTGATAAGGAAGAAGCAGTTGATGAAATCATGAATGATTGCACACCTGCATTAAATAAAGCGGTGGAAATCGCAATAAAATTAGATGATATAACAGACCAGGAGAGCAGCAGGGCTGCCAGAACTACATTTATTTTTGCTACAGCAGGAATTGTATGTATTATAGTGTGTTTAATTTTTGCATGGACACTGACAAAGAAAACAGGTAAAAAAGTCCTGGATACAATACTTGAACCTTTACGGGCAGTTGAGGATGTCGCAAAGGAACTGACAGAAGGAAATTTACACAGTACGCTGGATTATCGTTCAGAAGACGAGATTGGAAGACTGGCACACAGTATGCGTAAATCAATCCGTATCCTGGGAAGCTATGTAGACGATATTGACCGTGCAATGAAATTGTTTGCAGCAGGAAATTTTGATGTTAAACCGGAAGTAGAGTGGCGGGGAGATTTTGTCGGAATTTTAAATTCTTTTATGCAATTTGAAAAAAGTATAGGAGAAACGATTAGAGGAATTCAAAATGTTTCCAATGAAGTTTCAAGTGCAGCAGACCAGGTAGCATCAAGTTCTAATGATCTTGCAGATGGAGCTACAAATCAGGCGGCAGTAGTAGAGGAACTGACAGCAACAGTTGCAGGTGTATCTGAACAGGTAGAAAATAATTCAAAATCTGCAAAAGAAATTAGTGGAAGGGTGGATGAGCTTGGAAATGCCATTTTAGAAAGTAATGGTAAGATGCATGAAATGGTTGATTCCATGAATGAAATTAGTGAAGCATCAAAAGAAATTGACAAAATTATTGCAACAATTAATGAAATTGCTTCCCAGACAAATCTACTTGCATTGAATGCTTCTATCGAAGCAGCAAGGGCAGGAGAAGCCGGAAAAGGATTTGCAGTTGTAGCAAATCAGGTAAATTCGTTAGCGGACCAGAGTGCCCAGGCAGCGAAAGAATCTGCAATGTTGATTGAAACCTCTGTGAAGGCAGTAGAAAAGGGTATGGTGATTGCAGGACAGACTGCGGCGCAATTGGAAGATGTTGCAGAGAACTCTAAAATAATTACAGAAGAAGTTACAAATATTGCGGAAACGTTAGAAACACAGACAACAGAAATCCAGCAAATTAATGAAGGAATTGAACAAATTAATGATGTTGTACAGACCAATTCTGCAACATCTGAGGAATGTGCAGCTGCCAGCCAGGAGATGAGCAGCGAATCAGAAAATCTGCGTGAAATGATTCGTAAATTTAAATTGGCAGAATCAGAAAAAACAGTATAATACGATAATGATTTCCAGCTATAATTTCTACCACAGAATAGAAAGTTTATCAGTATAAAAATTTTATAAGAAAGGCACTTATACTATGGATACAAACATACGCAGACTGCTCAAGGAAATAGGAGCAGAAGATTTAATAGAAGTATTTGCACCATGTATGGATGACTATCTTTATATTATAGATTTACAGAAAAATACCCTTATCATTTCACAGGCAGCGGTGAAGCGTTTTAAGATGCCGGGCAATTCATTTGATAATGCTGCCGACAGTGTCCGCTATTTTGTATATGAAGAAGACCGCCCGATGATTAGGGAACATTTACAGCGGATTGCGGATGGAAACGAAAAAAATCACAATCTGCATTACAGATGGCTTGATAAAGAAGGGATGCCGGTATGGATTAACTGCCGTGGAAAGGTAATCAATGATAACGATGGAAAACCTCATTATCTTATAGGCTGTGTAAACGAAATTGGAAATATACAGTGGGCAGATAATGTCAGCGGACTTTTGGGTGAAAGAGAAATGCATTCCTTTGTTTCTTCCCATATAAAAGACAGCTCGTCAGTATTTTTAATACATATAGGGATTGATGGATTTAATGCGATTAATGGTACATTAGGCGTAGATTATGGAAATTATGTGTTGAAAAGTGTTGCTGACGGTATCAAGGAATGTCTTTCTGATAACCAGCAGCTGTACCATCTTGTTGCAGATGAGTATATGATTGTTGATCTGGAAAGCCATACAAGAGATGATGTTATGCTATTGCAGAAGGAAATATGTAAAAAAATAGAAGATTTTATTATTTCTGAAAAATATAAGGTGGTTTTTACAGTATCTACCGGAATTATTCATGCAACGAAGCTCTTAAAATATTATGACGAGTATCGTAAAATAGCGGTTTTCTCTTTAAAACAGGCAAAATCCATGGGAGGAAACGGAGTATATTTTTTTGAAAAAGAAGATTATAAGTTATTTTTAAAAAAAGAGAAAATAAAAAGTGCACTTCGAGGTGCCGTGACAAATGAATTTGAAGGATTTGAAGTATACTATCAGCCGATTATAGATTGTTCCTCGGGAAATATAATTGGTGCGGAAGCGCTTATGAGGTTTTCCATGTATTCAGGTGGAAAAAAAGAAAGTATCCCGCCTGTGGAATTTATACCATTACTGGAAGAAACCGGGCTTATTATTCCGGCTGGAAGATTTGTATTAAATGAAGCTGCGGCAATGTGCCATGAAATGCGGCAGTATATACCGGGATTTAAGGTTAATGTAAATATATCTTATATTCAGATGATGAAAAGTGATATCTGGAAGGACATACTTTCGTCTATAGAACAATATAATCTTCCGCCGGAGAGCCTGTGTGCGGAACTGACAGAAAGCGGATATACGGATATGACACCGTATTTTTATACGCTTCGGAAGAAATTCGAAGAGAAAAAAATACAGTTTATTCTGGATGATTTTGGTACAGGTTTTTCGAATCTACATTGTATTGTAAACATGAATCCTAATTATGTGAAACTGGATAATAATTTTACAGCAAAAGCTATGAGTCAAACAAGGGACTTTGAGCTGTTAAAAAAAATAGTTGAACTGGTACATAGTATAGATATCAAAATATGTATAGAAGGTGTAGAAAAAGAAGAGTGGTATCAAAAGCTGAAAGAAATATATGCTGATTATCTGCAGGGCTATCTTTTTGGCAGACCATGTGATAAAAATCAGTTTTTAAATCAGTTCATATGTAAAGGTATCAACTAGCAAACTATCTTAATTTTCATTTCTATTTTGGAAAAGGCTTCTTGAAGGAAAATTCTACCTGTGATAGAATAAAATTAATTATACTTACAGGGAAAGTAAGTACCCGGCTGCAGGACATATCCAGGGAACTGCCAGTATAGTGGCAGGTTTTTACGGTTTGCTCCTGCGATTTAGTGAAAAATAAAAAATCATGGAGGATTTTTACAATGGAAGAAGCAAAGCAGAACATCAAACAAAAGAAGGATTCTTACAATCTGAGAATTGTGACGGCTGTACTGGTATTAACAGTGCTGGTTTTAGGGGAATTATATGTGATGATTAACTATCCGTCCAATTATGTGGCATTGATTGTACTTACAGTTGTAGCACTGGCTGATATTTATATTCTGATTGCCAGTGCAATCCAGAAAAATTATAAGAAAGAGATTGACCAGTACGAACAGTATGATAATCTGTTTAAGTCAGAAAAAGCTTCTTATCTTGTAACCCGCAAATCCTTTGAGGATATTGCGGATCAGCTTGATCGTATCGAAGAGGCAGCCGGTTCACCGACAAAGGACATCATAGATGCACAGAAATCCATTGCCAAAGTTACCATAAGCCGTAACAAAGAAAATTCCGATGCATTGATGAATTCCAACGACAAATTATTAGAGCAGATATTTAATCTTTCCGACCGTCTGGATAATCTTGAGAAGAACATGTTAGAGCAGCAGCGTATCGTAGTTGAGAATGCCAATAAAGACTTTCTGCTAAAACAGCAGGAAATGGTAGCTTCCGTGAAAGAAATGGAATTATCCATCCACAATACCATATTAGCTGAAGTTGGAAAAATAAATGGTGCGCCAGCTGTTACTTATACAGCAGCACCGGTACAGCCATCATCAGCCGCACCAGTTGAGGAAGTAACGCCGGAAGAACCGGAAGCACCAATCGACGAAGTGATGCCGGAAGAGCCGGAAGCACCAATCAATGAAGTGATGCCGGAAGAACCGGAAGCACCAATCAACGAAGTGATGCCGGAAGAACCGGAAGCACCAATCAACGAAGTGATGCCGGAGGAACCGGAAGCACCAATCGACGAAGTAATGCCGGAAGAACCGGCAACAGAACCGGAGACAACTGTAGAGGATATGCCGGATTTAGCAGAAGATGATTTATTAAATATAGATGCTTTATTCGGAAATGACGAAGCAGCTGAAACTACAAAAGAAGTAGCAGAAGAAACCGGATCTCCAGAAGAAAACAATGAACCGGAACCAGAAGAACCAGTTGGTTTTGATGATACACTTGGATTTGCAGATGAAGAACCGGAAGAACCTGCATTTACAGAAGAAATGGTAAATACCATTGATGAACCGGTTATGGAAATGAATTCCGACCCGAATCATATGATGACACCGGAAGAGATTGCAGCTTTGATTGCAAATGCAGATTCAGCAGCTGAAGAAGCACCAGTTGTAACAGAAGATGCTATTTCAGAAGAATCTGAGCCGATAACGGAAGAGGAACCTGTGTCAGAACCGGTTGTGGAAGAACCGGCAGCAGAGCCTGTTATCGAGGCAAATTCTGACCCGAATCATATGATGACACCGGAAGAAATTGCGGCATTATTTGCTAATATGTAATTTACAAAATTTTTAAAAAAAATAAAAAATTACTTGCAATTCGATAAATTCTATTATATAATAGTCCTTGCGTTAAGCAATGCGCCACTAGCTCAGCTGGCAGAGCACCTGACTCTTAATCAGGGTGTCCAGGGTTCGAACCCCTGGTGGCGCATGTAAAGTACCGATTTTGTGGACGTGGAGCCATGGGGTTGGTGCTTTTTTTTGTTATAAAAAATCCGTAAGAAGCTGCCCGTGGCAGGTTCTGTAGATGTAAATAAGGAATGATGAAGCTATCGTTTATTTGTTCAGTATATTTTTTACTTCTTTAAAAGACCTTTGAATTGTAGTAAATTTAGTATGCAGGGCAGGCTTACGGTAGGAAAAAAGCAAAGCCTTTCTGGAAAAGCAGTTTGATTTGAATTTCATGAGGCATACCCTTTTTTAGATATTATATGCAAAAGGATATAGAAAAATATATAAATATAGAGGAAATCATTTGGAAAAGAAAATTCTGATTGCCTGTGCAATGCAGCAGGATGAAATTGAAAAGTACAGAAAACAATTAAATATAACATATCCTGTTGTATATCTGCAACGTGGATTGCATAGAAACCCGTCTGTATTAAGAAATCTGCTGCAGCAGGAGATTGACAGGCACCAGGATGTGGATATAATCCTGCTCACCTATGGATTGTGCGGGCGGGGCACGGAAGGGATTGTGAGCTGGAATACCGAGCTTGTAATGCCACGTTTCCACGACTGCATCCACCAGCTTTTGGAGAATCATGTGGATAAGAATTCTCTTTATGCGACAAGAGCGTGGACAATTGACAAGGAGTCCATTGGAGGCCAGTGCAGTACCGTTCTTGCTGCTTATGGCAGAGAACGGGGGATGGAAGTTTTAGATACAATCTATGGCGGTTATGAGAAGATTACTTTAATAGATACGCAAAGCTATGATATAAAGAAAACCAAAGATGGACTGAAAAGACCTGCAGAACTTCTAAATAAGAAGCTGGCGGTGGAGCCATCCGACTGCAATATTATAAGAAAGCTTTTATCTGGAAAATGGGATTGTAATTTCGTTCATCTTGAAAAAGGAGAGCGTGTCACAGAAAGACACTTTATATAAGAAAACCGGCGTTCTAATTTAGAATAAAGTCGAGTTATAGGACAAAATGTGTTGATGAAAACCGCTTTCAAGCCTTGAAAATAAAGGGCTGAAGGCGGTTTGATCTTTTTTCAAAGAACTTTGAGGGTGGACAAAACGTGTTGATAAAAAATGCTCTAACCCTTGAAAATAAAGGGCAA
>ENA-USUG01007800-USUG01007800.1-human-gut-metagenome-genome-assembly--contig:-NODE-7800-length-10150-cov-4.131242_pt1 | contig 10150 bp, 10 predicted proteins | sample MGYA00250059_ERZ773394 | MGnify/ENA primary metagenome ERZ773394 (study PRJEB29103, sample SAMN06111957) | human gut metagenome | biome: human gut; feature: ankylosing spondylitis patient; material... | reverse complement strand
AAGAACCGGAACGTGTCAGAAAACTGTTGCAGGGATCTGCTAACTTGGAATTCTGGGAAACTTTCGACGCAAAAGAATATGAAAATAATCATCTGCCAAATCTTCGGATTCTACCAGAATTTCTTCAGTTCTTTGAACTAATTGTACTTGATTTGAATTTTTTTGTATTTTATTACATCCTCCTAGTAGAAAACTAATGACACCAATAATGATCATTAATCTAACTTTCATACTCTTCCTCTCCAATTACAATATCAGTTATAAAAAAATCTATTTTCTTAATTTACTTAAAAATCTCTTCGCGGTTTATATTCTGGAATTTTATATGCTCCCTCACGTTCAATACAGTTTCCCAAATATATCCACTTGTCACCTTCTTCTCGGATTGTCACTTCATGTCTGAATGAACAATCTGTTCCTTCTTCCTGAAAAACAGCTTCTACTGTCAAAGTTAATGATCCATCCTCATTTTCTATACAATTCACTACTTCTGGGAAAGGTTGGAATTGTTGAATTCGATTCCATGGACCAATTGCTTCCCATGGATATACCCCCTTCACGTCATCGTATTGAGCATATATTTCCAAGGTTTCTATTGAAATATCAAAATAAGTTGTGACCACTTCTTCAAATTCTACTTTAGGAATGCCTGATGCATATTTTTTTTCATCAATTTTCTCCCCATACTTCATTGTGTATAAAAACTCAAACAAATCATTAAACTCTATATTTTCCAAACTGTTTTGATTCCAATCTACGAGGAACAGATTATTGCAAAAGTAACTAACCGGTGTAATACATTTATTTCCTAATTCTCTGCACTGTTCATCAAGTGGCAAAATTCTATAAAAAACATGCATATCCATTTCTTGATTTCTTGATAATGCCTTCTCCCATATAATCCACCCTTTATCAGTATAGTTCCAATCATATACCTGAATTTTTTCTATCTGCACAATATGTGGACTCATATTATCATCAAATGCAGCTGTTGCTGATGTTACATATAAATCTTTGTTTTTAAATTGAAGTTTATTATATATCCAAACACCACTTGTATTAATTACAAAAAATTCAGTTTCAGTATTTTCTCCTGTTTTTGCCAAAGAAAGAGCATCATCAACTTGTTTATAATTCAACATATTATAATCATGACTGCCACAGGTAATGGCAACATTCTCTTCTGCAATACTTTCGATCATTGTATGAACTGTCTCTTCTTCAAGAACAATATTTGACGCATTACCTTTATCTGCCTGACTGTATATCCTTTTGCATTTTCCAACCATTTTCCTTAAGCGATCACTAATGTCTTTTTCTTCTTTTCTCCCCATTTCAATATTTTTTAATTCATAATCATCATTTTCATCCATCACCACATTCTCTTCTTCTGTATTATTAATTATAAGATCATTTTGAGACCCATTTTTTTCACATCCGGATAATACTAAAGAAACCAAAATAATAGCCAACATTTTCTTCATTAACATTTTCACCTTTTTTCATCTCATTCCTATCGTAAATATTGATCCAATACTCTTTTATCTTTTTGAACTACATAACCACTGCCACCAATATTTTTTACATCTTCAACCATACTAATTAGCAATATTGGATTCTCAATATTAGGATCAGTTGTAAAAACTGCCATCCACCCCAATTCTGTTCCTGTTGCATCTTCTTTTGAAAGCTTTATTTCTGCCGTTCCTGTTTTTCCAGCCAAAGTGTACTCCTCTCTATGTAAACCATATCCCGTTGCTGTTGGTTCACTAATAACTTTCTTCATTGTCTCTAAAACAGTATGAATACTTTCTTTTTGAATAACTTCCGGCATCCATATATTGGGATTATAATTTGGGTTATATAGTAACGTCGGTTCAATTATATTTCCATCATTACTAAATGCGGAATAAATAGAAGCTAGATGCAATGGATTTATTAAGATTTGACCTTGTCCATATCCACTATCTGCCAATTGAATTTCTGACTTTATTCCTTCTGTATTTGAATACTGTGATATTGACATTTTAATATCAAATGGTATTTCTTTGTTAAACCCCAATTTTTCTAAAAAGCTAGTTAAATTATTTTCCCCCAGTTTAAGTGCTACTTTTGCAAAATATATATTATCAGAATATATCATTGCATTTTCCAGTGTTGCAGGTTCAGTCTCATGTAATGTGGTCACATAATAATCCCCCCATGACGAGTCTTTTTGCCAGCTTAAACCTTCGTTTCCATAATCTTCTACAGGATCAAGAATACCTGTGTCTAACCCTATCACTGCAGTAACAGGTTTAAATGTTGATCCGGGACACCATACCTGTCTGAATCGATTGTACAAAGGTTGCCTTTCATCTTCATTTAAGCTTTTCCATAATTTATCTGACATTCCCATTACAAAATCATTTGAGTTAAAAGAAGGAGTACTGACCAGTGCCAAAACTTCTCCTGTATATTGGTTCATAGCAACAGAACAACTCTTATCATCCTTAAACTGTTCATACAAGACTTTTTGCAATTCTGCATCAATTGTTAATTGAATATCCTCTCCGTTTTGAACCGGTTTATCTACAATAATATCTTTTCTGTTTCCAAATTCATCTTCGATATATATCATGCAACCATTTTGACCTTTTAATTTATCTTCATATAAACTTTCTATACCACTTCTCCCTATAACACTATTGGAATCATAACCTTTCCCTTTATTCTCTTCCAAATCTTCCGCTGTAACTTTTTGAATATATCCAACCAAATGTGACGCTGCTTCTTTTAAAGGATAGTCTCTAACTTCGATATCGTTAATCATAACACCTGGAATTGATAGTAATTCCTCCTGATTTTCCTTTAATTTTACAAGATTTTCATCCGGATTAATTTTCATTAATTCCAATTCACTAACTTTAGGAATTGTTTTTATAGGAACAAATGAATCATCTTTTACCCACTCTGCAGACAATTTGTTCTTTATCACATCAATATCCACTTCAAGCAACTCCGCAAGTTTAATTATTGTGTTTTCTTTATCCTGAATTTTACCCGGCACTAGCCCAACTGATGATGCAACCCCTTTTCCAGCTAACACTTTTCCATTCCGATCTAAAATTTGTCCTCGCTCTGCTTCTACAGTATCTATTCGTACTTTATCTGTAGACTCTAATTGCGGAAAAATAATACTATCTTTCCAAACAAGTTTATATTCAAATTTTTCTTTTATAAAGTTTACTTCATTTTGAAATTTCACTTCACCTGCAAGAGTATTAAATGATGTAAGATATGAAATCTCTTTACCATTGGATTTCTCATTTAAAATTTTAATGCTTAAATCCTTCGTTTCTAATCCTTCATATATGTTTTTATTTCTCTTTACAAATTCTTCCATAGAAATATTCGATGAATGTTCTTTAGAAATCATTTTATACATTTTTTCATATTCATGTTTATTGATATAATTCATATATTCGGTTAGCAATTGTTCAGTAGTGTTCTTATGTGTCTGTTTCGTAATAAAAAAAATCAAGCTCAATACTAAAATTAAAGAAAATATTATTAATATCAATCTACCTGTCCATTCAAATTTTTTTCTTTTCATAATTGTCTCCTGTTTCCATATCTTACGTTTGTAATATATTCTATTATCACTTTTTTGTCAATAGCCTTCTTGACGTTTCTATTTCAATGCTCTATAATTATTACGAAAGTAAGATTAAAGGAGAATAAACATGGATAAATTACCACAAATATCTGAAGCAGAATATGAAATCATGAAAATAATATGGGATGAGTCACCAATAAGCTCAAATTCTATTTGTGAAAAAGTTCCATCTATACACAATTGGAGTAATAAAACAGTTCATACGTTATTATCTCGTTTAGTGTCAAAACATGTTATTTCTTATGAACAAAAAAGGCGTATGTATTACTATTTTCCCATTATCTCTAAAAATAAATATTTATCACAAGAGAACCATAATTTTTTATCTCGCTTTTATGATGGTGAAATGGCTCCGCTATTATCTTCCTTACTATCCAATGCCCAATTATCTGACAGCGATTTAAAGAATATGTATCATCTTATAGACTCTAAATTGAATGGTGGTGATGAAACCTAATGTTCTCGATTCACTTTTTATTATGTAATCTCACTATCAGTATCTTATTGGGGATAATTCTATTACTCAAAAAACTATTAAAAAATTATATTACAACTAATAGTCGGTATTATTTGTGGTACATTTTTGTATGTGCGCTTATTATTCCTTTCATACCATTCAAAAATATCGGACCACATCAATTATTAATAAAGTTACAACACTTTTTCCAACAAGATACGGGTAAAATTGTAAATACTTCTACAAAACAACTTGATGATATAAATTTATCTGTTCAATTAGGTACTTCTGATTTTGCGTCAGCTCAAGATAATTTTAATTTGTATGATCTTGATAAATACTTATTTGCAATATGGATAATCGGGTGTTTGTTTACATTAGTATATTTTATATATAATATTGTTAAAATTCATTTAATCCAAAAAAAAGCTTTTTTGATAACTTCTGAAAACGAACCAGAACTATACCAACAATACATTTCGTGTCATGAAAAATTAAAAATAAGACGACATGTCGCTTTATACGCTTCATGTAATATTTCAAGCCCTGTTTCTTACGGTCTTCTATATCCCAAGGTAATTATTCCTCAAGATATGGATATATTACTGTCTGAACAGGATGTATATTATATCTTTTTACATGAATTACAGCATTATAAACACAAGGATGCTGCATTAAATTATATAAGTTGCATTTTACAGATCATATATTGGTTTAACCCATTCATTTGGTACGGATTTCATATATTACAAAAAGATCGGGAAATTGCATGCGACAACTCAGTAATTAACATCATAGGGAAAAACAACTGTATAGATTATGGCTATACATTAATAAGATATGCTGAAAAAATGCAACACAATGCTTTTCTCTCTCCACTCTCTCGTTTAGGTGGAGAAAAAAAGGTCATTATAGATAGAATAAAAGAAATAGCAAATTATCAAAAAATTTCTAAAAAGCATAAGAGAAACAGCATTGTAATCTTAGTGTTCGCTTGTGTTCTAGTATACTGCATTAGTCCCTTATTAACTGTCTATGCATCACGAGACTCATCTAATAATTTGACTTCCCAAAATATAGATGACATAGACCTATCTTCTTATTTCAGTAAAACAAGTGGTAGCTTTGTAATATATGATATGACAAATGATAGATACAAAATTTATAATAAAGATTTAAGCACCAAACGAGTTTCTCCGGATTCCACTTATAAAATTTATAGTGGTTTATTTGCATTAGAGGAAGGTGTAATCAATTATAATTCTTCTAATCAGCACTGGGACGGAACAAACTATTATTTTGATTCATGGAACAAAGACCAAACCCTTACTACAGCTTTACGTAATTCTGTTAATTGGTATTTTCAAAATCTTGATACACAAATAGGATACCAAACACTTTATTCTTATTATAACAAAATTTCATATGGGAATTGCGATTTATCAGCTGGTATTGAAGATTATTGGTCCGAATCTTCCTTAAAGATTTCACCGGTAGAACAGGTAATCCTATTATCTGAACTTCTGGAAAATAAATGGGAGTTTGAGGAAAAAAATATTCAAGCAATAAAAGATGCCTTATTTATTTCTGATACATCCATTGGAAAATTATATGGAAAGACAGGTACTGGGTCATTGAATGGACAAAATACAAACGGTTGGTTTATTGGCTTTATTGAACACGGTGAAAATACTTATTGTTTTGCTACCAACCTTCAGAATTCCGAGAATGCCACCGGCAGTGCTGCTTCAGAAATAACTATAGAAATATTAAATTCTTTATTCTCTTAAAAATGAAAATACTTTATTCCCAAAAGCTAAGGAGGTTGATGCCTATTAACACTAGTGTTTATCAAGATAATCAAAGCTTAAAAGTATCGGCTTATATAGTTAATGTAGGTTTATGAAACATTTATAGAATAACTAATTTCTAGGATAGGCAGAAATAATATGAAAAAAAACAAGTCTTTTTATCTATTAATTATTGGAATTTTGGTTGGTATATTTGCATTTTCAGGTTGCACGAATCATAATAATTCAGACGCTAAGAATATACAACAGGATACAAAAGATCCTACTCCAGAGAAATTTTCTGTAGTAGAATCACAAGAACCCACACTAACTGAAGTAGATTGGTCTAATTATTTTGAAGGCTTAACCGGGACCGCAATAGTATACGATCCAACAGAAAAAAACTATATGATATATAATAAAGAACTGGCTCTAACGCAGAGATCTCCATGTTCTACATTTAAAATTATCTCTTCGTTAATCGGTTTAGAAAACGGAATTATTGATCCTGATAATTCTGTGCGTCCTTGGAGCGGTGAAATATTTTGGAATGAGGACTGGAATAGAGATATCAATTTTTCTGATGCATTTCGTACCTCATGTGTTTGGTATTTTCGTCAGGTCACTGATGACATTGGCAAGGTGAAAATGCAGAATGAACTTAATAAACTGAAATATGGAAATTGTGATATTTCTGATTGGGAGGGAAAGTTAAATACTAATAACAACAATAGAGCCTTAACAGGTTTCTGGATAGAATCGTCTTTGAAAATTTCTCCAAAAGAACAGGTTGAAGTGATGGAACGAATCTTCGGAACTGACTCCACCTACTCAGAAAGAACACAAAATATTTTAAAACAAGTAATGTTGATATCAGAAGAGAATAATACGGAAATATCTATTTATGGAAAAACAGGAATGGGAAAAGCAGAGGGTATTGTTGTAGATGCATGGTTCACAGGATTTGCAGAAACACTAGAAGGAAATAAATATTTTTGTGTATATCTCGGACAATCAGATGCAGGCAACACATCAAGCACTGCCGCAAAGGAAATCGCCATTCAAATTCTTAATGACAATAAATGACAATAAGATACCCTATCAAAAATCGCCTCAGACTCTCACAGGCTGGGCGATTTTTTTATAGTAATCTTTTGCCAAATCATTTTGTTCTTTTACTATGTACTCTAAACCTGATCTTAAATTAGTGACATACATAGTCTGTATTTTACATATTACTTCTACATACAAGCACATTATTATTTGGTCTAATTTACCTTTATATAACATCAAATAAGAGAGTGTATCTCTTTTAACACACTATTAACTATTAACAACGTAGCCTTATCAATTCCAATTATTATAAATAAATATGAAATATAGATATTTCTGGAACAACCCCCAACCGACCAGAAACATGTGTAGTTCCGATTCCTGTATTTACGTATATTTTTGTCTTTGAATTTAATTCATACATTCCGCTGACATAATTTTTAGCGAGGTTTGTAGAAGAGATAGCTTTTTGATTAATAGAAGGAATAAACGGGATATTAACTTGCCCGCCATGACTATGTCCGCTCAACACTAAATCATAAGGGTATTCTTGAAAAGAGTCTGCTGTATCTGGCTCATGTATTAACAGAATATTGTAATTCGAATCATATATCTTTGTAGAATCCGGCATATATACATTTCCCAGCATACTATCATCTAACCCTGTAAATAATATTTTTTTATCTGAATCAGTAGTCACATACCAATTTTCATTTTTCAGCACAGTAAATCCTGATTGCTGCATAATATTTTCATACTGTCTGGCAGCTCCACCACCGCAATCGCGATTCCCCCATATTGCTATTTTATCATATGTTGCATTGATTTTTTGTAGTTCTTTTATGATATGTTCATCATCATGATACTTGGCATAATTGTCATACAAGTCCCCTGTAAACACAACAACATCTGGATTTTGCTTATTGATATAGTTTACAACCTTATCCAGGTTCTTATAATTAAAATCCGCTTTTATATGCGTGTCTGAGAATTGAACAACTTTAATAAAATCAGAAGTTTTTTCGTTTAAATATAATTGATTTGATGCAATACGATACGGTTCGATTTTAAAAGCATAAAACACACAACTTCCAATCAAAATAAGAAGTGTGAAGACTGTTCCAAAAAAAATTTTCAAAAATCTTATCATAAAGATCTATCCTTCCCATAAATTATCTTGCTCAAAATAAAAGCTGCTTGTGACATTTATGTTACAAAAAATGTGGCATAAAGAAATATATAATCTTTAAACCACAATGTTTTTTAACTTACAATCTTCCAGTTACTTGCCTTACAAATTGTCAATTTATGCTGGACATCTGTGTGGTTTTGGCCTGATTAGTAACAAACTTTACAATTGCATTAACTATTACAGCCAACCATTGCATCTTAAATCTAAAGCTATAGCAAAGAATACTAATGTCTAAAATTACATCCAGGTAACCAACCCCAGATTCTGACATTCCATATGTATACTCACTCTACACTAATTCCAGCATATGCCCATGTCTCTCCGTTATCCTTTGACTCAAAGCGAATTCCCTGGATTTCCCCAGCTCCTGTTAAAAGCTTTATAGTCAGGATATCCTCTTTCTTTTTCGGCATCTCACAGTATTTATAATTTTCTATGGTAAAGTTAAGTTCTTTTGCCAAAGGCGGTAGCTCTGTCACAGTCTCCAAAGGTAGCTGAAGTTCCGTAAAGGTTGTACCTCCATCCCTGGTGACATAAAGGCTGGAATGGGACTGGGAAGCTCCTGTCAGCCCTGCAAACCCGAAATTTTTATCAAAGAATTCCAACCCCTCTGTTACCCCAAGATTTCCGCCAAAGGGATTCTGGTTTGCCATTTCCCATGTGTCACCGCCATCCGCAGTTTTTTCCAACTGGTAAAATCTGCTTCCCGCCGCCGCATCAGCCACCACCAGACGCCATCCTATCTTATCATCTAAAAAGAAATACATACTGCCGTCTGTCTGATCTACTGTCCAGCTTTCCACATCTTTTACCTCATCCATCTGTTCTTTATCTAACACTTCCTGGCTGATATATTCTGGTTCCATCATATAGCGAACAGGAGTGATATCTTTCACAGCTGGCATGTGAAGAGAAACCTCAAATCCCACAATTTCTCCGCCATTGAAAAGTTGTGTAAAATTTTCACTTCCTTGATCAACACCATCTCCGTCTGCATCACCGGGAAGATAACGCAGCCCGTCCATCACTCCGAAAGACCGGCGCCCATAATATACAAGTTCATAGGTCTCATTTTCCAAAATTGAAGACCACATTTTCACCTGATTTTCGCTGTCTGCTTTCTCCAATATCCGGAGCATTGGCTCAAAACGCATATCGGCATTATAATCGGCATTGGCTTCTCCGTTCACCCAAACAATAATCTTCTCATTTATCTTTCTGTCATAAGTAATCAGATATGTCTTTTCTGTTCCTTTTTTATTTTTTCCGTAAAGAAAGGTATCTAAGGTCTGAACTTTCCCAGTCTCATTAAAGGACATCTTAAATCCATTTACCACATAAAGATTTTTCGGCATCTCAAGCTTTTCCTCTAAATCCGTCAGAATTCCTTCGATACCATCTTCAAAGAAGTTATCGTGGACAAAATCTACTTCCCTTTTCTTCCATAATTCATCAAGCTTCCATGACAAATGCCCGTTGTACGGAATTGCTGAATAAATGATACGCCCGCCAAAATAGATTGTACCAAGCAACGCAAGAAAAATCTCTATTCGTAAAAGAACTTTATTCTCGAGCTGAGATGTTTGCTGCATCTTTTTCCTTGCAATCATCCATAGTACAGAACTAAGCAAAATTCCAGACAGACTAATCAGCAAAATCAGCAAATGCCTTCTCAGCCCACCATACTGACATACATACCATGCCTGATATAAAAACAGCAGGTAAAAACAAAGACTGATTTTCCCACATAATTTATAAATATTCTTCATACACCCCTCGATTCTTTCATTTTTGTCTCTTCTAACATGATGTGTCAGTCATATTTTGGCAACTTTATCATATTCCAAAGATAACATGTAACTGTAATCATTTGAGATATGTCCATCCATAAATCCAATAAATGGATTTATGAATTGGAAAAGGCGATGCACAGGAACTTGCCGATGTGGTGGTTGTAGCTAAGAAGAATAGGGAAAATGAGAATATGCTGTTGCTCGAAC
>ENA-USUG01007798-USUG01007798.1-human-gut-metagenome-genome-assembly--contig:-NODE-7798-length-10152-cov-5.097866_pt1 | contig 10152 bp, 7 predicted proteins | sample MGYA00250059_ERZ773394 | MGnify/ENA primary metagenome ERZ773394 (study PRJEB29103, sample SAMN06111957) | human gut metagenome | biome: human gut; feature: ankylosing spondylitis patient; material... | reverse complement strand
GAATATTTATACGAATTAAAACATCATCCCGAACTGGAGACAGTGATTCTGCCCGTGGGGGATGGCGTGACGTTGAGCGACGGCCTGATCGACACGATTCAGACCTTCTGCCGCCTGACACTCCAGAAGAAATTCTGCGACCTGATCGGCGATCCGATCCAGCTCATCCCGATTTCTGACCGAGAAACCCGGCAGATTCTCGATATGGAGGTCACCTTCTTTGACATTCATTCGACCAAGGCGCGCCAGTTCGGCTTCCGCGCTGTGCTGCCGGACGGCAAGATCGTCTGCTGCCCGGGCGACGAACCGCTGAACCCGCTCTGCGAAGAATTTGCCAAAGGCGCCGACTGGCTTTTCCACGAAGCCTTCTGCCTCTACCGCGACCGGGAAATCTTCTCCCCTTATGAAAAACACCACAGCACCGTCAAAGATGCCTGCGAACTCGCCGAACGCCTCGGTGCGCGGCATTTGATTCTGTGGCACACTGAAGATAAGACTTATCCGGAACGCGCTGCTTTGTACCGCGCTGAAGGGGAAGCCTATTATCATGGGGATTTGCTGGTACCGGAGGATGGGAGTGTGATAGAGCTGTGATTGTATCTTGCAGCTCTACCTCTTCCTCAAATGATAATACGTCATCGTCGCCGACGTCAGCAGCGTCTCCTTATCATCATAAATCTTGCATTCGCACACCGAAAATGCATAACCATTCTGTATTTCCTGCGCCCGGGCGATGATTTTGGATGTGTTTTTTCCAGCTTTCAGATAATGGATCGTGCCATCCACGGTCGGGACTGCGTAGTCGCGCCCGGTCATCGCTGCGGTGCCGCCCACGGTATCCGCCAATGAATACAGGACGCCGCCGTGCACGATACCTAAGATATTCATATGCCACGGTTTCAATACAATCTCTCCAACTGCATAGCCCGGGCGTGCCTCGGTAATCTCCATCTCGATTTTCTTCCGGAAATCATTGGCTGCATCCGTCTCCTGTCCGCGCTTCTCCCAGACTTCTGAGAATGAGCCGGACGGCTTTTTCTTTTCTTCCTTCTTTTCCATTTCATGTACCTCCTTGTATATATGATTTACTCTCTTTTTTATTTCTCTGCAGGTCATCTATTATTTTCTTCTATTTTTTCTATCACTTTTCTCTCTGATATAATCTGTTTGTATAATCTGTTTGCCTGAATCAGCCCATCCTTTTTCCTCGCCTCAAACGCTTTTTCTCATAATTTTTCCAAAGATGGACTCATACTTTCTCCCATCCTCTCATACAATCTTATCAGATTGCAAAAATGTTATTGTTCACGCATACGTGCCCAGTAACGGAATTTGCCGTGGCTTCGCATTTAAATACTATCGCACAGGAGGGATCTGTCTTGAAACGAAGTTCTGTTATCATTGCACTGGAAATCTGCGCCATTGCGGCGCTCTTTGTCAGCTGGTCCTTCCAGCGTCCGAACAGCCGTCAGGTCACGGTCGGGAATGCGTCGGAACATTTTATCCGCTGGGTGGATTTCGATGTAACCGCCGACGCCATGACACAGGCGTTCCGCTATGATGTTGATACCTGCCAGCAGGATCTCCATCTGAACTGGGTCGATCTGCTCGCCTACCTGGGGGCGCGCTACGGGGGCGATTTTTCACATTATCAGGCGTCCGATATGACGGAAGCTGCCGAACAGCTCCAAAATGGCGTTACAGTGGAAGAATTGACGAAAAATATGACCTCTTTTGCCTATTATCGTGAGGCTTACGGCGCGGTTCTGGATGGAATGGTCGGACTGTATGAAATTGAGATTCCGAAATCGGAAGCACCGGCTTTTGCACTGGCGGACGCGCAGATACAGGAAGGGGATCCGGCTGCCAATACCTCCTACGCAACGACACCACCAACAACAACAGCAACCACAACTGGTACAGACACAATCGACTCAGCCAGTCAAGCTTCACCAGAAACTTCAGCCTCATCCAACACACAAACTTCTCTCGAAACCCCAGCCCCCACTCTCTCCGATCCCGACGCTGTCCCCCTGACTCCCTCCGGTGAGGAAAAAGTCTGGGTTACCAAATATGGTCTGAAAGCGTTTCTCCCACTGGCGAAAAACTTTCCCTACAGCCACTATGACGATTTCGGTGTCTCCCGCAGCTACGGTTACCGGAGACGGCATCTCGGGCATGATATGATGGGGCAGACGGGAACGCCTGTGATTGCTGTGGAATCCGGGCGCGTCGAGGCGCTCGGCTGGAACCAGTACGGCGGCTGGCGCATCGGCATCCGCAGCTTTGACGGGAAACGATACTACTATTATGCACATTTACGCAAAGACTACCCCTACCAGTCAAATCTGAAAGAGGGCAGTCTCGTCACCGCCGGGGACGTGATCGGTTATCTCGGGCACACCGGCTACAGCAGCACTGAAAACACCAACAACATCGCTGAACCGCACCTGCATTTCGGATTGCAGCTCATTTTTGACGAATCCCAGAAAGAAGGAAACAACGAAATCTGGATTGACTGCTATGAACTGATCCGTTTTCTGGCGATAAACCGCTCCGAGACCGTCAAGAAAGAAGGCACCAAAGAATGGACGCGTGTTTATGAAATGAAAGATCCTAGTATCGATCAATTTTCCACCCCATGACAAAGTTTTCTTACCAAGTCAATCCTGTCGCTTAATATAACCCGCCACTGACAGTTTCTCACCAATATATACATATAATTATCACGTTAAAAAGCCATGCAGAGATTCTTCAATAAAAACATTCTGCAATCCATAAAAATACAGCCGGAAAAGGTGCACCCAAAACCGCACTTTCTCCGGCTGTTTTCAATAAAACTTATTATTTGATCACACGCACGCGCATCATACCCTGAATAGCTTTCAGCTTCTCAATCGTCGCCGCGTCTGCCTTGGTCTCCAGATCAACCAGCGTATAAGCGTATTTATCACGGCTCTTGTTCGTCATGTTTGCGATGTTCATGTCAGTCGATGCCAGGATCGAGGAAATCTGTCCGATCATGTTCGGCACGTTCTTATGAAGAAGTGCAAGACGACCTACGGTTGTGCACACGCCCATATCGCAATTCGGAAAGTTGACGGAATTCTTGATATTACCATTGTCCAGGTAATCCATCAGCTCTTTGACTGCCATCACGGCACAGTTATCCTCGGATTCTTCTGTGGATGCGCCCAGATGTGGGGTTGCGATGACGTTCGGCATCTGCATTACTTTTGCATTCGGGAAATCGGTGATATAGCGTTTTACACGACCGGAAGCCAGCGCCTCTGCCATATCGTCGTCATTTACCAGAAGGTCACGCGCAAAGTTTAAGATAACCACACCGTCCTTCATCTGTCCCAGGCTGTCTTTGTTGATCATCTGGCGGGTGCTGTCAAGCAGCGGTACATGAACGGTGATGTAATCGCATTCCTGATAGATCGTATCAACCGATGTGATGTGCTTTACGTCTCTGGAAAGCATCCACGCTGCTTTGACAGAAATAAACGGGTCATAGCCGTATACTTCCATGCCGAGCGCTGCAGCTGCGTTTGCAACCTCTGCGCCGATGGCGCCCAGTCCGATAACACCAAGCTTTTTGCCGCGGATCTCATGACCGGCAAATTTCTTTTTCGCCTTCTCCATATCTTTGGAGATATTTTCATTGTCCTTCTGCTCCTTGCACCAGTCGATGCCGCCGACTACGTCTCTGGCTCCCAGCAACATGCCAGCCAGCACCAGCTCTTTGACACCGTTTGCATTGGCGCCCGGTGTATTGAATACGACAACACCAGCCTCCGCACACTTGTCAAGCGGAATGTTGTTGACGCCCGCTCCGGCACGTGCAACAGCACGCAGTCCCTTCGGAAGTTCCAGATCATGCATGGCAGCACTGCGGACCAGAATGCCCTCTGCCTCCGCCAGGTTGTCAGTCATCTCATAATTTTCGGTCAGTAAACCGGTTCCCAGCTTGGAAATCGGGTTCAGGCAATGGATTTTTCTCATTTTTTAACTCTCTTTTCTTTCAAAATTTCAAATCTTCCCATACGCGGGCTGTTTTTGTTTTAAAAAGTCCACTGCTGCAGCAGAAAGGAACGGATTCCCCCTCCCTTTCGCCGCAGCAATGGCATAAATTTTAAAATTGATTAATTTGTATGTTTTTTCTCAAATTCGCGCATGAAAGCAACTAATTTCTCAACGCCCTCGATCGGCATTGCATTGTAGATGCTGGCACGCATACCGCCGACGGTACGGTGACCTTTTAAGTTCACAAAACCTGCCTCTTTGGCTTCCTTGACAAACAGGGCATCCAGATCTGCATCGCCGGTGACGAACGGTACGTTCATCAGGGAACGGTCTTTTTTCTCAACGGTTCCCTTGAAGAGCTTGCTCTCATCGAGGAAATCGTAAAGAATCTTCGCCTTCTTCTCGTTGCGCTCCTTCATGGCACTTAAACCGCCCATTTTCTTGAGCCATTTAAATACCTTGCCGCACATATAGATGGTGTATGTAGGCGGTGTGTTGTACAGAGAGTCATTGTCTGCGTATGTTTTGTAGCGCAGCATGGTTGGTGTTCCCGGAAGAACATCCTCAGTGATCAGATCCTCGCGGATGATGACGATCGCCATACCAGCCGGACCTACGTTCTTCTGGACACCGCCCCAGAGAATACCAAACTTACTCACATCGAGCGGCTCTGACAGGAAACAGGAGGAGATGTCTGCTACCAGTGTCTTGCCCTTGGTGTTCGGAAGCTCATGGTATACGGTTCCGTAAATAGTGTTATTTAAGCAGATATACACGTAATCTGCGTCCTCATCCACTGGAAGGTCCGAACAATCCGGGATGTAGGAAAAGGTCTTGTCAGCGCTGGATGCAATCGCGTTGGCAGTACCAAACATCTTTGCCTCCTGATATGCTTTCTTTGCCCACTGTCCGGTGATGATGTAATCCCCCACCTTATTTTTGAACAGGTTCATCGGAACCATGGCGAACTGCATATTGCCGCCGCCCTGTACGAATAATACTTTGTAATTGTCCGGAATCTGCATCAGTTCGCGCAGATCCTTCTCTGCATCATCAATGATGACCTGGAAATCCTTGGAGCGGTGGCTCATCTCCATGACGGACATACCGCTTCCCTGGTAATCCAGCATCTCTGCCGCTGCCTCTCTCAGTACCTCCTCCGGAAGCACTGCCGGACCTGCCGAAAAGTTATAGACTCTGCTCATAATAAATCTCCTCCTGTCTTACACAAAAATGTGATAATAGCCCCCATTTTACAACTATTCGATGCGTAAGTCAATCTCATCAAACGCTTCCTCGATGGGTTTTCCAGCCGGAACCATCGGGAATACCTTGTCATCGCTGCCGATCTGGCACTCGATCATAACCGGGATATTTAAGCTGATCGCCTCGCGCAGCACCGGCTCCACATCCTCTTTCTTCGTGATACGGTATGCTTTCGCGCCCATGCCCTCTGCCACCTTGACGAAATCCATCTGATCGTAAAGCTCCGTCTGGGAATAGCGTTTTCCATAGAACAGGGTCTGCCACTGGCGCACCATACCTAGAACATGGTTGTTAAATACAACCTCGATAACCGGAATATTGTAGCGGGTTGCCGTCGCAATCTCGTTCATGTTCATACGGAAACAGCCGTCTCCGGCAATATTGATAACCGTCTTATCCTTGCAGCCCATCTTCGCACCAATCGCTGCACCCAAACCGTAACCCATGGTGCCCAGACCGCCGGAGGTCAGAAGCTGTCTCGGACGTTTGTATTTATAATACTGTGCCGCCCACATCTGATGCTGTCCGACATCGGTACAGATGATCGCATCGCCGCCGGTTACCTTGTAGATCTCTTCCATGATATACGGACCGGTCAGAACTTCCTTGTTGTAGCGGAGCGGGTACATATCTTTCAGGCGCTCAATGTGGCTCAGCCACTCGTCATGGTTCATCGGATCCAGACGCGCGTTTAGCTTACGCAGAATAATCTTGACATCACCAATAATGCTCGCATCGGTCTGGATATTTTTGTTGATCTCCGCCGGATCGATATCTATGTGTAAAATCTTTGCATTGGTTGCAAAATGGTTCGGATCGCCCACAACACGGTCACTGAAACGCGCGCCTACAACGATCAGCAGATCGCACTCTGCCACACCGAGGTTGGATGTCTTGGTTCCGTGCATACCGATCATACCGGTATAAAGGACATCGGTTCCGTCAAATGCACCTTTACCCATCAGGCTGTCCCCCACCGGCGCCTGAATTTTATGTGCAAATGCGCTTAATTCATTGGCAGCATCTGACGCCACTGCACCGCCGCCGACGAAAATAAACGGTTTTCTCGCCGCCTTGATCATCTCGATCGCCTTTTCCATGTCTTCCTCACGGATCAGCTCTGTCTCGCGCTCGATCGGCTGCGGTTCCTTCGGCTCGTACTCGCAGGCCGCTGCCGTCACATCCTTGGTGATATCCACCAGAACCGGACCCGGACGGCCACTCTTAGCAATCACGAACGCACGACGGATCACATCTGCCAGCTTCGTGACATCCTTTACGATAAAATTATATTTCGTGATCGGCATGGTAACACCCAGAATGTCGATCTCCTGGAAGCTGTCTTTTCCAAGAAGCCCTGTCGTTACATTACAGGTGATGGCTACCATCGGAATGGAATCCAGGTTAGCCGTTGCAATACCCGTAACCAGGTTTGTAGCTCCCGGACCAGATGTCGCCATACACACACCGACCTTACCGGTTGCTCTCGCGTAGCCGTCTGCCGCGTGGGACGCTCCCTGTTCATGAGAGGTCAAAATATGGGTGATTTCATCCTTGTGTTTATAAAGTGCATCATAAATGTTGAGGATCGCGCCGCCCGGATAACCGAACACCGTGTCTACCCCCTGCTCTTTCAAGCATTCAATGACAATCTCTGCTCCTGTCAATGTCTTCATCTGTCTAACCTGCTTTCCTTCCTTAAACCATTTTAAATGCATATCAAGCAGTACTTTCCGTCTCAAAAGCACCTGTCTGAAGCCCGCAATGATTACTTCTGTGTCTTCGGAACCTCCAGGATTGCGCCCCGGTTTCCGCTCGTTACAAGCGCTGCGTAACGTGCCAGGTATCCGGTCGTAACCTTCGGTTCTCTCGGCTGCCATTTCTTTCTTCTCTCTGCCAGCTCCTCGTCGGATACGAGTACGTTCAGGGAGTTATTATTGATATCGATGGAAATAATATCGCCTTCCTCAACCAGCGCGATCGGTCCGCCGACTGCCGCCTCCGGAGAAACGTGTCCGATGGATGCACCTCTGGATGCGCCGGAGAAACGTCCATCTGTAATCAGAGCTACGCTGGAACCAAGTCCCATACCTGCGATGGCAGAAGTCGGGTTCAGCATCTCACGCATGCCCGGACCGCCCTTCGGTCCCTCGTAACGGATGACAACAACATCGCCAGCCACGATCTTGCCGCCCTTGATCGCTGCAATCGCGTCTTCCTCACAGTCAAACACACGCGCCGGTCCCTGATGTACCAGCATCTCCGGTGCAACGGCAGAACGTTTTACAACGCCTGTATCCGGTGCCAGGTTTCCTTTCAGGATCGCGATACCGCCAGTCTGGCTGTACGGATTGTCGATCGGTCGGATAACCTCCGGATTCTTGTTGACACAGCCCTTTATATTCTCGCCAACGGTCTTGCCGGTTACGGTCATGCAGTCCAGATTCAGAAGGTTCTTCTTGGACAGCTCATTCATAACCGCATACACGCCGCCTGCCTCGTTCAGATCCTCCATATAGGTCGGACCTGCCGGCGCCAGATGGCACAGGTTCGGGGTGCGCTTGCTCATCTCATTGACCAGCTCCATGTTCAGGTCTACGCCTGCCTCATGTGCAATCGCCGGAAGATGCAGCATACTGTTGGTAGAACATCCGAGTGCCATATCCACGGTCAGTGCATTTAAAAATGCCTTTTCTGTCATAATATCTCTCGGACGGATGTTTTTCTCATACATCTCCATAACCTTCATACCAGCGTGTTTTGCCAGTTTGATTCGCTCGGAGTAAACTGCCGGGATCGTACCGTTGCCCTGAAGGCCCATGCCGAGTACCTCTGTTAAGCAGTTCATGCTGTTGGCGGTGTACATACCGGAACAGGAACCGCAGGTCGGGCAGACCTTACATTCGAATTCTTTCACATCTTCTTCCGTCATGGTGCCTGCTGCGTAGGAACCAACTGCCTCGAACATGCTGGAAAGACTTCTCTTCTGTCCCTTTACATGACCGGCTAACATCGGACCGCCGCTGACAAATACAGTCGGTACATTGACGCGGGCTGCTGCCATCAGAAGTCCCGGTACGTTTTTATCACAGTTTGGAACCATAACCAGCGCATCGAACTGATGTGCCAGCGCCATACATTCGGTGGAATCTGCGATCAGATCACGAGTAACCAGGGAATATTTCATGCCGACATGTCCCATAGCGATACCATCACAGACTGCGATCGCCGGAAATACAACCGGTGTGCCGCCAGCCATCGCTACGCCCAGCTTCACGGCATTTACAATCTTGTCCAGGTTCATGTGTCCCGGAACAATCTCATTATAAGAACTTACGATACCGACGAGAGGTTTGTTCATCTCCTCTTCCGTCATACCGAGTGCATTAAACAAAGAACGGTGAGGTGCCTGCTGCATCCCTTTTCTTACTGCATCACTTTTCATCTTTTCGTCTCCTTCTATCTCTTTCGACGACCTCCGCCCCTGGTGACAGGGGCGGTTTTTACGTTTATCTTTGATTTTATCGCATTTATGGAATTTTTGCAATCTTTCTATTTAATTCTCTCACAGATCAACCTGCCCATCTCAACGGTTCCAACCTGCTTGCAGCCATCCGCCATGATATCCACGGTACGGTAGCCCTCGGTCAGTACCTTCTGTACGGCATCCTCGATGGCTTTTGCTTCCTTATCCAGATCGAAGGAATAGCGGAGCATCATCGCTGCGGAAAGAATAGTTGCAATCGGGTTTGCGATGTCCTTGCCCGCGATGTCCGGTGCGGAACCGTGGCTCGGCTCATAAAGACCAAATTTGCCCTCATTTAAGCTGGCAGAAGACAGCATACCGATGGAGCCGGTAATCATGCTTGCCTCGTCGGAAAGGATATCGCCAAACATGTTCTCAGTCAGGATCACGTCGAACTGTCCCGGATTCATGACAAGCTGCATCGCGCAGTTATCAACCAGCATATGGGTCAGGGTAACTTCCGGATAATCTTTAGCAACTTCCTCGACTACCTTTCTCCACAGGCGGGAGGAATCCAGTACGTTTGCCTTATCGACGCTAATAACGCTCTTGCGGCGCTTCATCGCGATATCGAATGCCTTGATTGCGATCCGGCGGATCTCATTTTCATTGTAGGTCAGGGTATCTACCGCGGTCGTCACGCCGTCGATCTCCTTCGTGTAACGGTCACCGAAATACAGACCGCCGGTCAGCTCACGCATGATTACCATATCAAAGCCATCGCCGATGATCTCTTTCTTTAACGGGCACGCATCTGCCAGCTCTTTGTAGAGGTATGCCGGGCGGATATTCGCAAACAGTCCCAGACCTTTACGGATGGCAAGAAGTCCGGCCTCCGGACGCAGGTTCGGAGCCACATCGTACCAGCGGGAATTTCCCACGTTGCCGCCGACTGCACCGAGCAGGACGGAATCACTCTTTTTCGCGATCTCCAGTGCCTCATCGGTCAGCGGTACGCCGTACTCGTCGATGGAACAGCCGCCCATCAGGATTTTTGTATAATTAAATGTATGACCGTAGACGGCGCCTACCTTGTCCAGCACGCCGCATGCCTCTCTCACAATCTCCGGTCCGATTCCGTCGCCCGGAATCACAGTAATATTGCAATTCATAATAAAATACCTCCCTTGTTTCAAACGGTTACTTTTTATCATATCGGATTCCGTCCTATTTTGCAATCTTCTGACAAAGGAAAACGGGTATTCCCCATATAGTAATTTGGAATTTATTCTATAACCTGGGGTTATCTGTAAAATAAAAAAGAATGTGCCTTGGCACATTCTCGCGCCGAGCGCGGTCGCTTGCGACATGTTTCTGCTTCGCGCGAGTGC
>ENA-USUG01007788-USUG01007788.1-human-gut-metagenome-genome-assembly--contig:-NODE-7788-length-10166-cov-138.929725_pt1 | contig 10166 bp, 7 predicted proteins | sample MGYA00250059_ERZ773394 | MGnify/ENA primary metagenome ERZ773394 (study PRJEB29103, sample SAMN06111957) | human gut metagenome | biome: human gut; feature: ankylosing spondylitis patient; material... | reverse complement strand
ATGCCATCCTGAATAAAGGCAAGCCGGGAATCGGTCTGTTGAGAATGCTTATCATAACTTGGGAAAAAGCGGGCTTGAAATACATATTTTCCGGGGAGTTGATTCGTGTATTTGAGACTAAATTGAGGACTTAAGAAGTTGTTTTCACTCTGCCGTTCTTCCTCCTGCCGGAAATCCACCCCGTCGAGCGTATATTCCATTTCATCCGAGGCATATTGATCATCCCATGATCCGTAGCCTATGTTTGCAGTAAATGCCAACTGATGCCGTCCCCGGTTGTATTGCAGGAAAAAACTATCGTTCAACCAGGGCGAAGTCAGATGTTGGTTCAGCTCCACACTTCCGTATATTCCGTCTTCCCGAATTTTCGTGATAATGTTGATGACTTTATTGCCGTTGCTGAGGCCGAATTTGATGGGCGGCAGATCGTAGTATTCGATCTTTCGGACATCTTCGGGCCGCAGAGTCGTCAATTCCTGTTCCGAAGAGGCGATACCGTTTACCAAGACCGTCACACTGCCATCGGACGCGGTGATTTGATTGGTCTGGCGGTTGATTCTGATCTGCGGAATCTTGTTGGTCAGATCGAGACTCGTGACCGCCGCCTTCCGGTCTTCATTGGTGATGGTATATACCGTCCGGTCGAAATAGCTGGCTGTGTTGTTGGCCGTGACGACCACCGCATCGATCTCTGCGACATCTTCGGACAGGACGTAATCCCGGACGACCTCCGTCATGCCTATCGAAGGTTTGCGAAGAAGCACCGTATCGTAAAGAGTCTTGTACCCGATTGTCCGAACCGATAGCAGGTAGCGGCCCGCACGGTGTTTTCCGAACCGGTAATTGCCGGCCATATCGGTTATCACGCCTTCCGTGTAGCGGGTCGTATCCGGCAGTTGCTGGAGAATGACCGGGGCGAAGGCGACCGGTTCGTTTTTCTCGGTGGTAATTTTACCTTTCAGGACGATTTGCGCCTGGAGCGGTGTCGCCAGGCTCGTTATGATGATCAGAAGAAGAACGGGGATAAGTCGGGGGTGTCTCATAGTTGCGGAGTTTGAAAAGAATATAAAATAGAGTAGTGAAGACGGGGCGGGAAGGGAGCGGATTATAGTTCGCAACCGGGGGAAGGCGTCAGTTGTTCCTTAATGGAGGGGGCATTGAAATTCACTCCGACAGTTACGAAATTCAATACCCCGTCGTAATACGGCTCTTCCAGGTTGTCCAGTCTGTAATATTCGATACGCTCGATGTTGTCTGCGGTCAGATTTGTCAAAATAGCTGCATATCCAGCCTCATCCGGAATAATACCGCTGAACATAAGACATACCGTGGCGCCGTTTTCATCGGTCAAATAACCATCTTCGTAGGTTATGCCCGGAATATGGCTGTAAAGATCCTCGATCGTCCGGGCATCGGGGGCAATCTGTTTGGGACGATACGTTTCCACGGGTCGGAAAGCTACGGTATCGGCAGAGCGCTCGACAGGAATGTAGTAATCGATGTTGCCTATTCTGCCGGGAACGTATTTGATCTCGATCTCCTTGCTTCTCGTTCGGATACCCGGACCCGATATTTTAAGCTGATAGGTCTGATCGGTTGCGACGTTTCGTAGGCTCGGTACAGAACGCCTTACTGCCTTTCGGCAGTAGGTTTTCCCGTACCTGCCCCCAAACCGTACTTGCATGTCTCCACGCATACGGCTCTCCGTTGATAACATGACTTTATTTAGCATGGCTGTGATTTAGGGAATCCCCATTTGCTTTCACAATAACTGTTTGGCTCGGCAGACTGTCGGATGCGACTTACGTTCCTATTCCACTTATTGTGGTTGCTCTGAAGCCAGCTCCTGCTCCATTGTAATTTCGGTTTACATGGGGTGCTTCAGCCCGACGTGAATCAAATACCTTTCGTCGGGGCTGGTACGTGTGCAGCAGAACTATCGTTCAACCAATCAGGCTTCATCCTTGTGTCTGTCTTTTCCTCTCGCCATGCAGTCGCAGCTTGGTATTTAGCTGACTAATGACTTTACCGACATGCTTTTGTCACCTTTGGATTTCTCCTCCAGCTAAGTCGTTGAGGATAGGTCTGTTGAACTCTAACCTAATCTCTTGCCATAGAGATATTTATTGTGTAGCCTATATGGGCGCATCGAAATCATACCAACCGTTCATTGCCGTAATAGTCCCGTATTCGGGTTCTCCGGTCGCCGGATCGCATAACCATACCGATGCGAAAGGAACGGGGGTAGGTGTTTCCGATACATACACAAAACCTGTGATCTCCTGCTCTTGTCCTGCCGCAGAACTTATGAAGCCTGCCAAAGCGAAAAATAATAAAACGAATCTTTTCATAGCCGTTGAATGTTTCTTAATTAAAAATAAGCATTTTATCGGGAATCAGACAAATAATTTTCGGATAAAATAGTTGCGAAATCGAAGAATGGTAATTTTATTTGTGTGATATTGAACTTTTTCTATATCTTATTTGAATATATATTTACGATGGACGGAGTTGCGGAGCAATAAAAATATCGAGGTATGACGCGAAATTGCATTTTGACCGTTGTTTTGAACAAAATGCAGACTTTGTAAAAATGAATTAAAATCGGAGAAAGAAAAATGCCTGATTTTTTTCGGCTGCAGATTTCGATAGGATAGGGTAAAGACAAAGGCAGCCGATAATCGATCGATTATCGGCTATTTTTTTGTTATCCTGCTGGACCTAAAAGTGATCCAGTCGGAATCACTCAATGAGCCGTCGGAGTCTTCCTGAAAATGCCGCTTATATGATATTACAAGCTATATTTTCGGATCGTGGTTTATTTCAGTCTGTTTCAATTTGTAACTTATCTTGAGCGTACTTCATAACGTGGTTATGTAATTTTTCGTTTCTTGTGGTAGGATTTGATTCTATTATTTCCGGTTATAATCTTGAAATACATTACGGAATGTTTTGCCGCGATATTTTTAAACAATCTTGATATTGCTGCTTGGAATATAAACAGGATGGTTGTATAAAGTCCCAAGTGGATTTTTCAAGAAGGTTACCGATCGACTCGTTTTTATGGTTTGATATATTAATAAACATTATTGTTGCATAGTATGTGTCATAAGACAACTTCTAGCTATGAAAAGAGATAAATTGTCGAATTGTGTTTGCAATATTTATAATTATTATTAAATTTGATCAGGAATTGTTTGGTATTTACATCTTTATAATTTTTCAAACTTATAAGCAATACAGAATGGTCATATATCTTACTTAAAATTATCTTTCTAATATTTATTGCTTATGAAAAACATTAAACTTTTTGTAACATTCGTTGCTTCTTTATTTTTTCTTTTCTCTTGCGAGAAAGAAAAAGTTGAAACTTGTGGATTTGACACGATCAGACTCACAGAGTCTTTCTTGACAGAATATGCAAAGGGAGACGGAGTGGACAACTATATGATAGCTCTTGCAAGTGGTCCGACAGTCTTCGATCCAACAAATCAGCAATGGCATACTGAAAATGACGGATGGGTAATGCTTATTAGTCTGTTCGCAGAACCTGTTGCCAATCTTGGGGCGCCGGAAATTCCTGAAGGAAAATATACGCTTGGAAGTGCTCCGGGTGCGGGTGTTTGGAGTTCTGAAGAAGATGTCAATCAACTATACTATACCGGAAAAGACGGTGTTAGCACCTTGGTACCGGTAAGCGGAGAGCTTACTTTTGCCAAAACGGCAGATGGATACATAATGACTGGAAAGTTTTTGGCTGCTGACCAGAAAGAATATTGCGTAACCTATACCGGAACTCTTAAATTCCAGCCGCAAGGAGAAACTTCGGTTATTGATCAGCCTGTGAATACAAAATTCATAGGTGGACAGGCAATATATAAAGGTCCGGATCCATCCTTCGGCGATTTGGGCTGGGTACAACTTGAACTTTATGATGCAGAGCCGGATCCGGAGATGGGGACGATTTTGGGTAATTTCTTAAAAATCAAGATGTTTATTCCTATTCAGACAGAAAAATTCACGTCCATGCCATCTGGCACTTGGAAATTGAATGCTTCTGCTGATGAAAATACGGCAGAACCTGGATATGATAGCGGAGAAGACCTTCCTACCGGATCATACGTAGTCCAGACAAGTTCGGACGGTTCGACAATGAAACTCGGTATGTTGAACCAAGGGACAATAACAGTAACGGAAGACCAGCATGTTGTAATAGATGCTTACACAACCGAAGGAATTAGTGTAAAAGGAAACTTAAACAAACCTCTCGAAATACTGGATCTTGGAGGTGGGGAAGTCGATGATTCTCAATATTCTACTCTTACAACAGACAAAGTAATAGATCTTAGTGGCGCAGAAACAGCGTACTTTCTTGATTATGAAGATTATTATGAGAACGGCACACGAAATGTAGTGCTTCAGATCTTGGATAGTCAGTCAATGACAGGTATGTTTCTTGATCTGGCATTGTCGAAAGCAGATAATAGATACGATCCCCTTCCCAACTGTACATGCACCCTCGATCCGGGAGATAACAGGGCGTTTACGTCTGCAGGAGGAAGTATTTGGCAGTCAAATGCCGTAGGAACCTGGGGATTCCTCAAGCTTCAAACCAATGGCGAGACTATAATGCCTGATTTCTCAGAAGCAGGAAATGCAGCCGGGGGATCGCTTACCATTACCAGAAACGGAGATGAATATACTATAACAGTAAATTTCATTGATGACGCAGAAACTCCGCATCGTATCACAGGAACTTGGACTGGCACTCTGACTCCTTATTCATACACGGCATCCGTAAGTGGTTTGTTAGAGCAATCGATGAAACCAGTTAAATAATCGGACAAGGGATGTTTTTTATAGTTAGAAAGATTATATAATATTTCTTATTGAGATAAATAAAAGAGTCTTTCAGGTAGGCGAATGAAAGGAGGGTAACTAATTTTTTAGTTACCCTCCTTGTTTTTACCTGTATTCTGTCTCTATCGTAATTGTGATACTTGTGTAGATAAAAAGATAGCTTCATTTTATAACGGCTATGGATTCCGATTACCAATATTCGACAAATGAGAGCGACTTATTTATAAATTCGTTACGGCTTTTATAGTAACGAATTGACAGCGATTCATTTTCACAGGGTGACTTTTTGAGGCCTTTTTCTGTCGCAGGTAGGTGGAAAACATCTTTAAACCACTGGTTTAAAGATGTTTGTCTTGGTTTGTCAGAGTTTTTCATTTCTCTGAAGTGATCTCGCTGGGATCCGTTTGTGAACTCGATGGAATCATCCTATGATCCGTCTGGGGCCTTCCTGAAAATGCCGCTTACATATTGCTATAAGCTATATTTTCGAGAGGTTGGCTTCTTTGATTCGGCTTCCACTTGTTGCTTGTTTCTAACGTAGGTCACAACGTGGTTACACAACTCTGTCGCTTCTTGTCATAGAACTTAATAGGGGTATTTCCTGTTATAATCTTGAAAAAGCGATCTAATTTTCTTGCATCAACAATTACCTTTCATTAATAGTAAATTTCCGATTTGGGGGCAGATTTTCCGGGTTGGGTAAATCCATCCGGCGAAAGAGGGGGTGGATCGGTAATTTTATATCAAATATCCGAAATAGGTGGCTCTGCTTATACGCATCATGCCATTGGTATATCGCTCTTTGGATTTTGCCGTGCATGGAGGTACTGCAATCAACCTTTTTCACAAGAATATGCCCCGGTATTCGGTTGATATCGATCTGCCCCTCCCATACAGAATAGGGAAGAAAGTCTGAGGGCAATAAACAGGCACTTTGAAGATCTGAAAGGGTACATTGAAAAATCCATACCCGGAATCAGGATTGTACCCAAATATAATGTCTGGAAATTACAATGTAAATTGGATGGGGCTACTGTAAAAATAGAAGTGAACGGACCAAGAGGGGCTTGATAGGAGAAACGGCCGACATGATGCTTTGTGATAAAGCGCAGAAGGAGTTCAATATGGCTTGTAAGGCCCGGACTGTTTCTTATTCCTTGCTATACGGAGGTAAGATGGCGGCTGCACTAAGCCGGCAGCATCCGAGAGATTTATTTGACTGCAAGTATATGGAAAAAAGTAACGACTCTGAAACAAAGCCGTTACTTTTTTGTCGAGATACGGACCCCGGGTGAGCGGAGCGCTCTTCTATTTCTTGTCCTTGTCTTTCTTTTCCAGGGCATAGAGACGATTCACCTCCTGAAGCACGGCGGGCGTGATGTCGAGCGTCGAATCGGCGTCGAGCAGGGCATTGGCATTGACGATGAGTTTGTAACGACCATCGGCATTAAGGTTCTCGATGGCGCGGTGCAGCAGGTCCTGAGCCCGGTTCGAGAAGACGAAATTCTCTTCGTCGAGCGCTTTGGCTTCCTTCTGTGCCGCAGCCTGGTACGAAGCTATGCGGCGCTCGATGTTCTCCTGTGTGGATTGCGCGTCGTTGGTGGTGATAAGCCCCTTTTGGTATTTCTCCTGGAGCTGGGCTACTTCGTACTGGAAGTTCTGCTCCTTCTGTGCCCAGCTCTTCTGTGCCTTTTCGGTCTTGTCTTTCAGGGCGATGCCTTCTGCATTGTAAAGATCGGACTGCGCGAGCACGGCTTCGACCTGCACGTATGCGATGTCACCGCCGCCTACTTCCCGTTGCTCGGTTGCTTCGGTAGCTGCCGTTTCGACGTTTTTGGTGCCGCAGGCGGTAAATCCTGCCAGGGCGATCAATGCCGCGAAGAAGAGTTTTTTCATGTGTTATCCGTTGTTTTGGTTAAAAATATCGCTTTGAAAGGCAAAGGTAGAAAAAAATCTTTACTTTTGTCAAGCCACATTCAAAATTAGAAACTCATGTACGAATATCTCTCCGGTACCATTTCCGAACTCGCTCCCACCCATGCCGTGTTGGATGTCGGCGGAGTGGGGTACTTTCTTCAGATATCGTTGCAGACATATTCCGAAATCGAGCACTCCGACCGAGTGAAACTGTTCGTTCATTACGTGGTTCGGGAAGACGCCCAGTTGCTTTACGGCTTCGCGTCGAAGGCCGAACGGGAACTGTTCCGCCACCTGATAAGTGTCTCCGGCGTAGGCGGCAATACCGCCCGGATGATTCTCTCGACCTATTCGCCGAGGGAGTTGCAGGGGATCATCGCTACCGAAAACGCCGTCCTTCTCAAAAATGTCAAGGGATTGGGGCTGAAAACGGCGCAGAAGATCATCGTCGAGTTGAGCGGCAAGATGGCCGGCCTGGGACTGACGGGGGATACTGTTACAGCCCCTGTCGCCGGCGGGGATTACGAGGAGGCGCTTGCGGCGCTGGTCATGCTCGGGTTCGGGAAAGCGGCGGCGGATAAAGTCGTAAAAATCGTTGCTCGGGAAAATCCCGGAGCTTCGGTGGAGGATCTGGTCCGTATGTCCCTTAAACGATTGTAGCATATAATCGTACATTTCTATTTCGCAGGTTACTCATATCTTTCGATGTATCTTTTTTTGACGGTTGCAGCATCGAATCCGAGGGTCGCTTATTCGCGGTATGTGTCTGCGTCTGTAACGCGGACCTTTCCCTAAATATCCTTCTCGAAAGGGGCGTGGGGCGCTACGTTCCCGATTAATTATTACGTTTTTGTAACGGCCTTCTTGTTTTTGTCGATTTAATATTTTTGAAACTTTTTTTTATATTTTTCTTAAAATATTTGGGGGGGGGAAATTTTTTTATATTAGTTTTGCGCCGAAAAGAGTAAACGAACCCCCAAAATGTTTATCGTAAAAATGGAAGGATTTGCAGGCTTTGTCGGCCTTATGTTTGGTCTTGTTGTTTTATCGGTCATCATAACCCTGGTCGTATTGCCGTTAAGAGGCATCGCAGGGAGTGGCTTCAGGACGGACAGCGTAGAGTCTGATTTTGTTTTGTAAAGTTATTGGAGCTGCCGGAGCGATTCTTTCGCTCCGGCAGTCGATTTTTTTGTTCGGTTCGTTTCCGGACGTTTCGGATGGTCCGAACATTCGGAAGGTCGGACTCCATATCGTTTTGTCGTGACGCGGGCTTTCGTGTGCAACTCCGGTTCTGTGTCGGGAGCGCAGGAAAACCGGCCGCCGGACCGTCGGGTTTCTTTGCCAGAGAGGGAAACATTGTTTTTCGGGGGGTGGCCTGACTGCGGCGTCTGCGTTGGCAGTATCCGGCCTCGCAGTCGCTGCAGCGGATTTGCAATCACGGTTCGCGGGGTGTGTGGGCGTGGTATCGCCGCCGTAAGCGATGCAGTGTATAGCCGAGCCGCGATACGTTCGGGGTGTAATCGTCGTTTTTTATCCCTGTACGAATACTAAAATCGCCCGGTCTGCCGTATTGTTAAGAAGAGCACTGGCGGGCGAGGCGGGCTTCGGTGTGTGGAGTTGCCGGGCCGGGGACGCGATGCGAATGATTCCGGGTTTCCGGACTTCGGGACTGTCCGAGCGATGTCGGTCGGGAAAACGAAGAATGAAGCCCGGTAAATTTTGCAAGTCCCGCAGGATTTGTTAAATTTGCGCGATTGTATGTCGAAAATCCGTTTCCATATTTTGCTTGCTGCGCTGTTGGTTGTCACCGGCTGCGGCGAGGATGACAAGGTTCTTCCCGAACAGCAGCAGCAGTTCGAGAGTTTCCTTTCCGGTAGCCACCAGCCTCGTCTGGTGACCGAGCAGGAGGCTATGAGTTCGGATGAAGATCTCGATTTTTACTCCACGTTCGGGCGCTGGTCGTATCGATATATTTACCATTATTACGATTCGGAACGTCAGACGCGTCCTGAAGCGGAGATCGGCGATGAGGTGGATCTTGTTTTCTGGGTCTATCTGTTCGAGAATCGGGCAATCACTGCGAGTACGATGCCGATCTACACCAATGACAGAAAGTGGGCCGAAAAACTTCAGGAGCAGGGACTCGATACGAAATACTGGAGTTTCGAACCCCGTCCCGTCCGTGTCGGCGGCGGCTCTTTCGTCGAAGGGGTCGAATTGTCGCTGCCGGGCTGCCGCGAGAAAGATACGGTCGAAGTATATATGACATACAATATGGCTTACGGCGATGCGCTGATCAATTTCATTCCGGAGCAGAGTCCGATCGCCGTTTTTTATACGATTGATTCGGTTCGTAAATAAGAAAACAATGAATAGTATGGGACGTTGGTTGCCTGCGATACTCCTTTTCGGTCTGACGACGCTCTGCTCCTGCGCTGAGGAGCCTGACAATGCTTATCCGGGGAATACCCAGAACAAAGCTCTGAAAGCCTGGATGACGCAGAATCGTCCCGATCTGCTGGAGAATTACCAGGAGGAAGGGGAGTATTACGTGGATGTCGTTTCGCTGGGCGATCTGGCGGACAGTGCGATTCTGGAGACGGAGAGCTGGGTGTGGTACGATATCACGGGGCGGGATTTGCAGGGGAATATCAGTGTGGCCCGGGATTCCGTTTATGCGCTTCAGCAGGGAACTTTTACTCCTTATACACATTACGTTCCTTACTATCAGTTCTACGGTGAGCTGGCGAGCGGAACTTTTAAGGAGGGGACTTATCTGGCTATGCGGAACCCGTTGAAGCTGGGTGAAACGTATGCCGCGCAGAAGGGATTTCCCCGTGAGGTCGAATTGCGCGTGGGGGCCGAGGTCGTGCTGTATATGCCTGCGACGATCATATCCACCGAAGCCAATGGCGACGGAGGTTACGAGGGGCAGTATGCATTGAGTGCCAACCACCCGATGATCGCCCGGATCAAGCTGGTCGGAAGATCGAGTCAGCCGATTGAAACGGAGAGCGTCGCGGTCGATGATTTTGCGGCGGCGAACGGCGGACTGGACCCGACGGTTCCTCCGCAGGACGACGATTCCGAAACGGCTTCGGTCAAAGCCGGAGAGCCGGCCCCGTCGTATCGTTGGAAAATCGCCACGTCGGAGGCGCCTCAAATCTATGTGAACGAGAGTTTCAATCCTGCGGACGATGCGACCGGACTTTTCACCTATTCGAATGTTTATGTGGGATCGCAGCAAAAGGCGGACGAGATCGATCGTAAGATTAACAAAGCTTTGGTCGAGCGCTTCGGTACGGACGAACCGGGCGAACTGATCGATCCCGAGAAGAATGTCCGGGTCTGGTACATCGCCCGATTCCTGGACGGGTTCGTACAGAGTA
>ENA-USUG01007780-USUG01007780.1-human-gut-metagenome-genome-assembly--contig:-NODE-7780-length-10177-cov-6.544158_pt1 | contig 10177 bp, 5 predicted proteins | sample MGYA00250059_ERZ773394 | MGnify/ENA primary metagenome ERZ773394 (study PRJEB29103, sample SAMN06111957) | human gut metagenome | biome: human gut; feature: ankylosing spondylitis patient; material... | reverse complement strand
AAGGCGAGCCCTTTTGCGTCAATGCCTTCACATTGATACAAAAGTCTCGCCATTTCAATCCGCAGCGGAGCCAAACGGCCCGTACTGACGCCAACGGATACACAAAGCTGTGCAAGCTACTCCCTTTTGAACGAAGAATACACGGTTTTCTGCCCGTTGTCAAGACGTGTTTTTGCTAAAAATCGTTAAGATTCTCTCGTGTCTGAACCCACCGAGGAGCCTGCCCTCCCCTTTTCCTTTCGATTCAGCAGCTGCCGTTTTCCCTTTCAAACGCTGTCAGCCCTTCTTTTTGCGTACTTTTGGTGCTGTTGCCTGATAGCTTACATCGAGCAGCATTTTGATTTTGTCATCCGCCACACTGCCATCCAGTGCAACGGTAATCCAACTGTCCTTCCGCATATGATAGGCTGGAAAAAAGCCGTTCTCCATCAGCAGCGAGCCTGCCAGAATGGGACCGCATTTCAAGTTGACAGCGTCTACCCGCTCCTCGCCCTGCAGTCCAAGCTTGCTTTTCGGCAGATCCATGACCACCGCAAACCATTTTTGATTGCTGCTGTGGCGGAACACCTCATAATTGGGATATTGGAGCCACGGACGGTCCGCGCTTGCCGGATAGGTTTCCAAGATGAACGTTTTCAATTTCTGCCGGTCCATGCCTGCATTCTCTATCATTTCATTCATCAGATGCCTCCATGAATACGATCTTCCCCGCAAAAGCCAGCTGCTTTCTCTCTGCAATCCTACCTGATTTGAGCCATATTGTCAATTTTTGATAGGTTTCACTGCAAAAAGACCGTTCGCATCACGGAAGGTGCAGATTCCCTGCAGGATCGGCACACAGACGCGCCCTTTTCCGTCAGCCTGTTCAACCAAAGAAAATCAGATGCACGCTGTGAGACGTGCATCTGATTTGAGACTGTCGATAAAGTGGTAAATTCTCCGCAACGGTAAGGAAGGGTGTGCGCGGGAAACCCAAGAAGGGTGTCCTGCGCCATTGAAATCCTAAGTTTTCAGAACTTTTGTGAAGTTCTGAAAACTTGCTCAGCGGGGCGAAAAGACTTTTTCGACACGCTGAAATCAGCTGCACGCCGTGAGACGTGCAGCTGATTTTTGCTATCTTTTCTTGTAAACGACCAGCTCCGGGTTTTTACCGTTTTCCTCATAGGTGCAGACCAGCAGAAAATCCATATTTGCGGCAATGCCGAAGCAGCGGTCGCCGCCAAACTCACATTCCAGCTGGTTGCCGAGGTAGGTCGCCTGATCGTCAAGGAATTTGACGGTTTTTCCGTTGGGAAGGCGGTATGCAAGGTTGATATACTTGCCTACAAGCGCGTTGAGCTTTTCCACCTTGGGCATCCCGTCAATATGCAGGTCGTTGAATTCATCCATCAGTGTCTGCTTATACTGCGCAAAGGCTTCCACGCCGCCGAGATTTTCATACCGCTTCCAGTAATTGAGCTTTGGCAGCGTATTCTTCAGGTAGGCCCGCGCCTGTTCGGCGGGAAATTTCTCGCTGGCCATGTTCTGCACGCAGACCTCGATCAGATCGTCTAAATCGTGGTACATATACTCGCCGTCAGCATAGCACCACTTGCAGTACTCCTCATTGAAAAAGCCGTCTGTCTCCCTGCTGATGTCCCCGTCTGCAAGGGGCATCCCGCAGCATTGACAGATCAGCTGTCTCGGTGAGCCGAGCAGCGTATTGATGGAGACATCAAAGAGCTTTGAGAGCAGCTTCAGGGTTTCGATATTCGGCGTTGTTTCACCGTTTTCCCAGCGGGAGACCGCCTGACGGGTCACAAATATCTTTTCCGCAAGCTCGTCCTGTGACAGTCCCATCTTTGTCCTGAGTTCCAGAATCATATCCTTTGTATCCATACGATCATCACCTCACGGTCATCATACCCCAAAGTTATCGGTATGACAAGCAACCTGCTGTTGCGGAATGCATGGTGATCGAATACGCTGCCCTTGCGGGTAACGCGGCACAGCGGTACATCATGATCGTTTCCCAATTATATGCAAAAGGCTCTCTGGCAATATGCCAGAGAGCCTTTTATGCGGAGAGAGTATGGTAAGAGTAAAAACAGAAAACGGATATGTAACCTCAGTTGTTTTCCTGAGTCGCTGCTGCATTTGAGCTTGTACCCATACAAGACGAGATTACATCAGAAAGCAAGGTTTGCTTTCACACCAATTTCACGTTTCGTGCTGATTCTGACCGACAATTACTGCTCAGCCAGATGCTTGTATTTGGCATAGCGCTGAGCGCAGAACTCCTCGGCCTCGGCAAACAGGACCTTGGCAGTCTCGGGGAAGGTTCTGGTCAGAGAAGCGAAACGGGTCTCGCCCATCATGAAGTCCAGCAGCTGGCCATTGGGCTCCTTGCTGGTCAGGATGAACGGATTCTTACCCTCAGCCTTCAGCTCGGGCACATAGCGCCACAGGGGCCAATAGCCGCACTCGCTGGCCAGCTTCTCCTCCAGCTGAGCCTGGCTCATGCCCTTGGAGATACCGTGGTTGATGCAGGGAGCGTAAGCGATGAGGATGGAGGGACCGTGATGTGCCTCAGCTTCCTTCAGAGCCGTGATGAGGTGCTGCTCGTTGGCACCCATAGCGACCTGAGCAACATAGACATTGCCATAAGTCATGGCGATGGCGCCCAGATCCTTCTTGCCGGTTCTCTTACCGCCGTTGGCGAACTGAGCCACGGCACCCAGCTGAGTGGCCTTGGAAGCCTGACCGCCGGTGTTGGAGTACACCTCGGTATCGACAACCAGAACGTTCACGTCAGCGCCGGAAGCCAGGACATGGTCCAGACCGCCGAAGCCGATATCGTAAGCCCAGCCGTCGCCGCCGTACATCCAGACGCTCTTCTTGGGCAGAGCATCCTTGTTGGCCTTCAGGAAGGCGATATCATCAGAGGTCTCAGCAGTGGCGTTCAGAGCAGCCACAACAGCCTCGGACAGAGCACGGGTCTTGTCGCCGTTATCGCCCTCAGCCAGCCAAGCCTCAAGAGCGCTCTTCAGAGCAGCGTCGGAGGTAGAAGCCACCACAGCCTCGGCGTGAGCAGCCATCTGACGACGCATCTGGTCGATGGACAGCTTCATGCCCAGGGCATACTCGGCGTTATCCTCGAACAGGGAGTTGGAGTTGGCAGGACCATGGCCCTTCTCATTGGCCACATAGGGGAAAGAAGGAGTGGAGGAACCCACAACGTAAGCGCAACCGGTAGCGGAGGTAACGAACATCCGGTCACCGAACAGCTGAGACATAAGCTTCATGTAAGGAGCCTCGCCGCAGCCGGCGCAGGCGCCGCTGAACTCGTACAGAGGACGCTCGAACTGAGAACCGCGGACGGTGAACTTGTCCATGGGGTTGGTCTTGGTGGACAGGGTCAGGGCATGCTCCCAGTTCTCCTGCTCGGGCATCTGGGTATCCAGCAGCTCCATGACCAGAGCCTTCTCCTTGGCGGGGCAGACATTGGCGCAGGCGCCGCAGCCCTGGCAGTCCAGAGGATCGACCTGCATACGGAAGGTCAGGCCCTCGAAGCCCTTGCCCTTGGCCTCCTTGGTGACGAAGGCGGCAGGCTTAGCAGCCTCTTCCTCCGCGTTCAGCAGGAAGGGACGGATAGCAGCATGGGGGCAGACCAGAGCGCACTTGTTGCAGCCAATGCAGTTCTCAGGGATCCACTGAGGCACCTTCACAGCGATGCCGCGCTTCTCATACTTAGAAGTCTCAGAGGGGGTAACACCATCAGCGTAGGGCATGAACTCGCTCACGGGGATGGCATCGCCGGCCTGCTTGTTGACGGGGATCTGGATCTCACGGATGTAGTGAGGCAGGCTTGCATCGGGAGCCTTGGTGTCGTCAGCCAGGGTCTTCCAGGACTCGGGAACGTTGATCTTCACGGCAGCGTTAACGCCTCTGTCAACGGCGGCGCTGTTCATGTCAACGATCTTCTGGCCCTTCTTGGAGTAGGACTTGATGATAGCGTCCTTCATGTACTTCACGGCGTCCTCGATGGGGATGATGCCGGAGAGCTTGAAGAAGGCAGCCTGCAGCACGGTGTTGGTGCGGTTGCCCAGGCCCAGCTCCATAGCGATAGCGGTAGCGTCGATGGTGTAGAAGTTGATCTCACGCTCGGCGATCTGACGCTTCACGCGGTTGGGCAGATGCTCCTCCAGCTCAGCGCCGGTCCAGCTGGTGTTCAGCAGGAAGGTGCCGTGAGGCTTGATCTCGGAAACGATATCGAAGTCCTTGATGTAAGAGGTCTTGTGGCAGGCCACAAAGTCAGCCATGGTGACATAGTAGGTGCTGTGGATGGGCTCATGGCCAAAGCGCAGGTGGGACTTGGTAACGCCGCCGGACTTCTTGGAGTCATACTCGAAGTAAGCCTGAGCGTACTGATCGGTGTGGTCACCGATGATCTTGATGGAGTTCTTGTTGGCGCCCACGGTACCGTCGGAGCCCAAACCCCAGAACTTGCAGGAGATGATGGACTTGCCGGCGGTGACGATATTCTCGCCAACGGGCAGGGACAGATGCGTAACGTCATCGTTGATGCCGACGGTGAAGTGGTTCTTCTTCTCACCCTTCATGTTGTCGAACACGGCCTTCATCTGGGCAGGAGTGGTATCCTTGGAACCCAGGCCATAGCGGCCGCACAGAGCCTCGATGTTGGTACGCTTGCCTTCCCACAGGGCGTCGCACACGTCCAGATACAGAGGCTCGCCGGGAGCGCCGGGCTCCTTGGTGCGGTCCAGAACGGTCAGGCACTTGCAGGTAGCGGGAATCTTCTCCAGCAGACGCTCCATGGAGAAGGGACGGAACAGATGGACCTGAATGAAGCCGACCTTCTCGCCGCGCTCCACCAGATAATCAACAACCTCCAGCAGGGTCTCGCAGACGGAGCCCATAGCCACCACAACGCGCTCAGCATCGGGAGCACCGTAGTAGTTGAACAACTGATAGTTGCGGCCAGTGACCTCGTTGATCTTGCCCATGTACTCCTCGACAATGGCGGGCAGCGCATCATAGGCGCTGTTGCAGGCCTCGCGGGACTGGAAGAAGGTATCGGGATTCTGCAGGGTGTTGCGCAGAGTGGGATGCTCGGTGCTCAGGGCATGATCCTTGAAGCGCTGAACAGCGTCCCAATCCAGCATCTTGCCCAGATCCTCATAGTCCAGAACCTCGATCTTCTGGATCTCGTGAGAGGTCCGGAAGCCATCGAAGAAATGCTGGAAGGGGATAGAGCCCTTGATGGCAGACAGATGGGCAACGGCGCCCAAGTCCATGCTCTCCTGCACGCTGGCGGAAGCCAGCTGTGCCCAACCGGTCTGGCGGCAGGCCATGACGTCGGAGTGGTCGCCGAAGATGGACAGAGAGTGGGTGGCCACGGTACGGGCGGAGACGTGCATAACGCCGGGCAGCTGAGAGCCGGCGATACGGTACATGGGCGGGATCATCAGCAGCAGGCCCTGAGAAGCAGTGTAGGTGCTGGTCAGAGAGCCGGTCTCCAGAGAGCCGTGCATTGCGCCGGCCGCGCCGGACTCCGCCTGCATCTCGACCAGCTTTACGGGCTGGCCAAACAGGTTCTTCTTGCCATTGGTAGCCCATGCATCCACATGGTCAGCCATGGGGCTGGAAGGAGTGATGGGGTAAATGGTAGCTACCTCGGTAAACGCATAAGATACGTATGCGGCAGCTTCATTACCGTCCATCGTCTTAAACATTTTGTTTTTTGCCATGAACGTAATTCCTCCTATTATTCTTCCCTGTGTTTAACGCGAAGACTCTCCGCCCTTTGAGGTGGCCCCCTAATCGGACGGATCAGTCTACTGAGCAAGCTGTATCTTAGAAACTGCTCCTCCGTTTCTACTGAGGGGCAGACCATTTAATACAGCTACGTTCTTGGTATGATTATAACTCTACACATTGCAAGTTTGCAAGTCCAAAAATGTTTCAAATGACATAAGCGCTTTGCCGATAGCAAAGCATTTACGTTATTTTTACTTAATGCATGCCACATCCCCTGTCCCGGTCTCCTATCCTGTTCCGGCAAATATACGGCCCTCCTACCGCTGTAAATACTGTAAATACAGTATAATAGGCTGTCGAAGCCAAAAAGTTCCACATAAAGTTCGTCGAATGGCCTATAACTTTTTTCAATAGTTTGCTATGAAATAATGGTATATGCTGTTTTTGCGGTAAAACGCCATCATCTCCCATGTATCTGCCCGCTGCGACACCAACCCTGTGTCAACGGGTGTGTTTTCTTTTACATACAGGCGAAATACTCAGGCAGCTGTGGTATTTCGGAGCGGCCCGTATAACCTTTCGGTCGCTATAAAGTTGAACCTTGCATTATCGCATTTTCTCCATTGTCTGCCGCATGACTGAATCGTTACCGCCGTCACACTCCATTTAAGATTTCCGCACCGCGCAGGTCATATGCCGTTTTTCAAAGCAGTCCTGATAGCGCAGGCTGTCACCCATAGAGTTTGACCCCTTCCCTGTTCAGCTTGCGGGCAAAGCTCTGGCTATCTGCCGCGCTGCATTCCACTCCTCCGGCGTATACACGTTGAGAAAGTCACCGCGCGTTGGTGCTTGACAAAAGCTTCCAGAGCCCATATACTATGGGCATGGTGATCATATGACTGACGGAAGTGGATGTTACCACATGGAGTATGATCGTGAAACCAGCCGACCGTCTGGGCAGAAAAAGCTCAGATCGGTGCGGCTTTTTCTTTTTATACGGATCATTTGATCTGTTGAAAAGGAGGTTTTTCTATTTGATCGAGGGATACATCCATTCCATTGAATCCATGGGCCTTGTGGACGGCCCCGGTATTCGCACGGTGGTGTTCTTTCAGGGCTGCCGCCTGCGCTGCCGCTACTGCCACAACCCCGACACCTGGGCCATGCGCAGCGGAAAAGAGCAGATCTTCACGCCTGAACAGCTGGTGAACAAGCTTCTCCGCTTCAAGCCGTATTTCGGCGATAACGGCGGCGTCACCTTTTCCGGCGGCGAGCCGCTCCTGCAAAAGGACTTTTTATGTGAGGTCCTGCTCCTGTGCAAATACGCGGGCATCCACACCTGCATTGACACCGCAGGCTGCGGCTGCGGCGGCTACGAGGAAATTCTGGCCCATACTGACCTCGTCTTGCTGGACATCAAGCACTTCTCGCTGGACGGCTACCACAGCATCACGGGACAGTCTCCGCAGGAGTTTTTACAATTCCTCTCCGCCGTGCAAAACGCCGGCACACCCCTTTGGATCCGCCATGTGGTGGTCCCCGGACTCACGGATTCCGATGCCCATCTGGAAGAGCTGCGTGCGTATCTGCATACGATCCGCAACATTCAGCGGGTGGAGCTGCTGCCCTACCACACGCTGGGTGCGAACAAGTATCATGCACTGGGGATCCCGTATTCCTTAGAGGACGTACCCGCCCTTCCGCCGGAAGCCTTGGCTGACTGGCAGCAGCGATTTGACCGTGAATTCCATATTTAAATAAAATAGACAGGAGCGTATAAAACTATGCCTATTGATGTAAACTGCAGCGCCTGGAAGGGCTTTCGTACCGGCGAGTGGCGTCATCTCGTCAACGTGCGTAATTTCATTCAGAAGAACTACACCCCCTACGCCGGTGACGAGAGCTTTCTGGCCCCAACGTCCGAACGCACCCGGAAGGTCTGGGACAAGTCCCACGCCTTGATTTTAGAGGAGCTGCGCAAGGGGATCTTAGATGTGGAAACCGATGCCATCTCCGGCATCAACAACTTCGCCCCCGGCTATATCGACCGGGACAACGAGGTGATCGTCGGCCTGCAGACCGACGCTCCCCTGAAGCGCATCGTAAACCTGTACGGCGGTATGCGCATGGCCGAATCCGCTCTGGAGCAGTACGGCTACACGCTGAACCCCGAAATTGAAAGGCATTTCAGAACCTACCGCAAGACCCACAACGACGGCGTGTTCGACGCCTATCCCCATCGCACCCGGGTGGCCCGTACCGTGGGCCTGCTCACCGGCCTGCCCGACGCTTACGGCCGTGGCCGCATCGTGGGTGACTACCGCCGCGTCCCCCTGTACGGCACTGATTTTCTGATTGAAGAGAAGAAAAAGGATCTGGACGCTCTGGACGGTGCTATGACAGACGAGCGTATCCGCCTGCGGGAAGAAGTGCAGATGCAGATCCGTGCCTTGCAGGAAATGGCCCTGATGGCCAAGGGCTACGGCTGTGACATCACCAGGCCCGCTGAGACCGCCCATGACGCTGTGCAGAGCCTGTACATGGCCTATCTCGCCGGTGTGAAGGAAAACAACGGCGCTGCCACCAGCCTGGGCCGCACCGCTACCTTCCTGGATATTTACATCCAGCGGGATCTGGACAACGGCACGCTGGACGAAGCCGGCGCGCAGGAGCTGATCGACCAGTTCATCATCAAGCTGCGGCTGGTGCGCCACCTGCGCACCCCGGAGTACAACGAGCTGTTCGGCGGCGATCCCACCTGGATCAATGAATCTCTGGGCGGCATGGGCATCGACGGCCGCACTCTGGTGACCCGCAACACTTTCCGCTATCTCCACACCCTCACCAATCTGGGCACCGCTCCCGAGCCCAACCTGACCGTTCTGTGGAGCCAGAACCTCCCCGACGCCTTCAAGCGTTACTGCGCCAAAATGAGCATTGACACCGACTCCATCCAGTACGAAAATGACGACATTATGCGCCCCATGTACGGCGACGACTACTGCATCGCCTGCTGCGTATCCGCTATGGCGGTAGGCAAGCAGATGCAGTTCTTCGGTGCCCGCGCCAACCTTGCCAAGAGCCTTCTGTACGCCATCAACGGCGGTGTGGACGAGAAGAAGGGCCTGCTGGTCGTCCCCGAGATTCAGAAGGACGATGACGAGGTGCTGGACTATCCCAAGGTGCTGGCGAACTACAAGAAGGTGCTCTCCTACGTTGCCGAGTTGTATGTGGACACCATCAACATCATCCACTTTATGCATGACAAATACGCCTACGAATCCAGTCAGATGGCCCTCCACGATACGCTGGTAGAGCGTCTAGCCGCCTTCGGCGTGGCGGGTCTTTCCATCGCCGCCGACTCCCTCTCCGCCATCAAGTTCGCCAAGGTGAAGCCTGTCCGCAATGAAAACGGCATTGCGGTGGATTTCGTCACCGAGGGCGACTTCCCCAAGTACGGCAATGACGATGACCGGGTGGACGATATCGCCGTGGAGATCGTTTCCTACTTCTCTGCCGAGCTGAAAAAGCACGCGCTGTACCGGGGCGCCATTCACACGCTGTCCGCCCTGACCATCACCAGCAACGTGATGTACGGCAAAAAGACCGGCTCCACCCCTGACGGCCGCAAGGCGGGCGAGCCCTTCGCCCCCGGCGCCAACCCCATGCACGGTCGGGATGAGAGCGGCGCGCTGGCCAGCCTGAACTCCGTGGCCAAGATCCCCTACCGGGCCGTGTGCCAGGACGGTGTTTCCAACACCTTCTCCATTGTGCCCAATGCACTGGGCAAGACCGCCGAGGAACGCCGCAGCAATCTGGTACAGATCCTGGACGGCTATTTCGTCCAGGGCGCGCACCATCTGAACGTGAACGTGATGAACCGCGAGGTCCTGCTGGACGCTATGGAGCACCCGGAAAAGTATCCTACGCTGACCATCCGCGTGTCCGGCTACGCCGTGAACTTCAACCGCCTGAGCCGCGAGCAGCAGCTGGAGGTGGTCAAGCGCACCTTCCACGAATCCATGTAAGCGCCTGCGTATTCCCGAATGTTAGCAGCCCGCTGTTTTCAAACAGCGGGCTGTGTTTTATCTTTTTGCTTTATTTGAATACTACGCAGCTTTTCTGATCGGTTTCTGAAACAAAACAGTCAGAACCCCCGGCGGCTGTTGAAACAGCCCTTGCCGGAGATGTATGGCAAGAATCTTGTCTTCAAGACCCCCCGGAAACGAGCCAGGAACTCCTTCGTCTCCTGCTGTTGGGGGTCGCCAAAGACCTGTGCCGGTGTGCCCTGTTCGCAGATCACGCCCTGGTGCATGAACACCACCTGTGAGCGGACATCCCGGGCAAAGGCCATCTCGTGACTCACCACCAGCATGGTCATACCCTCCTGGGCCAGCGCCTGCATGACGTTCAGCAC
>ENA-USUG01007775-USUG01007775.1-human-gut-metagenome-genome-assembly--contig:-NODE-7775-length-10181-cov-30.359462_pt1 | contig 10181 bp, 6 predicted proteins | sample MGYA00250059_ERZ773394 | MGnify/ENA primary metagenome ERZ773394 (study PRJEB29103, sample SAMN06111957) | human gut metagenome | biome: human gut; feature: ankylosing spondylitis patient; material... | reverse complement strand
CTCCGCAAGGAAGCAGGCCGTAGCGCCCGGCAGAGCGTTGTCGCGGTTGTTTTCGCAGGCCGAAACCGCGAACGACAGAGCCGCCATTGCAAAGATGATATGATTGCGTTTCATAACAGAGTCTTTTACCATTGGTAGTTTTGGGTCACGTTGTAGAGACGGTCTATTTCCGACTGAGGAATCGGCAGCAGATAATTCCGCTTGTTGAATATGCGCGTCGAAGGCGTATTGCCGCCGTCTGCGGCAACGACCGTCCGATGCCAGAAATCGCCGTCCGGACGATCGTCGGTCGCCTGGATGTTCATGCCGTAAAACGCTCCGGCGTTCTCTTGCTCGGCGATCAGCCACATGCGGGTATCGAAGAAACGATGGTTCTCGAAATTCAGCTCGATCATCCGCTCGCGACGAATCATGGCCTCCAGCGCATCCGCATCCGCTTCGACCTCGGGATAGATCGTCTCGATATCAGCCACGCCCGCGCGTTTGCGCACCGCATTGATCGCCGCCAGAGCCGCAGTCGCATCGCGTTCGGGCTGCCGGTTCAACGCCTCGGCGTAGTTCAACAGGACCTCGGCATAGCGGAACAGCGGCCACGTTATGGCGGTCCAGTTGGCCTGCGCGGACCCGGCATTCTTGCTGTCGAATCCCGTATCCTGGAACTTGAAGGGCAGATAACCCGTCAGCGGATAGTTGAAGTTGCTCGACGTCTGGCCCGAGTTGCCTCCGTAGTAGAACTGGATCGAGGAGACCGTATTCGAACCGCCGATCCAATTCAGACCCTCGTAGAACACCGACATGTAGAAGCGGGGTTCGCGGTTGAGGTACATGTTGTAGGTCGATTTGGTGCTGCCCAGGATCGGATGCGTGAACGAAGTGAAGCCCGACTCGTCGTATCCGCTCTGCGGATCGATCACGGGACTTCCGTCGGCCTGGTATCCGGTGATGGGATAGCGACCTCCGTGCTCGGTATCCATGGCGAAAGCATCGACCAGTTTCTGCGTTATGGCGACTCCGCCGTAGGCCCGTCCGCCCACTCCGAGCGGAATGGTCGCGACACGCCAGTTATAGCTGGTCTTCTGGTAACCGAAAATCAGCTCCCGGTTCCATTTCTGCGTGAAGACCGCCCGCCAATCGACATACGGATTTCCCGTTTCGATCAACTCGTACTGCCGGAGGTCAAGGACATCCCGGGCCGCTTCGGCGGCTTTCGTCCACTTCGAAGCGTCGTACGACTGCGGGAAGAGGTATTTGCCCTCGGCGTTGGTCATGTTCCGGTACATCGGATTGCCGTTGAACAGGGGACGGGCCGCATAGAGCAGCAGTCGGGCCCGCAAGGCCAGAGCGACACCCTTCGTCGCACGCCCCAAATAGGAATCCGGCTGCGTAAGCGGCAGATCGGCCGCGGCTTTGCGGCACTCCTCCGCCACCCAGTCCACGCATTCGTCCCACGGATTGCGGTCGCGCTCGCGAAGCGCGAGGTCGTTGAAATCGGCGACACCCTCGCCCAAAAGGACAACCGGACCGTAAAGCCGCATCAGGCAGAAATAGTAGTAGGCGCGCAGGAACCGGGCTTCGGCCGCCCATTCGAGCGCCTCGGCGGGCGACAACTCGGGGCAGCGTCCGACGTTGGCGATGAAATAGCTCGCTTCGCGGATGCCTTTGTAGTAGGTGGTATAATACGAGAGACCGGTCTGATCCTCGGTGCTCACGGACCACGTGGAGTTGTTCCACTGGGCGAAAGGTCGTCCCGTGAATACGCATACGCATTCGTCAGACGAGGGGGTATAATGGTTGGCCTGGCCGCTGGGGTCGGTCTCGTTGGTGATCCAGCTATATACGTTCACCAGGTAGCGGAACGTCGAATTGTAACTTTCGAAGACATTCTTCGATGTATACGGTTCGTCGGGCTGGCGGTCGAGGTAGGAGTTGCAACCTGCGGCGGACAACACCGCGAAAACGGCTGCGAATAGGCTCTTTTTCATAGGTAGAATCGAGTTTTAACGGTTAGAAGATCAGCGACACGCCGATATTGTACACCCGGTTGTTCGGATAATTCGCAGCACCCGTTTGCAGATCGGGGTCCCAGAGTTTGAAATCACTGAACGTCAGCAGATTCATTCCGGAGACATAGATTCTCAGACCGTCGATGCGGAGTTTGTTGACCACCTGCTTGGGCAGCGAGTAACCGATCTCGGCATTCTTCAGACGCATGTAACGGCCGTTGACCATCCAGAAAGTCGATTTCTGCGAATTGTTCGGATTCGGCGAAGTCGTCAGACGCGGATATCGGGCGTTCGGATCGGGATTGCTCTCGCTCCAATATTTGCCGATCAGATCGGTGAAGACGTTCGACAACGAAATGCTCGAAGCGGTGAACGGCTGCGTATAGGTGTTGTTGGTAAAGAAGTTGACATTGCCGACACCCTGGAAGAAGACCGAGAAATCGAAACCCTTCCATTTGACCGAAGCTCCGAAACCGTAGGTAATCTCCGGAACGTTGGGATAGCCGATCGGTTTGCAGTCATACGTATCGACCTTTCCGTCGCCGTTCAGATCGAGGTACTTGATGTCGCCGGGATGCACCTCGCCCCAGGCCTGCGTGGGCCAGGCGTCGATCTCCTCCTGCGACGAGAAGAGTCCCGCAGCCACCAAACCGTACTCCTGCCAGTTGCTTTGTCCGATCTTGTTCAGATAGGGTTCGGCCCAGCGGGGCTGGTCGTTGTCGAGGATCGTATTATGGGCGTAGGTGAAGTTGCCGCGCACGGTCAGCTGCACCTTCCCGATCGTTTGATGGTATTCGAGCGAAGCATCGACACCGTGGTTCTTCATCTTGCCGGCATTGATCCACGGCGACGTCGAAAGGCCCGAGATGCGGGGAATGGAGGCTGCCTGAAGGAAAATACCCTCGCGGCGCTCGCGGAAATAGTCCGCCTGAATGCGGAGTTTGCCGAACAACGAGACTTCGGCTCCGACATTGAGTTTGTAGGCTTTCTCCCAGCCGACCGAATCGTTGGCCCAGTTGCCCAGGCGCAATCCGGTATAGGTCGTATTGCCGGTGCCGAACTGATAGGAGCCGCCGCTCGTGTTGATCGTCTCGTTGTAGATAAAGCGCCGGTCGCCGCCGATCTGGTCGTTACCCACGATACCGTAGGAGGCTTTGAACTTCACCAGGTCGAGCACGTCGCGCAGCGGAGCGAAGAATTTCTCCTCGGAAAGCACCCAACCGACGGCACCCGCCGGGAAGAAGCCGAAACGATGGCGGGGCGAGAAGTTTTCGGAGCCGTTGTAGCCGAAGTTACCCTCGATGAAATAGCGGTTGTCGTAGTTGTAGGTGATACGGCCGGCGATACCCTGATGGCGGTAGGGCAATGCCTTCTCGGAGTTGGTCTCGGACGAGTTGGTGATGTTCTTCTGCGATTGCTGATAGAGGAACAGGGCACCGACGGAGTGCCGGCCGAAGGTCCGGGCGTAGTTGAGCGCCGCCTCGAAATAGAACGAACGCGTACCGCTCGCAGACTCGCTGAACGACAGGTTCTCCTGACCGACGAACGTGGGAGGTCCGAAGATCAGATTATCGTCGTCATCGCGACCTATCGCCAAGTATTGCGTCGGCTGCTTCGTGCGGGCCAGATGCTGGTAATTCTGAGCGTCGAAGGCGACCTTGGCGCTGGCCGTCAATCCGGGGGTGATCCAGTCGCCAAAGTCCTGCTGGAGGTTGATCGTCGAGGAGGCCGTATTCCAGAACTTCTCGCGATATCCCCGCTGGGTCAATTCGACGTACGGATTGATGATGTTGCTGCCCGGACCGGCCAGCGTGCCGTCGGAATAGAAAAGCGGAAATGCGTTGGGTGACGTCGCAAGCGAGTATCTCCAGATATTGCCCGTATCGCCGCCCGGCTCGTTCTTGCGTTCGAACGAGGTGCCCAGGTTGATATTCAGTTTCGTGTGGGGAAACACCTGCACGTCGACATTGGACCGGAAATTATACCGCTGGTAATAGAGCGACGTATCGTAGTTCTTCATATTGTCGACGGCGAACAATCCGTTTTCGTTGTAGATCGATCCCGAAATATAATATTTGGCGATACTACCGCCGCCGCTGACGCTCAGATTGACCTTCTCGTTCCAGGAATGGTTTTTATAAAGCTGGCCGAGCCAGTCCACATTCGGGTAGAGGTCGGGATCGGAACCGTTCCGATAGCGTTCGATGGCCTCGTCGGAGAAGAATTTTCCGCCGTAGGCTTCGTTATACATCCGGGCGAACTGCACCGAATTCAGCATCTCGGGGACTTTCACCGGTGAGAGCATACCCGCCTCGAACGAAAGCGAGACTTTGGGTTTTCCGATCGAACCGTCGCGCGTGGTGATCATAACGACGCCGTTGGCGCCGCGAACACCGTAGATCGCCGTCGCCGAAGCATCCTTGAGGATGGACATCTCCTTGATATCCTCGACATTGACCAGGTCCATATCGCGTTCGACGCCGTCAACCAGGATGAGCGGTGTCTTCGCCGCTCCGAACGTATTGATACCGCGGATCCAGAACGTTGATCCCACACCCGGTTCGCCGGAACGCTGGATGGAAACGACACCGGCGAGCTGTCCGGCCAGGTTGTTCGATATCTTCGCCACCGGCGCCTTGATATCGGTCACCGAGACGGTGGCGATGGCTCCCACGACGCTGGCTTTCTTCTGGACGCCGTAGCCGACGACTACCACCTCGTCGACCGAAGTCGACGACGAAGTAAGTTTCACGGTCACCGCGGCACCCGGCGAGAAAACGACTTCGCGGGTTTCATACCCCAGGAACGACACGTTCAATACGGAGTAATTTCCCGAATAGGCGATCTCGAATCGGCCCGAAGAGTCGGTCACCGATCCGATCGTCGTATCCTTGAGCCATACCTGCGCACCGACGACCGGCTGCCCGGTCTCGGCATCCAGAACGACACCGGAAACCGTCTTGCGTCCGGATTGGGAGGCCGGAGACGATTGCGCTGGCTGCGCTTCGGCGGCAAGCGCCGAAAGACAAGCCAGCAGACAAGCTGCGACGTGAAGTCGCAGATGTCCGACGAGGCGTAAAAGTTGTTTCATAGGTCTTAGTTAATAGTTTAGATGGGGGACAATCCCCCGAAAAACGGATTTGCGATAAGGTGCGGAGCCGAGTCGTTACGATCGGACCCCGGACATTCATTTCAGGTGCTCGAAGGTGAATGCCTCCCAGGGAATGTCGGAATCGGATTTGCCGTGGTCGAGGATGTCGACGATGTGCATCAAGAGCGGGAAATCCCTCAAATCGACCAGACCGAGCTCGGCTTTGCGACGGATGGCATTGCCCATGATGCGGGTAATCACCAGGCTTTCGAGCGTAATGCCGGCAAGCGCCTCCGTGACCTGATCGTAGTTCAACCCTTTGCCCATCAATACGCCGCAACGTCGCGTACGCCCGCTGAAGATGGTTACATAAAGGTCGCCCAATCCGATGCACTCCGACTCGAACTCGCCACCCTGCATGAGCATCAGGGCATGCGTCTCCCGAACCGCTTGCGTGAACGTGCCCGCTTGCGAATTATAATGCTGGGGTTCCTCCTCGCCGTGCCAGCGGATATTCAGACCGACAGCCAGCGTTACGGCCATGGCATAGGCATTCTTGAGAGCCACGGCGCTTTCGAGTCCGATCACGTCGTTGGTCAGCGAAATATGATAATAAGGACGCTGCATAGCCTGCTTCATCATCCGCAGCGCTTCGTTGTCCTTGCCGCAGAACCCCACCTCGGTCGGGTCCATGAATACCAGTTCATAGGAGGTACAAGGGCCGCCGATCGCACAGATGTCACGCACGATACCGCGCTTGGCCAGTTCGCTCATCCAATAGCCCGGATAGGAGAGCAACGACCCGTCGTCCGTAGCACGAAGTCCCTTCGTAACGGACAGCACCGGGATTTTCGGATCGAGTCGCGTAAGAATTTCCTCCAAAAACCAGTCGACGCCGAACGAGGAAACGCCGCCGATCACGAAATCCGAACCCTCGACGACCTGCTCCCACTCCTTGAAATAATGGAAACTTACATTTTCGGGGAACGGACGGCAGAACTTTTCGTGTTTTCCGGTTTTCAGATAACCGTCGATGATTTCGTCGTCGAGACAAGTGCCGACGATGTGCACTTCATGGCCGTTTTCAGCCGCAGGAAATGCCAGAGCCGATCCCATCATACCGGCTCCGATGATTGTGATTTTGCGTTTTTCCATAATACCTGTTTTCGGTTTGCAAAAGCGTGCACGTGCCCGCTTATGATGCAAAAATAGAATTTATTTCTTATTTTTCCAAACTAATCGTTATTTTTTAGGAAATTATATACGATTTCGCACTAAACCCGCCTTAAACCCCTATCACGTTGAGGGTTATACCTAAAGTCCCCACCGATAGGGGAATTTAGGAACGGGTCAGCCAACTCCGGGGACAAAAACTCTCGAAAGAACGATGAGCAGCTGTTTTCCTCGAAAACCCCGTTTCAGCGGGGCGGCCAAAGGCAGCGAGCATATGACCGTCCTAAGGAAGCGACAATCAAGAAACTGACAAGGTGTAAAGTTGTATATAGTTAGCATTTTTTATAAATTTGTACAAAAAATCGATCGATGACCAAACAGAGAAGCAAAACGCCAATCACCATCTTCGACGTCGCAGCGCTGGCCGGGGTGTCGCGAGGCACGGTCGACCGCGTGGTCTACAAGCGCGGGCGCGTGTCTCAGAAAACGATAGACAAGGTACAGAAAGCGATTTCGCAGCTCGGTTATACGGCCAATCCCAACGCATCGTCGCTCGCCCTGAAGCGGGAATATACGTTCGCATGCCTCATTCCGGAATTCCGGCCGGGCGAATATTGGGAAAAGATTTTCGACGGATTCCGAGACGGCGTGAAAGCGTTGTCGCACTACAATATCAAACTCGACTTCCATCTGTACGATCAAACCGACACCGAATCGTATCGCCGTTGCAGCGACGAGATTCTGCGGACCCGGCCGATGGGCGTCATTACCAACGCCGTTTTCAAAGAGGAGGTCGTCGCGTTCGCGCAACGGCTGGAAGAGGCCGGCATTCCCTACGCATTCGTGGACAACAAGATCGACGACCTCGACTATCTGTTGTACTACGGCGTGGACCCCTACAAAAGCGGGGCGCTCGGAGCCTTTTTGCTTACGACCCGTTGCGAGGTGCAGGATATCGCGCTGATCCGACTGATTCGCGACCGGAAACACAAGGCCGACCCGAATGCACCGCGCCGTCACGGTTTTCTCGACTACATCGAGGAGACATTTCCCCAGTGCCGCATCCATACGCTGTTCATCCATCCCGAACAACCCGACCAGGCATATGCGACCCTGGAGCGTTTTTTCCGGGAGCATCCCGAGGTGAAACATCTGGCAATGACCAATTCGCGTATCTTCCTGATCGACGACTACCTGCGCCGCAATCCCGATCCGGAGCGCATCGTCGTCGGATTCGACGATCTCGATCGCAACCTGGCCAGCCTGAGCAACGGACATATCGAATACCTGGTCACCAGGCATATTCCGTTACAATCGTTCCAGGCATTGACGGCCTTCGCGGAATGCGTCATCAAGGGGACCAAACCGCAGCGCCGCAACAATTACGTTCATATGGACATCCTGCATCGCCGCAATCTCGACAATTATTGAGGCCGGGGTCGTTGCGGCGATCGTCGAGGCATCGGAGAAGGGAACGGTACGGTCGGCATTTTGCGGCAGCATCCGAGATCGTCGAGGAATCGGCTCGCACGTATGCCGATACTGCTCAAACGAATGAAGGGCATCCGCTCGCCGAAGCGGATTGTTCATAGCCGATAGAGTTCCAGACTTCATGGCCAACAGAGCCCAGGACCCGAGACCGATAGAGTTCCAGACTTCTTGGCCGACAAAACTCCAGAATTCGTGACCGGCAAAGCCCCACCCTCTTGGCCGACAAAACCCCAGAATTCGTGACCGGCAAAGCCCCACCCTCTTGGCCGACAAAACTCCAGAATTCGTGACCGGCAAAACTCCAGAGTTCGAGGCTGACAAAACCCCAGAATTCGTGATCGGCAAAGCCCCACCCTCTTGGCTGACAAAACTCCAGAATTCGTGACCGGCAAAGCCCCACCCCTCTTGGCCGACAAAACTCCAGAATTCGTGACCGGCAAAGCCCCCACCCTTTTGGCCGACAAAACTCCAGAATTCGTGACCGGCAAAGCCCCACCCTCTTGACCGAAAACTCCGTATTTCGAGAAATTCCATTAAACACCCCGAACCCAAACAAAAAAGGCGTATAGGTCATTTCGGGTGCTAAAATCGTTGTAATACTGGTGTCTGTCAGTATGATATGACCATTCAAAACTTTTGAACACATATTTGATGCGAGCGCTTTCGCTCTATAGGTCAAAACGGGTGCTGAAAATGGCACCCGTTTTTGGTGGATTCATCTGTATTTTGTTATTTTGCATTGCGGCTTAAAGCGTAACGGAGCTCTGCTGGGGAGCACCTCCGCCAGGAATAAAGCCGTCCAATATGCATAATGCGATTCAGGAGATGGCCTTAGCGGTTGTCTCCTTTTTCATTATGCAATTTGGCATATGCCAAGAAAAACCCGTTCATCATCCGCTTGCGGTTTTCCTCAATCATTCCCGGATGATTCCGCAAGGCTTTCTTCATGTCGGTGAATGTGCCTTCGATCATATTGTTTGTGTTGGGCATACCTCTGACTTTCTCGTATGTAAACAAAAAAGGAAGGTAGGTCGATATGCTGACCATGGCAGATCTGAGCCGTTGATGGGTATATATCGTGCGTCCGGTAATCTCGTTGACCGTCTTTTCTTTCAGGAAGTCATGCCATTTCCTCTTCCATTTCTCAAATGCACTGACGAATGCACTTTCATTCATGTCTTTTAGACGGTATGCAAGATCCAATAACTCCTTTCCTGCCTCAAGTTGCGGATTCTTGGTCAGTTTTCTTCTTATTATCGCCACCATGTGGAACTGGCACATCTGTATTCTGTATTCCGAAAGGACGGTAAACAGCTTTTGAAAACCATCAATGACAATCCCCTGAATGGCATACCCGCATCCTACTATATGTTTCACAGCGTCCTCGTAATCACTGATGTGCTCGTGGGCGATATGCTTCATGTAAAGAAGTCTGCCGCTTCCGCTTTCCAGAGCCAGCAGCACTCCTGTATTGCGCCCAAAATACGTGGCGTCGAGATGTATCACACCGCTTCCTTTGATCCTAGGCTGTTCCCAGCTGAACGAAATGGAGGCAAGCCGACGTGTCACGGTCGAAGCACTGAGACCTGTAGTTTCACTGATCTGGGCTATTGTCTGCTTGCCGTGCAGGTACATCTCCCAGATGTCTTCTTTTGTAAAATCACGCCCGCCGCTGAAGCGGCGTCCACAAACCATGCACTTGTATCGTTGGACGCTTTTGCGTTTTCCGTCCTTCTTTACAATGGGGGAATTGCATGTCGGGCATTTTTTTGTTCATAATGCAATTTCTATATTTTCAAATGCCAAAATATACTGAAAATCAAATAGAATGCCACGCTATCGGCACCCGTTTTGACCTATAGCGTGGCGTTTTCCTGTTTTTGAGGCGTTTCAGCACCCGTTTTGACTAATAAGTCTATTTTAATCGTGCCGAAAGCGATCGTTATGGCTGGTTCATTAGCGACTCCAGTGTTCGAGCTAACTTGGACTGGCCACGCTTCCTTGACATTGAGATTCCGTTACCATCTCCTGCCGAACAGCAGAAAGTTGTGAAAGCGTGGAAAGCATTCCGGGAAATCAAAGAACAAAACGAGGCTAAGGCAGCCCCACTTATGCAGGTGTGTCAAAGTTATATCCAAGAATTGAAGCACACATATCCATTGCAGGAAATCGGACCGTACATTGAAGAATGTAATGAACGTAATTTAGAAGGTAAATTTGCAGAACAAGATGTTCGTGGAATAGCGACATCAAAAGGTTTAATTGAAACAAAAGCGAATTTGGATGGAGTCTCGTTAAATTCGTATAAATTGGTAAAGCCTAAAGAAATCGCTTTTGTACCTGACACCTCTCGTCGTGGAGATAAAATGAGTTTAGGATTAAACGATTCAGATAAAACTTATATTGTTTCATCTATTTCGGCT
>ENA-USUG01007774-USUG01007774.1-human-gut-metagenome-genome-assembly--contig:-NODE-7774-length-10183-cov-10.349594_pt1 | contig 10183 bp, 5 predicted proteins | sample MGYA00250059_ERZ773394 | MGnify/ENA primary metagenome ERZ773394 (study PRJEB29103, sample SAMN06111957) | human gut metagenome | biome: human gut; feature: ankylosing spondylitis patient; material... | reverse complement strand
TCTACGAGCTTGTGCTTTAAGTCGTTGTAGGCGTCGAAGTCCTTGCCGTATTCGTAATCGGAATATGCTTTCTTCGGCGTGGACAAATCACAGAATACAAGTTGCGTGCCTTTGATTTCCGCAGAGCTTTGCCACTCCTCAAACACGTTCTCCGCGCAATAGTTGAGTTTGCTGTCGTTCTCGTCCGCCATCATCGGATCGATACATCTCGGATCGAGGGCGAGTTTCTTGCCGTCGCCCGTGACTTTGAGCATATTGTCGATATGCGGATCGACACCGCCGCCGTATATTCTGTCGGCGCGCTCGGCAATCTGTTCCGTCAGTTCGATAACCGTATCCGTCGGCTTTATCGTTACGACTTTCCGCTCTGCTTCCGGCACTTCGAGTTTTACGTCCGTTTTCACGTCCGCAAACGAGTGGTACAGCGTTAAAAGTTCGGGCAGGTTCGTGAATTTTGCAAATCTCGTTCTTGCCCTGTACCCTTTGCCCGACGGCGCAAGTTCAAGCGCCGTTACCGTTTCGCCGAAGTCAGCCGCCCACGCGTCGAAGTAGTTGATACCGAGCCGTTCAAGCGTTTGCTTTTGCAGATACGTCTGCATCGTGAACATTTCCGTCATACTGTTCGATATGGGCATTCCCGTCGCAAACACTACGCCTTTGTCTCCGCCGTGCAATTCGTTGATGTATTCGATTTTGAGTTGCAGATCGCTCGCTCTCGCGCTGGCGGCGTTGGAAATACCCGCTACGTTGTTCATCTTCGTAAACAGGAACAGGTTTTTATACGCGTCCGCTTCGTCCACAAAGAGATAGTCAACGCCGAGTTTCTCAAAGATAAGCACGTTGTCTTTCTTCGATTCGTCGAGCAACTTTTTGAGTTGCGCTTCACGGTTTTTCTTGATACGCTCCAAGTTCTTGACCGAGCCTGACGGAGAGTTGCTGTTCTCCCACTGCATTTCGATACTGCGTTCGATCGATTCGATTTCTTCCTGTATCTTTCGTATCTGCCGCTCGGAAGAAACGTTGATTTTCGCAAAACTGCTCTGCGCAATGATGACTGCGTCCCAATCGCCCATCGCCACTTTGGAAACGAATTGTTCTCTGTGGTCTTTGTCCAAGTCGTCTTTGGTCGCAATCAGGAGTTTCGCCGTCGGATACAGAAGTCTGAATTGATTTGCCCATTGCTGTACCAAGTGGTTCGGTACGGCAATCATCGGCTTTTTCGCAAGCCCGTATTGTCTTAACTTCATACAAGCCGCGCAGATCGTAAACGTTTTTCCGCTACCCACGATATGGTGCAAAAGCGTATTTCCGCTCGTGATAATGCGGTGTACCGCGTCTTTTTGGTGCGGGCGCAGTTCGATAGCCGGGTTCATTTCGGGGAATTTCAGATAGCCCCCGTCGTATTTCGGCAGTCTGATTTGGTTGAACAGTCTGTTGTAGATCGCTTCCAACTCATCGCGCCGACCGGGACTTGCGAATATCCAATCCTTGAACGCTTCCTTGATTTTGTTCTGTTTCTCCCTCGCCGCTACCGTTTCCGACTGATTGAGTACGCGCTTTTCTCTGCCGTCCTCGTCTAAAACCGTATCGTAAATCTGCGTAAACCTCTGATTCAGACAGTCCTCGAATAGCCTGTAAGCATTTGCGCGGGAAGTACCGTAAACGTTCGTTATCTTCATCGAGCGGTAATTTCTCGCATAACTCGTCGTGCGGTCAACGCGCCAACTCGAATCGTGTTTGTTGTAATAAAGTTCGATTCCGTCCCGCATATAGTACGGCATATCGATGAGCTGACAGAAAAATTCTTTGTATATCTCCTTATCTATCCAGCTCGTGCCGATTCTCACCGCTATGTCCGACGCCTTGATAGGCGCGGGTTGCACTTCTTTCAACGCGGCAACGTTCTTGTCGTAGTCGATAAGGTCGGGGAAGTCCTGTTTGTAACGCTCCGCCGTCTGCAACTTATCCGCCACTCTGCCCGAAAGGTATTCTTCCGCCGTTTCAAAGCCCGAATATTTATCTTCGGGATTGACCGCAACGGGGTTTCGGAACACGGCGTTTCCGAGTTCGGAAAGCACGGTATCGTAATCCTTTTTCGTGAGTTCCTCGATATACGAAATATCTACTGCGCCGCGCTCGTTCTTGCTGATCTGCAACGCTTCAAAGCAGTCGTCCGTGCTTGTTACCGCCGTGTACGGGCGGATCGTGCGTTTGAAAAATATATCCGCTTTCGTAACCGTTTCTTCATCTTCGTATACGTTCTCACAGGCAAACAGCAATGCGCTGTCGCCGTCGGGTTTGAAAAGCCGCGCGTTTGTCTTGCCGTTGACGTTTCCGAAACGCTTTACGAATCTGTCGTACTGTACGTTCAGTTTCCGCTGTTCGCGGTCTAATACCTCGTCCGAGCATCCCTCCACCTGAATATCCAAGACGTAGCGCAGTTGTTTGCGCAGGTCTATCATATCGGCGATACGCTGATACGCGTCCTTCGGGAAAGGCGGCAGAGGTTGCTCCACCATTCTGTCCCCGACGCGCATATACACCTTGCCGTTCACCGCTTTCAGGTTCATCGGCTTGACGTCGTAATCTACCTCGACTTCTTCTTTTGCGTCCGCTTCTTCCGTGTATTCGGGATTGATATAAAAGTCTTTCGGCAATCGGCTTATCGCTTCGCTTATTGCTTCCGATAACTCTCTGCCGTCAGGCTTTACCGTAACGTCCTCCGCGCCGTAAAGTCCTGTTTCTTTGGCAAACGTGCCGAGTACCATTTCGGGGTGTTTAAGATAGTAGTTGTTTACTTCAATCCCCTCTTCGGTCTTGCCTGTCGAAAGCCATTCCGTGTTTTCCACGTTTGCATTGATTGCTTCTTCTCGTTTACGGAAAAACAGAATATCCGTTACGACTTCGGTATTTGCCGTTTTCTTGAACGCCGTATTCGGAAGTCTTACTGCGCCGATAAGTTCCGCTCTGTCCGCGATGTACTTTCTGACGGACGGATTGAGTTTATCCAAAGTCCCTTTGCTCGTGATGACCGCCATAAGTCCGTTCGGCTTTATCTTGTCGATGCCTTTGGCGATGAAATAGTCGTGAATCAGGAAATGATGCTTGTTGTAATCCGGATCGAATACGCCGTAACCGCCGAATGGTACGTTCGTTACCATAAGGTCAAATGAATTGTCCTGAAAACAGGTTTCTTCAAATCCCTTGATTTGTATTCTTGCCTGCGGATACAGTTTGGTAGCGATTCTGCCCGTGATGCGGTCAAGTTCCACACCGTACAAATGCGCGCCGTCCGAGATTTCCTTCGGCATAAATCCGAAAAAATTACCCGTTCCCATTGCCGGCTCTAAAATGCGGTTGTTGCCTTTTACGCCGAACTGGGAAAGCGCTCGGTAGATACCCCCGATGACTTCCTTGCTTGTATAATGCGCGTTGAGAACGCTACCTTTTGCCGCCGCGTATTCTTCGTCCGTCAGAACGTTTTTCAATTCCGTGAACTCTTTTTGCCAAGCGGTATTGTGTTCGTCAAACGCTTGCGCTAAACCGCCCCAACCGACGTATCCGGACAATACTTTCCTTTCTTCCGCCGTTGCCGCTCTGTTCTCACGGTACAGGCGGTTGACGAGTTTTATCGCTTCAACGTTATTTTTGAAACGCTGTTTCGCTCCGCCAAGTTCTGATTGGTCGAAACCGATTTCGGTAAGGTCGGTGTTGCCGTTCTCGATAGGCTTGAGTTCTCCGCTTTCGATACGCCTATCCCATTCGGCATCTTCCTCTTCGTCCAAGTCGTGAACGATAGTTGTATTTGTTTCAACACTTTCGTGCGCTTGCCAATATTGTGTGTTCCAATGCGCAAGGGATTCATTCAGGATTTTGTCCCAATCTTCATAGAACTTATCCTTTTCTTCGTCCGTAAGTTCGTTGAACTGAATATACCTGCCTTTCATATCAGGTCTGTCCGTGTTCACATAACTACTCGTGAAATAATCGTTATCCCTTTTCAGAATTCCCTTATCGTACAATTCTCGTAAAGGCACGTTTTTATCGGCGTCCTCTTCGTAACAGTAATAGCCCTGTTCGATAAAGCCTTCCGATAACGCCTCTGCCGACAGAATATGCGGTGCGAGAATTTGAGGAATCATAATGCCGCCGTGACCTGCCGTCGAAACAAAGTAGATACCGTTCTTGATTACCGTGCAGGACTGTACTTCACCCCAAGGCGAATCATACGGTTGACTCATATCCTTTGAGAAAAACTCTTCTGAAAACACCCTGTCCGTTTCGGTAAGCTCTTTGAAACGGTTAAACTTAGCAACCGTTCCCTGATGTTCGTGCTTCCTTGTGGTCTCTTCCCCTGATTCAGGTTCGTCCTTGTAATTCCAAAGATATTGCGTGTAGTAATTGACGTCAAAGCCGTCGTCGTTCATTTCCACGTCGGATACTTCTTCACGACGACACAGTTCTTCGGCTATTTCCTTTCTGTGGATACGGGCAAATTCTTCGTGTTCTTTGAGTTCGTCAAAGAACGCACAATAGTTGCCTTCCGTGCTTTCCCTTACCTGAATATGATATTTTATCAGGAAATATCTGCCTTAATACATATAAAAAGACCTTGAATCTGAACAACTATGGTTCATTTTTCAAGGTCTATTCAGCTTTTGCTCGTTTTTTTGCACTTAGTTCTTTATTTTTCGTTATTTGCGGCAATCGTTGACAAATCGACAAAGCGGTGTTATAATTTTCGTAAATACGAACGGGAGAGAGCTTATGCAGATAGGTATTACAGGGGAAACGAAAGACTGGCTGATTGCGGCGGAATGCGGCTATGACTATTTCGAGGAACGGCTTATGCGCATAACGGCGCTGGACGAGGCGGATTTCGCAGAGGTGAAAAAGATGCCCGCCCGTACCGGCTTGAAGGCGCGTTTTTACAACTGTTTTTTCAGCGGAAAGCTCCGTCTTTACGAGCTTAGCCGCGACCGGCTGAAATCGTACTGCGACAAGGCGTTTGACAGAGCCGCCGCGCTGGGCGGAGAAATTGCCGTAATAGGCTCGGGCGGAGCGCGCGCAATTCCCGAAGGGCAGACAAAAAAGCAAACCGAACAAAGGTTTGTCGATATTCTGCGTCTTATCGGCGAAACTGCGGCAAAATACGCAATGAAAGTGGTGGTCGAGCCGCTTAATAAAAACGAAACCAACTTCATAAACACCGTTGCGGAGGGCGCGGCGATCGCAAGAAAAGTATGCCTCGGCAACGTCGGAACGCTGGTGGACTTCTACCATTGCAGCGTTAACGGCGAAAGCCTTGACGATCTGGACAAGGTCAAGGACGTGTTGTGGCACGCGCACATCGCCCGTCCCTTCCCGGACAGAGGCGCTCCGAAGCTAAGCGATATTCCGCTGGTCGCGCCTTACGCCGAAGCGCTTAAAAAAATCGGCTACGACGGCGCGATAACCGTCGAATGCGCTTGGAAAAACGTCCGCGAGGAAGCGCGCGAAGCGTTCAAAGTAATGGAATTGTTCAGGTAAGGAACGAAAATATGAAATTAAACGACATCTGGGGCTACGGTCAGCTGTTCGGCTTTTCCGCAATAGACGGTGTAAACAGCCGATCGGACGACTTCGTAGCCGTGACGGCAACCGAAAAAATTAAACTGCAATTCGAGCTTGAAAAGCGAATATGTTTATATTTCCCCGTGCCCGAAGCCGTTTTCGACTTCGTTACGAGCGACGTTATACACTCGGAGAAAAACGGCTTTTTATTGGCTTACGAAAGCGCGGACGCACTTATCGGCTACAGTCCCGTTCTGCCCGTTTTCTCCGGTGAAGACGAGCTTCGCGAAAGCAAAACAGGCGATATTTCAGTATACGACGACGGAATCAACTTCATTGCCGCGGCAATCGAAAAATCGGGCGACTCTTTCCTTTTCCGCATTGCGCGCGCTCGCTCGGCAAAGAAAGCCGCTGAAAAAGCGGGGCGCGCTCCTTCCGCGGCGGAAGCTGACGCGCTGATGAAAAAACGCCTTACTTACTACGAAAAGCTACCGCCCTGTAAGGACGAAAAATACGAAAAGCTGTATTACAAAGCGCTTTCCGTGCAAAAAGTCAACGTGTACTCGCCCGAGGGCAATATCCCCGTAACGTGGACCACGCCCGACCGCGTTCCGCACAAGAATATGTGGCTGTGGGATTCGGTGTTCCACGCGCTTGCGCTTGCCTGCTACGACGGTAAGCTTGCCGAAAGCGCGATAAAAGCCGTGCTTTCGCAGGCGCGTGAAGACGGCTTTATTCCTCATATGGCTTCGCCCGACTCTGCCAGCGAAATTACGCAACCGCAGGTGCTTGCCTTCGGCGCGTGGGAGGTCTACCGTAAAACGGGCGACAAGCAATTTTTGCGCGACTGCGCTCCCGTAATAGAAAAATTTCTGTTGTGGACCGCGGAAAACCGCGACGAAAACGGCAACGGTCTTCTGGAATGGCACACCGACCGCTCCAACGCCAGATGCAGATGCGACGAGTCCGGAATGGACAACTCGCCGCGTTTCGATTTCGACAGTTCCTTGGACGCCGTGGATTTTTCGACCTTTCTTTGCAACGACTGCAAATATCTGTCCTATATTTACAAGGAGCTGGGCGATTTCAAAAAATTCGCGGCGTGGGCGCAAAAAGCCGTGTCCTTATCGCAAAAAATCAACGAACTGATGTGGGACGAGCAAACGGGCGCGTATTACGACAGATTGACTGACGGCTCGCTGACCAAGGTGCTGACGCAGGCAAGCTTCTTGCCTCTGTTTGCAGGAATATGCAGCAGCGAAGACGCCAAGCGGCTTGTCGCTACGCTGACCGACGAAAATCTGCTGTGGACGCCCTTTCCGCTTTCCTCGGTCGCTAAAACTCACCCATCCTACTCCACGGATATGTGGCGCGGAGGCGCGTGGCTGAACTACAACTACCTTATAGCGCGCGGACTGATAGACTACGGCTACTGCGACGTTGCCGAACGTCTGCGCGACAAAACGCTTCAAGCCGTGAACGAGTGGTACGAAAAAACGGGCAGTATTTTTGAATTTTACGATCCCGAAAACAAGACGTCGCCCTTTGAATGCGAGCGCAAAGGCCCGCCCGTTTCGCCGCCCGACTGGCGAAAGCATATGCACTCGATAAGCGACTACAACTGGTCAGCGTGCTTTACGATGCTGTTTATTCAGCGCGAATATTATTCCGATAAAAAATAACGAGGAGAACTTATATGAACAGAGATTACGTTATTACCGACGATATGCTGGAAATCACGTCCTACACTCAGGAAGGCAAGCTGCCCGATCCGTTCCTTATGGAAAACGGCGAGAGAGTGCGCTCGCTTGCCGACTGGGAAAAGCGCAGAAAGGAACTTTATAAAAACGTCGTCGAACTACAGTACGGCGTTTTGCCGCCCGAAAACGAGGTTTTAGAGGTAGAAACGCTGTATTTCGCCTCCAATTCCAAGGTATTTAAAATAAAAGCCGGTCCGCTTTCCCACCCCGTCACCTTCCGTATGAAGCTTATTATGCCGGCAGGCGTGGAAAAGCCGCCCGTAATCGTCGACGGCGACGGCTGCTTTAACTATTCGATGGATAAAGAATGGCTGAATGCGGCGCTGGATAAGGGCATCGCCTGGGCTCTGTTCGACAGAACCGAGCTTGCTCACGACGTGCAGGGCGAGGGCAGATGCAAAGGTCAGCTTTTCGAGGCTTACAAGGACTTGAAGTGCGGCGCGCTTGCAGCCTGGGCGTGGGGCTACTTGCGCGTAGTAGACGCTCTTGTAAAGCTGGGTTTGACGAACGACGACTGCATCGTCTTTTCCGGACATTCACGCGGAGGAAAAACCTGCGCGCTTGCCGGAGCGCTGGACGAGCGCGCGGCGATAGTTAATCCCAACGCCACCTGCGCCGGCTCGATGTCCTGCTACCGTTCGCACATAACCGCAAAATACGAGGGCGGCAAGCAAGTTCTGCGCTCCGAACAGCTTTCCGACCTGTGGCGCGCGTTCGACTTCTGGATGGGAGAAAAAATGGGAGAGTACTCCGATCGCCCGGACGATTTACCCTTCGACTGCCACGAGCTGAAGGCTCTTATCGCGCCGAGAACTCTGCTTCTGACCGAGGCGGCGGGCGACGTGTGGAGCAATCCCGTGGGGTGCTGGCAGACGACTATGGCGGCAAAAGAGGTCTATTCCTTCCTCGGAAAAGAGGACGAGCTGCTTTTGCACTTCCGCCCCGGCAATCATTTCCACGACGTGGACGACGTGAAAACGCTGGTCAAGGTCGTTGAGCGCAGGCTAAACGGAGGCAAGAATTTCGATAGAAACGAGTTCTTCCGCCTGCCCTTCAAAGCCGAAAGCATTCCCCCCATTTTCGACTGGAAAGCGCCCGAAAAGAAATAATTCATCGGCTTTTCCGCGCATAGGAGCATAGAAGCATACGGCAAATAACGGCTTTTCCCCGTTTCTTATAAACCGCATAATAAAAATCCACCCGCATTAGGCTGGTTCTCATAAGGATGTTTTCGGAACACGGTAGGGGCGAACTGTGTTCGCCCGCGGGAGACCGCAGGTCTCCCCTACGGATACACATATAAATAAAGTAAAAGCAAAAAAAATTCACCCGCATTAAGCTGGTTCTCATAAGGATGTTTTCAAAACACGGTAGGGGCGAACTGTGTTCGCCCGCGGGAGACCGCAGGTCTCCCCTACGGATACACATATAAATATCGGCAGAGGACTTGTTTTCTCTGCCGATTTGTGTTATAATGGGGCTAACAAAAAGCCTCCTTTGCGAACAAGGGAGGTGGCATTTTCGCAAGAAAATGACGGAGGGATTGCTACTCACTTCTCTTTCCTCTTTTTGTTCTATCCGTAAAGTAGTCTTCCAACGTTTCTTTCAAGTGGCTGAAATTGCCGATGGAATAATCCGACAATCCGGCAATCACCTGATTGATGTATTTATCGTCGGTTGAAATCACAACCGTTTTATTTTTTGCATCGTTCCCGATGATTTTAACGATTGTGCTTTCGCAGTTATCTTTTATAAACTTGTTATAGTTTTCCCGATCCGTAAAACCGATTTCATAGTTCTTCTGCGAAGCGTGCTTTAAGTCGTCGGCAATGAAATCCGATACGATTTTTCCGTCCTTGATGATGGCGATACGGTCGCAGGTTGCGTCCACCTCTGAGGAAATGTGGCTGGAAAGCAAAATCGTTTTCCCACGTTCTTTTTCATTCCTTATAAATTCGATAAAGACTTCTTGCATTACGGGATCGAGTCCGCTTGTCGGTTCGTCAAGAATAAGCACGTCGGGATCGCTCATGAATGCGGTGACGACGGCAAGTTTCCGTTTTACGCCCAAGCTCATACGCTTTGTTTCGCCGGATGGATCAAGCTCAAAAATTTTCAGCAGATAATTCAACTGTTCGTCGTTACGGCATTTCTGCAAATGCTGCATCATTCTGATAAATTCCCAACCCGTAAGTCCTGCCGGCAGAGCGATTTCGCCCGGTATGTAGCCGACATTCCCCAAGATTTCGAAATATTTATCGAACGTATCTTTCCCGAATATTTTCGTTTGCCCGCTCTGCGGCTTTGAAAAGCCCATCAGGTGCCTGATAGTCGTCGATTTTCCGGCACCGTTGGGACCGAGAAACCCGAACACCTCGCCTTTCTCGACCTGAAAGGTAACATCAAAAACGCCTCGTCCCGAACCATAGTCTTTCGTAAGACTGTTCACTTCTATGACACTCATAGATACTCCTTTATTTCAATAATTTCTTGATCCAATTTTTCTCTTTCAACGAAATTTTTCCGTCGATAGAGCAAATCAACATACAAATGATGATTATAGCCGTATTTATTTAATGCGGCTATGTCCGTTGCAACCACTTTACGCATTACGCTGATTCCGCGTTTTGCAAGTTCTTCGCGTATCTCGTCAGAGTTCATTGCGTGATTTTCGTCCGTGTTTTTACACAGAATATCCCACAGAACAAGCAATTTGATTTTATTCGTATCGTTTGCCATAAGCTATCCTCCTATAAAGCAGATGGTTGGGACGCATCAAAACATAATAATACTTGGCTATGTCACAACAAACAGTTGATAAATAGCCATTTTTATAGGGGAGTATCAGAACTCCCCTACAAACTGTTATT
>ENA-USUG01007764-USUG01007764.1-human-gut-metagenome-genome-assembly--contig:-NODE-7764-length-10195-cov-4.450188_pt1 | contig 10195 bp, 6 predicted proteins | sample MGYA00250059_ERZ773394 | MGnify/ENA primary metagenome ERZ773394 (study PRJEB29103, sample SAMN06111957) | human gut metagenome | biome: human gut; feature: ankylosing spondylitis patient; material... | reverse complement strand
TTTTTTTTTTTTAATGATACGGCGACCACCGAGATCTACACTCTTTCCCTACACGACGCTCTTCCGATCTGCATTAGCACTGAACAATGGCTGCGATCTGAACTGCGGAAACACTTATCTTCACATTTTGAAAGCTTATGAAAAAGGACTGATCTCCGAGGATACCATCACGGAATCCGCCATCCGCCTTTTCACTACCAGATATCTGCTGGGATTATTTGAAGAAACGGAATACGACAAAATTCCTTATTCTGAGGTGGAGTCACCTGCCCATCTGGCACTTTCCCAAAAAGCTGCTGAAGAAAGCTTTGTACTTCTGAAAAACAATGGGATCCTGCCTTTGAACAAAGAGAAGATCAAAACAGTTGGAATCGTTGGACCAAATGCAGACAGCCGTAAGGCTCTGGTAGGCAATTATCACGGTACAGCTTCCCGCTACTGCACGATCCAGGAAGGTATTCAGGATTACCTTGGAGATGATGTACGTGTGCTTGCCTCTGTAGGATGTGACCTTTTCCGCGACCGCACCGAGCATCTTGCTTTTACTCAGGACAGACTTGCGGAAGCGAAAATCATTGCAGAAAACAGCGATATCGTAATTCTCTGCGTGGGGCTTGATGAAACACTGGAAGGTGAAGAAGGAGATACCGGAAACAGCTATGCTTCCGGTGACAAAGAGACCTTGCAGCTTCCACAGGTTCAGCTGGATCTGATGGAAGCCATGGCTGAATCCGGCAAACCGGTTGTTCTTTGCTTGATGGCAGGAAGTGACATTGATCTTTCTTATGCAGAAGAACATTTTGATGCAGTGATGGTTCTGTGGTACCCAGGTGCTGAAGGTGGAAAAGCCGCCGCAAGAGTACTGTTCGGAGATGTCTCCCCATCCGGCAAATTACCAGTGACCTTCTACAATACCCTGGAAGAGCTTCCGGATTTTACAGATTATGCCATGAAGGGACGTACTTACCGCTATATGGAGAATAAGGCGCAGTTCCCATTTGGATATGGATTGACTTATGGAAAGGTAGTAGTGACAGATGCAGTTGTCAGTGAAAACAGCGCAGCCGACACAAATGGTACAAGTGTTTCCGGCAAGGCAGGTTTCGAAAGCGGCACTAATACCACAGCAGCACCAGTTACAATCCAGGCCACTGTCACCAACCAGGGCGCAATTGATACCCGGGATGTGGTTCAGCTTTACATAAAGAATGCAGATTCTTCTCTGGCCGTTCCAAACCCGGAGCTTGCTGCTTTCACTCCTGTTTTCCTGAAAGCAGGCGAAACAAAAACCGTCACACTTTCCATTGCTCCAAAAGCCTTCACCGTAGTAGATGAAACTGGAGCAAGAACAGAGGACGGCAGCCACTTCCATATTTACGTTGGCTGTACACAGCCGGACAAGAGAAGTATGGAACTTGCAGGTGTGAAACCAGTGGAAATTGAATATAGTAAATAATCTTTATAAGGCGAACGACTATCTTAGTCGTTCGTCTTATATTTTTCCTCCTTTAAAAGCATCGAATATTAAGTAACCGCCATTCATACCTATCTCAAGGTACAAACAGCGGTCACGCAATTCATCTCAGTTTTCACTCAATATTTTCCTGTCCATAATAAGCATTTGCACCATGTTTTCTATAGTAATGCTTATCCTGAAGCTCCTGCGGAGCAGGTTTCACATTCGGATTGATCAGCTCACAGCGGGAAGCCATCTTGGCAACCTCTTCCAGAACTACTGCATTATGCACTGCCTCGTGCGCATCCTTGCCCCATGTGAAAGGACCATGATTCTTGCAAAGAACAGCCGGAACAGCCTCATAATCTCTCTTCTTGAAATAGTCGGCAATGAGAATACCAGTATTCTTCTCATAAGCTTCCGCAATCTCACTCTTATCCAGATTACGGACGCATGGAACCTCACCGTAAATATAATCAGCATGAGTGGTTCCATAGCATGGAATTGCGCGGCCGGCCTGTGCCCAGCTGGTAGCCCAGGAGGAATGCGTATGTACGATTCCACCGATCTTCGGGAAAGCATTGTACAGAACTACATGAGTCGGAGTATCAGATGATGGGTTATATTTACCTTCTACTTTATTACCTTCCAGGTCTACAACTACCATATCTTCCGGTGTCAGTTTCTCATATTCCACACCACTTGGCTTGATTACGAAAAGACCTTTTTCACGATCAATTCCACTTACATTTCCCCAGGTAAAAGTCACCAGGCCGTATTTCGGCAGGTCCATATTTGCTTTGTAAACTTCTTCTTTTAATTTTTCAAGCATAGCTGTATCCTCCTTTTTATACATGCAAATATCTTATATTTTTCATAAAAACTTGTATCTTATAGTTTTCATAACATTTCATCACTCATAAAGCGGAATCTCATAGCCCCAGGATTTCCTGATTCCATCCATAATCTCCATCACACGCACAGTCTCATCATGAGGCATTTCCGGGCATTCCTTTTCGCCCTGTGCGATTGCTCTGGCGCAGGCCTCAACCTCATACTCATAGCCTGTAATCTGTGCCGGCGGCAAATAAGCTGCAACCTCCTTATGCTCCTTGTCAAACACTGTGATTTTCTCCGGATTATTAATATTCTGCACCTGAATATAACCTTTGGTTCCAAAAATACTTCCCATTCTGTCAGAAATTTCACGGGCACCACACTGCAAGGTAGCCATGCGGTCGCCTTCAAATACCATAGCAATCGTATCCAGCATATCCACACCTTCACGGAAAATAGCAGTTGCCTGTACATCCTTCAACTTATCCCCAAGAACCATGCTTGCGAAATTAATGGTATAAACACCAACATCCAGAAGCGCACCGCCTGCCAGCTCCGGCTTACGGATACGTTCCACCTCACTGATGGCATAGTTCAGATTGGCTGTAACAGCTGTCACCTCACCGATCACACCGCTTGAAATAATATCATCGATCATCTTTCCGGATGGCATATATCTGGTCCAGATTGCCTCTGTGATCAGCAGGTTTTTCTCTTTCGCCAGGGCAAAAAGCTTTCTTGCCTGGTCTGCATTTACAGTAAACGCCTTTTCACAAAGCACATTTTTTCCTGCCTCCAGGCACATCTTTGCATGAAGATAATGATGGGAATGAGGGGTTGCAATATAAACCAGATCCACCTGCGGGTCTGCAAGCATTTCCTCATAAGAGCCATAAGCCTTGGAAAAACCGTATTTCTCGGCAAAAGCCTGCGCCCGTTCAAAGCTTCTGGCTGCCACTGCGTAATTCTCCACATCCTTCATTCCAGCTACCGTTTTCGCCATCTGAACTGCAATTCCTCCAGCTCCAAGTATTCCAATTTTCATTTATGTAAACCGCCTTTCTAATAAAATCTCCTGCTTCGCTGTTCTCAGCTGACTTTCCCGTATGGAGATGTCGCTAAAGCGATACGGTTATTTCGCTCACATGATATTCATATAGTCTTATCTCATGCAGACATAAACTCTACAATCGCATAAGGTTCGCCATTTTCCGCGGAAAGCGCAACCGTAACCTTTCCCGCTTCCAGCTTCACTGCCGGATAAAAAACGTCTCCAAGCAGTGCCTGCTTCTTATATTCTGCCCTCATCTGGCGGATTTCAAAGCCTTCTGGCAGATAGTCTGCCCCCATGCGGATATACTGGCAATTATTAACATGGTGATGGGTGTCCAGATGATGTTTCTGTATTGCAAAAGGCTCCTGGGCTTCCATCCCTTCCGGAAGGGCAATCTTACGGGGCGCATAATCCATCTCCAGCTTTTCATCCAGTTCGTATCCTCTGGTGTCTTCGTCTGTAAGTCTGGCCGGCAGACCGGTCTCTGTATCAATATTGGTCCAGATACTGTTTGCATAGGATAAAAGCTCTCCATCTTCTGTTTTCAGAGTGAAGTTACGCATTCCAAGAAAGCCTTTGAAGCCATATGGCGCCGTTGATGCCACAACCGTCTCTCCCAATCCCGGATATCGGTTCACCACAATCTGCCAGGATGACAATACCCAGGCTCTCTGGCGTTCCTCCAGCGCCTCCATTCCCTGCCCTATATTCTCAGATTGAAAGGTGCAGCAATCCTGATAATAATTCTGAATTCCAGGAAGAGTCAGGCAACCATCTTCGCCTATTTCACTGTATCTGACACGGCCTTTAAAACTGTAACTCATGTTATGTCAATCTCCATTCTAGAGCCTGTTTAAAAAATCATTCCCGCAATCTGCACGCCCCACTTTGTGGGAGATTTTGCAGAAAGCCTTTTTCAAACACGCTCTATTTTCTTGTCCGCAAATTTTACTTCATTATATAACAAATCCAGCAATAAAGATATGAAAATGTAGATTTTTTTTGTGAAAATCCCCTTGATTCTGCACCCTTTACCATGTACAATAAAGGTATAAATAAAAACAGCAAACGCTTATATATGTCCATAATCTGGTTGGACGTTTCTACCAACTACCCTAATAGTTGTCTATAAGCTGCATGCGAAGAGGTATGTAGGTATGGCATTTTCCGGGTGGTTTTTTTATTGCTGAATCAGCCCGAAATCACATTTTGCATGTTTCCGGCAGTACGTTCTCAGCCGCAAACTATCCCGGAGTTTTACTTTGCCTCGCCTCTGGCAGAAAGGATGGTCTGATATGAAAAAAGATTTGTTTGCTTTGAAAGGTACAATTTGTTACAGCAAGAATCAGAAAAAACTTGTTTTTCATGAAAACTCTTATGTAGTCTGTGAAAACAGTCTCTGTGCTGGTATTTTTTCCCAGCTTCCGGCAGAATATAAGGACATTCCGGTAGAAGACATGGGTGATCGACTGATCATCCCAGGATTCACTGACCTTCATCTGCACGCTCCCCAGTACGCTTACCGCGGAACCGGCATGGATCTGGAGCTGCTGGACTGGCTGAACACCATCACTTTCCCACAGGAAGCCAAGTACGCTGACCTGTCCTATGCGAAAAAGGCTTACTCCATTTTCGTGGATGACTTAAAGCACAGCTTCACCACCAGAGCCTGCATTTTCGCCACCTTGCACCGTCCGGCAACGGAGCTTCTCATGGACATGCTGGAGGAAAGCGGCCTGACAACTATGGTTGGAAAAGTAAATATGGATCGCAATGGAGCACCGGAACTTCAGGAGAAAAGTGCACAGGCTTCTGCACAGGATACACGCCAGTGGCTGGAAGAAATCAAGGGACGTTACGACCACACCTACCCGATCCTTACCCCACGTTTTACCCCATCCTGTACGGATGAGCTGATGACCGAGCTGGGAAAAATCCAGCGGGAATACCACATTCCAATTCAGTCTCATCTGTCTGAAAATTTCGGGGAAATTGCATGGGTAAAGGAGCTTTGTCCCACAAGCAGATTTTATGGGGATGCGTATGATATGTTTGGATTGTTTGGAACGAAACCTGCAGCAAATGAAGAAGTCTCCAATCCTGCTTCTGCAAGCAGCAATACATGCCCTACTATCATGGCCCACTGTGTTCATTCCACAGATGAGGAAATCCAGATGATCAAAGACCAGGGTGTTTACATCGCCCATTGCCCGGAATCCAACACCGACATTGCTTCCGGAATCGCTCCCATCCGCCGTTATCTTGACATGGGACTTCACGTAGGTCTTGGAACTGATGTTGCCGGTGGATTTTCCCTTTCCATGTTCCGCGCAATTGCCGATGCCATCCAGGTTTCCAAGCTCCGCTGGCGCCTGATGGACCAGACCCAGGCCCCGGTTACTCTGGAAGAAGCCTTCTACATGGCTACGATCGGTGGTGGTTCCTTCTTCGGAAAAGTCGGCAGCTTCGAAAAAGGCTATGAATTCGACGCCATGATTCTGGACGACAGCAATATCCGTCATCCCCAGGAAATCTCCACCCGTGACAGACTGGAAAGGCTTGTTTATCTGTCCGACGACCGCAATTTGGTTGGGAAATATGTACAGGGACGGAAAGTAATTTAAATTTCAGATTTTCAAAATTACGCTTTGATATTTTCTTAAATAATGGTAATCTAGAGCGTATTTGAAAAAGGCTTTCTGCAAGATGTGCGTCACAATTTGTGGGAAATTTCGCTCGGATGAGGGCGCCGTAGCGAGCTACGGCAACCGAATTCGGGTGAAATCTCCCGCAAAGTGGGGCGTACAGATTGCGGGAATAATTTTTCAAACACGCTCTAGTCAATATGGCGGTTACTTAATATTCGCTGTCCCCAGATACTCCCGTATCCGCGCCTCATTCATATTCTCCCCGATCACGATCACGACTTCCTGGCCTGCGGAAATGGGCCTTAGGGAAAATTCTTTACGGGTGGCGTTTAATTCCAGCCAGTTATTGTCGGCGGACACTTTCTGAGCGGAGCCCGAATTCATTTTTTCGTTTTCGGTTACCGCGGCAGCATTTTCTTCTAATTTCACAAAGCCCTTAATTCGGAAAACATCCCCACATTCCGGATCATCCAGGATCTGATGCGCTGCTTTCCCCAACTGTGTCTCGGAAATCCTCAGCTCCATAAAATACAATGACTGGAACCCTTCTTTCTCATCAAAACACTGTTTCTCGAAATCTTCCATCACATATCCGCTGTTGAAAATCCTCTGAAAATCCTCATCTGTAAACTTTTCCCAATTCTTATTCAGTATCTCATTTTCCGTAAAACGTCGTTTGCATTTCACGCTTTCCAGTGCGCGATTCAGATGTTTCACAGTTCCACTAATCTCTTCCTCAGATGCCTCCTGGCTCTTGCTCAGAACAATACAACCTGCATCAGCCGCCTCTGAAGCCAGAATATACTCTGCCTGTGGCTGCAGCTTCTCCTCCAGTCTGGCATCCAGAATGGTAATCACATTTCCAATCTGATACCACTTATCCAACGGCTCTTCATAAAGGGCATCGAAAAACTCATCCACATCAAAAATCCCGGAAGGCTCAATGAGAACTCTGTCATATCCGCACATTCCCATTGCGATCAGCTTGGTCTTGAAACGTCTTCTGTGGCAGTCCGCATCACATCCACCTGAAACCATTTCCAGCTCGCAGTTCTCACCTTCCAGATCATGAAGCAGCATCATGTCCACATTCACTGCACCAAAATCATTCTCCAGAATTCCAATATTCTGCCCCTGACTCATCAGCCATGCAGCATATTTCTTTATGAAAGTCGTTTTTCCTGAGCCAAGAAAGCCTGTAATTAAATCAACTTTAACCATTTTTTAATCTTCAACCTCACTTTTCAATATAAAGCTGGCCTGGAACCTGTTGCCGACCGCTTCGAAGTGACTGGCTCCGCCATGTTTTTCGCAAAGTTTTTTCATGGAAAGAATGCCGATTCCTTCCTGTTTGTTTTGCCGTTTTTTTGAGTAAATTTTCCCATTTTCCTGGAATAATATTCCATCAAAAGAATTGTCTACCGTAATCAGAAGCATGTCGTGTTTCTTCTCCGTAGCAACTTCAATAAAGCGTTTTCCCTCATACTGACCGGCGGCAGTCACCGCATTATCCAGGGCATTGCCCAGAATTGTACAAAAATCAGTATCCGGAATAGCAATATCTTTCAGATAGCAGCATACGGAAAACTCGATATTTTTCGCCCTGGCAATACAGCCGTAATGATAAAGGACGCCGTCTGCCGCGGCGTTTCCTGTATATGGAATTGTTACTTTTCCCATCTCTTCCAGTTCCAGATCATCACAATATCCCCGCAAGCCCTCCATATCATTTTTATCAAGAAAACCTTTAATAGCTGCTACCTGATGACGAAAATTATGGCGTGCTTCACGTTCTGCCAGAACCTGCTCCGTGAGCGCATGATAGTAGCCTTTCTGCTGATCGATCTGCCGGTTCAGTTCTTTTTCATTCAGAAAATGCTGCTGATCATAAGACACCGCAAAGCAAATCAGCAATGTGGCGACGCCGATCAGACATTTACTCAACATTTGGGGAAAAGTGGTAGTGTAGACATCCACTCCTTCTGAAAAAATACTGGAAAAAAACATGGCAATAGGAATGAACCATAAGGTCTCCCAATAATTTTGGCATTCAATTTCAAGGAATGGTGTTACTGTATAACGGAGCAGGCTGCTAAGCAGCGGATATAGAAGCGCATACACTACAATTGCAATTGCGCTGGTTTCTGCAATTCCAATCGCATTTCCCTGCATTCCCAAAAGTGAACTGACATAAGCTCCGATTGACAGTGCAATCATGACAATATCTGCCACAATTCCAAATACAAACAAATGCACCTTGGTGTATCCAGGGACAAGCCAGATATTTACAGCAGCCATTACAATACAGAAAGCAATCAGATTTATCTTATAAAACGGCACGTCAATTTCCCGGTAATTTCCCACCCACATGCAGATTCCGAAGTCCACAGCCAGACCAATTGCATAGATTACAGTCAGTCTGATCCTGTCTTTATCTGAGATTTTTTCGTGAAACGGAACAATTCGCAGGATCAGAGTGGGGACATGAGCCAGGATACAGAGAAAACTTACAATTGCGATTATAATTGTATTTTCCATATATTTTTACCTCGTTTTAAAGTCCCCCGAGAGGCGGTCTGCCTCTCCGTTTTTCTTTTCCAGCCTCTTTAATTCCGGCAATATAGTCAGCAGCATTGTAACGAAACAAAGGCTTCCGCCAATTACATTAGATACCGGCTCTGCCAGGAATACTCCGTGAGTTCCCATTTTAAACACGTAGGGAAGCAGGTATGTCAACGGAACTACAATAAAAACTTTTCTCAAAAGCGAGAAGAAAATGGCCTGTTTTTTCTTATTTAAAGACTTGAAAACAGTCTGTCCAATGTACTGCAGATCCATAAAAATAAAGGCTGCAAAGTAGGTTTTCAGTGCCGGAACTGCATCCTTTATCAAGAGCTTATCGGAGCTGAAAATGGCAATCAGATAATCCGGAACAAAGATAATCACGTTCCACATTACTGCTGTATAAACCAGAACCATTACTGCCAGAGTGACCATTGCCTTGCGGACAAGCTTCGGTCTTTTTGCCCCATAATTATAGCTCAGAATAGGTGATGTTCCTTCATTTATAGCATAAATCGGCGTCTCTACCATCTGACGGACACTGGATACGATAGTCATAACAGATATGTAAACATCCCCTCCGGTGACCCCCAGAACATTGTTGCAGCAGATGGTTACCAGGCTGTTTGTCAGCTGCATAATGAAGCCTGCAGTACCAAGACTGACAATGTTTTTTGCATTCTCTTTGCAGCTTTTCAGCTCTGTTTTTTTCAAAAGCCGAGCTTTCATTTCCGCTCTTTTTTCAAGAAAAAGTAGTACATAAGCAGCTGATAGGAACTGGGAAAGAACAGTCGCAATGGCAGCTCCTTTGATTCCGAAACCAAGCACAAAAATGAATAATGGATCCAGGATCAGATTGGCGACTGCACCAATTGCTACAGAAAGCATGCCAGTTGTCGCGTATCCCTGTGCATTGATAAATGGGTTCATTCCTGTGGCGATCATGGATGGAACCGTTCCGATCAGGTAGATCATCATGTAGGGATATGCATAAACCAAAGCATCCTCAGATGCTCCAAAAAGTACCAGCAGAGGTCTTGCAAAAAGCATACCTGTTATCATCAGAATGATCCCGCTTCCGCACACCATAGTAAAGGAAGTATTCATCACCTCTTGCGCTTTCTGGTTGTCTTTCATACCTCTGTTTATAGAAAAAACAGGCGCGCCGCCACTGCCAAACAGATTGGCAAAGGCAGTGATAATCACGATTAACGGGAAACATAAACCGACTGCGCCAAGCGCCGTAGTTCCCACTTCAGGGATTCTGGCTATATAGATTCTGTCTACAATATTATATAAAAGACTGAGTATCTGCGCCACCAGCATGGGGATTGCAGCGCTGAAAATGTTTCTGGTTACCGTGCCATTTTCAAAATCAATTCGTTTCATTTTGTTTCACAACTTTCTTTTTAATTCATATTTTTATAATACTCTTGTTCTGTCAGTACAAATTGTTCCATTTCTTATGGAAATCTGGTAATCTTCGACATTCAGACAGTCCCCATTTTAGAGCGTGTTTGAAAAATCATTCCCGCAATCTGCACGCCCCACTTTGCGGGAAATTTCACCCGAATTCGGTTGCCGTAGCCCGCTACGGCGCCCTCATCCGGGCGAAATCTCCCACAAATTGTGACGCAC
>ENA-USUG01007755-USUG01007755.1-human-gut-metagenome-genome-assembly--contig:-NODE-7755-length-10206-cov-6.048277_pt1 | contig 10206 bp, 6 predicted proteins | sample MGYA00250059_ERZ773394 | MGnify/ENA primary metagenome ERZ773394 (study PRJEB29103, sample SAMN06111957) | human gut metagenome | biome: human gut; feature: ankylosing spondylitis patient; material... | reverse complement strand
ATTTCCCCTTGTGAAGGCGTCAATAGCTCTGTTCGATTTTCTCCAGAATTTCCGGCTTCAGCGACAGCATCCGGCAGATGTTCAGGGCGTCCCGGGGGCAGTCGGACCGGCCCTCCACCCGGTACAGGCCATAGTTCATGTGCCGGGCGATAACGGCCACGCCGTCCTCGTTGGTGGCGGCCAGCTCACGGCGGATCTGCTCGGGGTCAACGTCCCGCAGGCCGATGATCTGATAGTGATCCTTGGCGCACTCGGCCACCTTGTCATAGTGGGTGGTCAGCAGCGAGATGGCGTTGACGCCGTTGAGGTACTTGGTAACGGCCTGCACGATCACCGCGCCCTCGTCGGGGTTGGTGCCACGGGCGAACTCGTCCAGCAGGAACAGGGAGTAGCCCTGCTCCACCTCGGAGAGCGCCTTCTGGAACTGGACGATCTCGGAGCCGAAGCCGGAAAGACCCGACTGGATGGACTGCAGATCGTCAAACAGCATTTTCACGCTGTGGAACAGCGGCATTCTGGCGGACTTGGCGCACACCAGAAAGCCCGCCTGCAAGAGAAGCACATTCAGCGCCACGGTTTTCATGGCCACGGATTTGCCGCCCATGTTGGCACCGGTGATGACGGTAGCGCCCCGATCCAGCGCGATGGACACGGGAACAAAGGCTCTCCCCTGCTCGGCCAGCAGGTCGACTAATTCCGGGTTCACCATATCCTCCAGCACCAGTTCGCCGTCGGTGATCTGGGGCAGCACGCCGCCGTAACGGACGGCGAACAGCGCCTTCTGCACCATGAAGTCCAGACGGCCCAGTGTCTCCGCGTCGGTCAGCAGATCGTCCACCATGGGAGCCAGCTGGGCACCCATGGTGCGGCGCACCTTCATCTCCTCGCTCTCCTCCTCGGCGCAGATACGGGTGCGTTGGAGCCGCAGGTCGTCCTTTTCCGCGTCGGTCTGGGCGTGGAACAGCCGCTCCTCCACGTCCTTCTTGGCGGCGCGAATTTCTTTCAGCTTCTGGGTGGCGCTGTCCGGGATGTAAAAGCCACGGCTTCCGGTGTGGTTGGGGTCGAGGATATCCAGCGCGGCGGCGGGATCGTGGAGGGCCGTGTCCTTCAGTCCCGCCGTCTCATTGATGGCAGCCAGCAGCGGGCGGATATCGCTGAGCCGCTGGAGGTAGCCCTTGATCTCGAACAGCTCCACATGATCCGGCACCTCGCCGTTCTGGCAGCGGCGCAGGGAGTTGCGGATGTCCTTGATCTGGCACAGCAGCGTCATCAGGCGGGTGAAGGTATCCTTCAATTCCTCGTTGTGGACAGCCAGCGCCTGCACATTGTACAGCTCCGTTTCCAGCGCGGGGCGCTCGTCAGGGGTATAGAACCGCAGGCGGCGGATGCGCTCCAGCCCAAAGGGGGAGCAGCCGTGCAGCGTCTCCAGCGCGTATTGCAGGCCGATCTTGACCTTTTCGTCAAAGGATATGGCGATCATCGTAATTCCTCCTTCACATTGATGACGGGAGCGTCCACCGCGGCGGTCATGGCGGCCATGAACGCGTCCTTGTCAAAGCGCCAGCCATAGGCGGATACCGGGTTGATGGTGACGCACAGGGTGCGGGCGGCCTCCTCCGTTTCCAGCGTAACGCTGCGGGTAGCCAGCTTGTCCAGCGTGTCGGGCTTTAAGAGCACCTTGCTGGGATCCTTCACCACCAGGCGGCCATTGCGCAGTACGCCGCTGCGCAGCAGCGGCAGCACCATGCTGTCGGTCAGTGCGCCGGTGATGAAGGCTGCGCCGTTGTCCCGCCAGCACTTCTCCAGACCCTCGGCAGCCTCCGGCGGCAGCGTCTCCGCCTTGGGCAGGTTCATTAGGTGGTAGATGTGGGCGGTGTCGGCCACCACCTTGTCCATGTTCATATCGTAGCTGGCGCCGGTGCAGAGGATGACGCCCTCGGCCACAGCGCGGGCGCCAAGGCTCTTGCGGCCCAGCGCACCGTCGATGATGGAGATATCCGCGCCCAGGTCAAAAAACTCCTTGGACACGGTTTTCAGCTGTGTGGTGATGGAGGGGCCCGCCAGCTGAACGTGTCCGGCGCTGCGTGCCCGGACGATCACCACCTCGCCCAAAGGCGTGGGGATGCCGGTGGTCATCAGTATTTCCTTGGTGATATCCCCCAGCCGCAGCATATCCTTGGCCGTGGCGATCAGGGTGCCTTCCCGGACGAAAATGCCGGGCTTTTCCGTGCCGGTCACAATGTCGGTGGACTCGCCGTCCCGGCCAATGGAGGTCAGACCCAGCACACCCTGCAATTTTCCCTGCTCCAGCAGCCAGTTGAGCATCGTCGTCTTTCCGGCATTCTTGCACATGCCCACGATGGACATGGTTTTCACGCTGTGCAGCTGCCGCAAAAGCTGTTCTTTCATATTGCCTCTCCTTCGGAGTGTAGTCATTCAACTAATTATTATAGCGGATAAGCTTTCAAAAAGGAACCCCCAATTTTTTTCTTATGAAAAAGGGCAACGCCCTTTTTCATAAATATGATTCGCTCCGACCCGCATTCATTTGCCCACCTTGTGTGCGAATGAACACGCTCTCCGCGCAGCGTATTTTTTGCCATGTACACGCCACGGCAAAAAATGATTCAACTTATTCGTCGCCTATGGGCGGCGAATTCTGCGAAGCTTTTTACACCTTCACCAAAAATCCCACTGTTTACCCGTTTTGTTTCCTGTCAGTCGGTTGACAGAGGTGGTATAATAAGAAAAATTCCCGCAAAGGAGAACGCCGCTATGGAGATTACCCGCGCCTACGTGAAAAGCATTCTGCCCCACCGCGATCCGGAGGGGCACAAGGGCACCTTCGGCAAGGTGTACTGTCTGTGCGGCGCGGTGGGCTACACCGGCGCACCGGTGCTGGCGGCTTCCGCCGCTGTCCGCAGCGGCAGCGGGCTGGTGTTTCTGGGGGTGCCGGAGGATATCTGGCCCATCGTGGCGGTAAAATGCGACAGCGCCATGCCCTCTCCCCTGCCGTCCCAGCAGGGTAAGCTGGCGCTGGCGGCGGAGGACGCCGTCCGGGCACGGATCGACGGCTGCGACGCAGTGCTGATCGGCTGCGGCATGGGCCGCAGCGAGGAAAGCGACGCCCTGACCCGGCGGCTCATCGACATGGACAAGCCGCTGGTGCTGGACGCCGACGGCATAAACGCCCTTGAGACGCATATACCTGAAATAAAGCGCCGTCAGGGCAAGGTTACGGTAATGACGCCCCACGAGGGAGAGTTCTTCCGCGCCGGCGGCGACCTGAGTCGGGGCCGGGAGAGCGGCGCACGGGCCTATGCGGCCCGTTGGGGCGTGTATCTGATCCTGAAGGGCCACCGCACCATTGTGGCCGCACCGGATGGCCGTCTGGCAGTGAACACCACCGGCAACAGCGGCATGGCGAAGGGCGGCAGTGGTGACATTCTCTCCGGCATGGTGGTGAGCCTGCTGGGACAGGGGATGGAACCGTTCGACGCCTGCTGCGCCGCCGTGTACTGCCACGGCCGGGCGGGCGACATGGCTGCGGCGGAGCTGGGAGAGCGGGGCATGTCCCCGGCCGACCTGCTCTCTCGCCTGCCCTACGCGTTCAAAGAGACAGAACAGGGATAAGGAAAGCCTTCCGAATCAAGCTTTCGGAGGGAACACCATGAAACGTATCGTGATCCTGCCGTTGTGTCTGCTGCTTCTGTGCGGCGGCTGCGGCAAAAAGAGCAGCACGGCGGCAAATATTCAGGAGCAGTACAGCCGCGTAGCCACCGCCCAGATGGAGGCGGAGGTCACCTTCCACACCCCGCAGGAGGATCGCAGCTTCACGCTGCAATGTACCTTCACGCCGGAGGAGTCCACCGTCACCGTCACAGCGCCGGAAACCGTCAAGGGCGTGACCGCCACCGTGTCCGGTGAGGAGCTGACCATCGCCTACGACGGGGCGGTGCTGTCGGCGGGCAGCGTGGGGCGGTTCGGGCCTGTCAACGCCCTGCCCTGTCTGCTGCAGGCCATCGGCAGCGGCTATCTGCTGGAGGAGGGCCGGGAGACGCTGGAGGACGCCGACTGCTACCGCCTGACGCTGGACGCCACCGCCGGGGACACGCCGCTGAAATGCACGGTGTGGCTGGACGCGGAGACGCTGCTGCCCCGGTACGCGGAGTTTGCCGCCGACGACGCGGTGGTGGTATCGGCAAAGCTGCTGGCCTTCTCCTGTGCGCTACAAGAACCAGAACAATGACCTTGCAAGGAGGAAATACAGATGGAATCTACACTGCGGAGAACATGGGCCGAGATCGACCTTGACGCGCTGGCCCACAACTATAGGACGCTGCGCGCCCACGTGGGCCCGGCGGTCAAATTTCTGGGGGTGGTGAAGGCCGACGGCTACGGTCACGGCGCCATTCAGGTCTCCCGCACGCTGGAAGCGCTGGGCGCGGACTATCTGGCGGTGTCCAGCATCGACGAGGCCATGGAGCTGCGCCACAACGGCATCGCCATGCCCATCCTGATCCTGGGCCACACGCCGAGGGAGCAGGTGAAGAACCTGATCGACCTGCACATCACCCAGGCCGTGACCTGTGCCGCCAAGGCGGAGGAGTACAGCGCCGAGGCGGTAAAATGCGGCGGCACGCTGAAAGTCCACATCAAGGTGGACACCGGCATGTCCCGGCTGGGGTATCTGTGCGGCGGGGAGATGTTTGACACCGGCGTGGAGGGTATCTGCCACGCCTGCAACGCGCCGGGACTGGAGGCCGAGGGCATCTTCACCCACTTTGCCGTGGCGGATGAACCGGACGCGGACAGCCGCGCCTACACGCTGGCCCAGTTCGACCTGTTCCGCCGGGTTATCGACGCCGTGGAGCAGCGGCTGGGCAGGCGCTTCGCCATCCGGCACTGCGCCAACTCCGGCGCGGTGGCGGCGTATCCGGAGACGTATCTGGACATGGTGCGGCCCGGCATCCTGCTGTACGGCTGCACCGGGGCGGCCAAAGCGCTGGGGCTCGTGCCGGTGATGACGCTGAAAACCACCGTCAGCACCATCAAGACCTACGCGCCGGGGGTAGATATCAGCTACGGACGGCTGTTCACCACGCCGCGCACCACCCGCATGGGCGTGGTGCCCTACGGCTACGCCGACGGATTTTTCCGGGTGTTGTCCGACCGCTGCGCCATGATGACGGCGGACGGTCCGGCGCCCCAAAGGGGCCGCATCTGCATGGATATGTGCATGATCGACCTGACGGAGCTGCCCGGCGTGCAGGTGGGGGACGAGGTGGAAATTTTCGGCCGCCGTGCACGTGTGGACGACCTGGCAGCGCTGGCGGGCACCATCCCCTACGAGCTGACCTGCGCCGTCAGCAAGCGGGTGCCAAGGGTGTACCTGCAGGGCGGCAAGGTGGTGGAAAAGGAACTGCTGCTGCGAATGTAAAACATGAAAAAAGCACATAAGAACGCTCCCCGATGGGGAGCGTTCTTATTTCAGCCGCAGCTAGGAATTAGCCGCGCTTTTTCTTGGTGATGACCAGCGCGGAGCCGGTAGCAGACAGGACGGACAGACCGACGTACAGGGCGATGCCGCCGTCGAAGGTCTTACCGGACTGAACGGTCTTGCCGTTGTCCTTGGTAGTCGTGTCGCTGCTGCTGTTGCTGCCGCCGGAGGTCTTGGTGGCCCATCTGGCGACGAGGGTAATGTCACCGGTGATGGGGGTGCTGAAGTCGAACTTCTTGCCATCCAGATACCAACCCTTGAACGTATAGTCGTTTCTGTGGGGGTTTCCGGGCTTAGTAGCCGTGCTGCCGTGCTCGACGATCTGGGAATCCACCTTGGTGCCGCCCTTGGAATCGAAGCTCACAGTGTACTCCTTCAGCTTCCACTGAGCGGTGAACACCACATCGCCATCGACGGTAACGGTGTCACCAGCCTTGAGCAGCTTGTCATTCTCCGCGGGAACAGCCTTTACGCTCCAGCCCAGGAAGTCATAGCCATAGCGTTCAGGGACAGCATCAGGGATAGTGATCGTCTCGCCATCGAGATAGTAATCATAGACGGCGACGGCATTATGCGTATATTCCGCATTGGGCATGCCGGTCACATGTTCACTATCTTCCGTTACGAACCGGGCGGAATAGAACACCAGATTGCCACTCAGGAAATTGGTGTCTTCCTCGTCGTCCAGCTCACCAACATGGAGGTATGTCCAGTTGGTCTTGCTCATGATGCCATCCGCCTTAGCTTCGTTAACACCAGCGGCGAAGCGGCGCTCGAGGCCATTCTTCAGATCCGCAACTGCCTTAACAACGAGCGGATCCGTGCCGGGGAAGTAATCTTCAGCATCGGCGAGACCGGCGCTGGAAGCAAACGTCGCAAAGTGGATACGCACAGCGTCTTCATCCTCATAACCCGGCAGGCCAACGCGGCTCAGCGTGGTGGTATTCAGCGCCATATCAAAGCTATCTCCAACAAGCTGAGTGCCATCGGAGGTAATGGGAATGATATAAGCGTTGATGTTAACGATCTCCCACTTGGCGGTCAGGGTCATGGACTTGGTGATGGGGGTGCTGAAGTCGAACGCCTCACCATCCTTCGTGAACCAGCCGAGGAAGCGATAGCCCTCTCTGGTGGGATTCTCAGGCTTGGTGGCCGTGGTACCGTACTGGACGTTCTTCTGCGTGTCAACAGCGGTGCCGCCGTTGGAATCGAAGCTCACATCATAGTAGGTGGTGGCGTAGCCCCAGATATACGCGGTGTTCTTGACGCCGGGATTCCAGCCTGCGCCTTCCTGACCGAAGTAAGTGATAACTTCGTTGAACAGTCCGCCTTCATCGGTGTTGGCGGGAGTCTTGCCGGGGAAGCACAGCTTGATCTCGATCTTGGAAGGCTCGTTGGCAGCATCGACTTCCAGAGTCTTTGCCTTCAGAGCGGCAAACATATCAGTATAGTCGATGGTCTCCTCGAACTTGCCGCCATAGCGGTGCGTCCAGGAATGGGCCTTGCCGGTCTCCTTGACGGTAGTATTGCCGTTGATGCGCAGGTCGGAAGAAATGATATAGCTGTTGCGGGTGTAGTACAGCTTCAGCACAAGGCTGCCGTCACCGGCGATGATGCCGGATTCCACCGTGCCCTCTACCGTCTTATCCACAGTAAAGCCGGTGTAGCTCTTGGCTACGGCAGTAGCGCGGGTATCGGTAGTGCCGGTCAGCTCATCCGTATCAGCCTTCACATACGTGCCGTCCAGCTTCTGCTTATAGTGCTCCACCTTGTAGGGGGTATCGGTATTGGGCGTCCACGCGGCGTACAGGTTCGTCCAGCCGGACACGGTCTGGCCGGTCACATCCTGATACTGACCCTCGCGGCTCCAGTACTGGAAGGTGTAACCCTCGCGGGTGGCAGCGGGAGCGTCTGCGGTGGGCAGAGTCGTACCCCTGCGCACGGTGGTGGTGTACAGCAGGCCATCGTTCTTGCTGTGATCCTTTTGGTAAGCAGCCAGATCCTCAGCGGACTGGAAGTAGACAACCTTATCAAGGTCATAGACCATGCACTTCAGGTTCGTCCAGCCGTTGACGGTGATCCTCTCCAGACCGGCGGGAGGATTGGCAAGGTCCTTCGTGTACTCATTCCACTTGCCGTCGTTATACCAGCCGTAGAATTCAACGTCGCCCTGGTAATAGTCGCCGATCTTCAGCTTGGTCAGGTCGATGACCGTGCCGGGCAGCTCGGAATTCAGCGCGATATCCTTGTAAGCCTTGGAGGTATCGCCGTTGCGATAGATCACAAGATGGACGGGGACGCGGTGAGCGACCTGAATGACGTTGTCCACGCCAGCTTCCTTGGGCGCGCCGACCCACTTGCCTTCCGTAAAGGTCAGAACCCAAGTCAGGGTTTTAGCGCTCATGAGACCGTGCTCTTCTCCCGCACGCTTGGTGTAAGCGTTCACAAAAACATCAACGCCAAGCTCAACGGTATACTCCGTGTCAGAAACCTTGGTGAGAGAATCAGAGCCAGAGTAACCGAGCTTTGCAGGCCATTTGCACGGGGTGCAGTTGGAACCCGTCTTAGGCCCATTGATGCACTTGACCCACAAGTTGCCCAGCGCGGCCTTCACGTCAGCATCGGTGGGGCCATCCGTGGGAGGCTCGATCTCTTTCTTGCAGATGCACTTGATGTCAGCGGTAATACCATCGGGGCCGGAGATCAGATTCCACTTGTCATCATCCCAGCGCCAGGTCACGATGGCCTTTTCGTTGGGCTCCACATCCTCGTGCTCCCTCTTGGTAGCAGCATCAAACTTATCAATAAAGCTTGCTCTCTTCAGCTCGATGGAGTAGGTGAACGTGTCGCCTTTCTGAGCCTGACCGATAACATTATAGTCATCCTTGCTAGTGATACCGTACTTCAGCGCATGAGGTTCATGGTTAGAGGGATACGCGGTGCACTGAACGCGAATCTGACCGTTCACATCGGTAAAGGTCGGCGTACCAGTGGGTTCAGTGGGAGGCTTGGGACCTTCCTTCTTGGGGCAGCAGCTGTCGGGGTGTGTGCAACCCTCAACGGTGCAGTAGCCATTGGGATCCTTGGGGTGCATGCATTTATTGTCCGTATCGCAGAAGCCATCGCCGTTTTTATCAGAATGCTCGTGGGTCTTCCAAACCGCGTAGATGGTCTTGCTGGTGTTTGTGGTAAGGCTATTGCCACCATGATACTCTGCCGCAGTCGCGGTTGCGCTATCAGCCCAACCAAGGAAGTCGAAGCCGCTACGGACGGGAATCGTGGAAGAGATCGTGAACGTTGCGCTGTCGCCCTGCTTTACATTCTGCTTCTGTTGCGCAGGCACATTTGTGACACCGCTGCCGTTGCCGTCATAGGTCAGGGTGATGTCCTGCTGGGACGTATCCGTCACAGTTACCGTGTAGTAGCAAGTGCCATAAATCCACAGAGCCTTAGGATGGTTGAACGGATCATCATTCTGGGTAAATGTATAATAAAAATTAACTTGGACGGTCGCAGTGCCAGCATTCTTCGCGTCCACATTCACCTGCAAGCAGTCTGCGTCATCCCATATGCCGCCTACCCATTTTCCGATGACAATATCCTGATGGCCATCTTTCGTCTTTACCTCGACCACATCTGGATTGTCAGATGTAGCCGTTGCACCACAGTAAGCACTGGCGTTATAAACATAGCCACCCTCAGTGTAAGTGGGCATCATCCTCAACGCACCGGGTTTTCCTCTTTCAAATTGAGTGGATGCATAGGATGTTTTGTAGTCATACAGCGTTCCTTTAACTGTATCTGGGTCAGTCAGTGGGTCCCACTGACCAGCCTCCGCAAATGAAACAGTGGTCAAAGAAAAGATCATGACCACTGCCATCAACAGAGCCCCGATTCTCGTTCTTTTCTTCATTAAAATATTGCATCTGAAGACATGCTCTCCCCATGCCGCGTTCCATCGCACACACGGCCCGTTTTTCACGCCAGAAGAAACACGGCCTATGGAACGCAGCACAGCGCGGGCAATACCCCATATGTATTGTCAGTATACCAATAGCCGACAGAAAAGTCAATGTTTGTATGTGCAAAAATGATGAGTTTTACGAAAGTTTTATTGTCGTATGGAAAAAGCTGGATGCTGTTCAACGGTAAGACGTGTGGAAAATCTGTCCTTGCGTGCCGATTCGCACGATGTACGCAGCGGGTACGTGAAACGGCTGTGGGGCGGCCTGCCCTTGCCTCTCCCTTTGGGAGAGGTGGCAACGCGAAGCGTTGACGGAGAGGGTCGACACGTTAAGAAAATATGCCGGTGGCATATTCAGGCTGTCGAAAAAGCCTGTCATTGCGAGCCAGTCCGCAGACTGGCGTGGCAATCCGTTTCCAAAGCCTCCCCTGTGTAAGGGGAGGTGGCAAAAATCTCTGATTTTTGACGGAGGGGTTGTCCATTACGGGGACAATCCCCCAGTCAGCGCTTTGCGCTGACTGCCCCCTTTACACAAGGGGGCCGAGTTACGGATTCCCACGACAGTGACGTCGGTCACTGTCTCGGAATGACAGAGTCGGGTTTCCCGTCGAACCGTGAAAAAAAGACCGTCCCGCCGGGACGGTCTTTTCTCTCACACCAGCCGGGACTGGGACCTGATATATGCAGTCGCTGTGGGTTTACTACTATATTATATAGCCTATCGCATAGCTGTCAGCCGGAA
>ENA-USUG01007752-USUG01007752.1-human-gut-metagenome-genome-assembly--contig:-NODE-7752-length-10211-cov-4.602625_pt1 | contig 10211 bp, 9 predicted proteins | sample MGYA00250059_ERZ773394 | MGnify/ENA primary metagenome ERZ773394 (study PRJEB29103, sample SAMN06111957) | human gut metagenome | biome: human gut; feature: ankylosing spondylitis patient; material... | reverse complement strand
TTTATAAGTACCTGAGCAACAAAAATTTGCTCAGGGTTTTGCCATGTCAGATTTTTCACCTATCTTGCAGGTTTTCCGGTTCTGCGGCCGTGAGCGGCATGGAAGATTCATACAGAAGAGCGAAAAGAAGAAGCAAAATGAAAAAAAACCGGTGATTGTGCATGTAAAATCCTGTGATCAGACTTGCAATAGTTTATGAGTTTGAATCTCAGTTTATGATTTCTTGGAAAAATCAGGAAAAACTGCTGCTCAGAAAGATGGGTACGTTAAAAAGTTGTCAAATCATATACGCTTTTTGCAAAAATGACTTGAAAAAAGTCGGTTATATTGTTACAATTATTCTCGGCAGAAATTGGTTTTACTATCAAATATATGTGGAGGACGAAAAATGAGTAGTACAGCACAGAACTTGGCGAGCAGCAGAATTGCAGCGCTGCTTGACGAGAACAGTTTTGTTGAAATCGGCGCTGCAGTAACTGCACGTGCAACTGATTTTAACATGAACAACACTGACACACCTTCAGACGGAGTTGTTACCGGATATGGTGTTATCAATGACAGCCTTGTGTATGTATATAGCCAGGATGCTTCCGTACTCGGAGGTTCCATGGGTGAGATGCATGCCAAGAAAATTACCAGAATCTATGACATGGCAATGAAGATGGGTGCACCGGTTATCGGTCTTATCGATTGTGCAGGTCTGAGACTTCAGGAGGCTTCCGATGCTCTGAACGCATTTGGTGAGCTGTATCTGAAACAGTCTCTGGCATCCGGCGTGGTTCCGCAGATCACGGCAGTATTTGGCAACTGTGGCGGCGGAATGGCAGTAGCATCTGCTATGTCTGATTTTACTTTCATGGAGAGCAAAAAAGGTAAGCTTTTCGTTAATTCTCCGAACGCACTGGCTGGAAACGACGCATCCAAATGCGATACTTCCGCAGCAAAATTCCAGAGCGAAGAAGTTGGCATCGTTGACGTTGTAGCAGAAGAAGCTGAGCTGATCGCACAGATCCGTGAGCTGGTTTCCATGCTTCCGGCTAACAATGAGGATGATCTTTCCTACGCTGACTGCGAGGATGATCTGAACAGAGTATGTGCAGATCTGGAAGCTTCCGCAGCAGATCCGGCTATCGCACTGCCGATGATCTCTGATAACGGAGTATTCTTCGAGACCAAAGCAGAGTATGGAAAAGATATGGTTACCGGATTCATCAAACTGAACGGAACAACCGTGGGCGCAGTAGCTAACCGTTCCACTCTGTATGATGAAGAAGGCAATGCCGTAGAGCAGTTCAACGCAGAGATCTCCGCAAGAGGATGTGAGAAAGCAGCTTCTTTCGTTAAGTTCTGTGATGCATTCAATATCCCGGTACTGACCCTGACCAATGCAGCAGGCTTCAAAGCAACCAAATGCACTGAGAAGAAGATTGCAAAGGCAGCAGCAGCTCTGACCGCAGCATTCGCTGAGGCAGATGTACCGAAAGTAAATGTAATTACCGGAAAAGCATTCGGAAGCGCATATGTAACCATGAACAGCAAGGGCCTTGGTGCAGATATGGTATACGCATGGCCGAACGCACAGATCGGTATGATGGATGCAAAACTTGCAGTAAAAGTTATGTATCCGGAAGCAGATGCAAAAGAGCTTCGTGAGAAGGCAGCTGCTTATGCAGAGCTTCAGAACAGTGTAGCTTCCGCAGCCAAGAGAGGTTATGTGGATACTGTGATTGATGCTCAGGATACAAGAAAATATGTGATTGGCGCTTTTGAGATGCTGTTTACCAAGAGAGAAGACCGCCCGGGCAAGAAACACGGAACTGTTTAGAGCGAGGTGAGGTATATGAGACAGAATTTTAGAAAAATCCTTACGATGCTCACTGTATCCGCAGCAGCTCTTGGACTTACCGCATGCGGCAGCATCGCAGCAGAAACAGATGAGCTCAGCTACGATGAGGCTTATCTGGAGTCCGTTGCTGATTTCCTGATCGGCAACTGGGATGGTATGTCTGATGAGCAGATTGCACAGTACGCTGAGATGGACGCTGAAGACGCACAGGGTATTCTGGATAACTATGGCCTTCCGTTCACTGCAGAGGCATTTACTACCGCATTTTCCGGATATATGGGAAATGAGGAAGAGCTGGGTGCATATGTTTCCACTGATGGTTACGAAGTTTCCACAGATGGAAAAGAGATCACTCTGGTTGCACATCTGACTTATGAGCAGCGTACAGCAGATCTGAGCATTGTATTTAATAAGAAGAGTGTTGCACAGTCTGTAACACTGGATCCTTCCTACACACTGGGAGAGATCTTTACAAAAGCTCTTATGAATACGATCCTTGGTATGGGAACTGTATTCAGTGTGCTGATCTTCATCAGCCTTGTTATTTACTGCTTCAACTTCATTCCGGCTATCCAGAAGAAGTTCAGCAAGAAGAAAGAGCAGCCTGCTCCGGCTCCGGCCAAAGCAGCAGCTCCGGCCCCGGCAGCAGCTCCGGTTGAGGAAGAGACTGTGGATGAGGGCGAACTTGTAGCAGCAATCACTGCAGCAATTTGTGCATACACTGGAAGTTCCGCAGACGGATTTGTCGTACGTTCCATCAGACGTGCAGACTCCGCAAAGTGGAAGAGAGCATAAACAATTCTAGGAGGAATAAATAAGATGAAAAACTATACCATTACCGTAAATGGCACTGTATATGAAGTAAGCGTAGAAGAGGGCGGCGCAGGAAGCGCTCCTGTACGTGCAGCAGCTCCGAAGGCAGCACCGAAAGCAGCTCCGGCGGCAGCAGCTCCGAAGGCAGCAGCAGGCGCAGCTGGTTCTGTAGAAGTTACTGCTTCTGTTCCGGGTAAAGTATTCAAGATTGAGGCTAATACAGGTGCAACTGTAAAAGCTGGTGATCCGATCGTTATCCTGGAAGCTATGAAGATGGAGATCCCGGTAGTAGCTCCGGAAGATGGAACGGTTGCAAGCATTAATGTTGCAGTTGGAGATGCTGTAGAATCCGGTGACGTATTGGCTACTATGAACTAAGACAATAAATCATTGGAGGTTACAACATGAGCTACATTGCTGAGACTTTGGGAAATCTCCTGCATCAGACGGCATTTTTTAACCTGACATGGGGAAATTATGTCATGATCGTTGTTGCATGTGTTTTCCTTTACCTGGCTATTGCAAAAGAGTATGAGCCTCTTCTTCTGGTTCCGATCTCTTTTGGAATGTTGCTGGTTAATATTTATCCTGATATTATGCTTTCCTTTGAGGAATCCGCTAACGGAGTTGGTGGTCTTCTCTATTATTTCTACAAGCTGGATGAGTGGGCAATCCTTCCGTCCCTGATTTTCATGGGCGTAGGTGCCATGACCGACTTCGGTCCGCTGATCGCTAACCCGAAGAGTTTCCTTCTGGGTGCAGCAGCACAGTTTGGTATTTTCGCAGCTTATCTGGGAGCTATGCTTCTTGGCTTCTCTGATAAAGCAGCAGCAGCAATCTCCATTATCGGAGGTGCTGACGGCCCGACTTCCATCTTCCTGGCAGGTAAGCTGCAGCAGACGGCTATTATGGGACCGATCGCAGTAGCGGCATATTCCTATATGTCATTGGTGCCGGTTATCCAGCCGCCTATCATGAAGCTTCTGACCACTGAGAAAGAGCGTAAGATCAAGATGGAGCAGCTTCGTCCGGTATCTAAACTGGAGAAGATCCTGTTCCCGATCATTGTTACGATCATTATTTCTCTGATCCTGCCTACCACCGCTCCGCTGGTTGGTATGCTGATGCTGGGTAACCTGTTCCGTGAGAGCGGTGTGGTTCGTCAGCTGACAGAGACTGCATCCAATGCCCTGATGTATATCGTAGTTATTCTGCTTGGTACTTCCGTAGGAGCTACCACAAGTGCAGAAGCATTCCTGAACCTGGATACCCTGAAGATCGTTGCTCTGGGTCTGATTGCATTTGCATTTGGTACTGCAGCAGGTGTTCTCTTCGGTAAGATCATGTGTAAACTGACCGGAGGAAAGGTAAACCCGCTGATCGGTTCTGCAGGTGTGTCTGCAGTTCCTATGGCAGCCCGTGTATCCCAGAAGGTTGGTGCAGAGGCTGATCCGACCAACTTCCTTCTGATGCATGCAATGGGACCGAACGTAGCCGGTGTTATCGGTACTGCAGTTGCAGCCGGAACTTTCATGGCTATTTTCGGAGTATTCTAAGCTGCTGACGGAAAAGGACAAATTTGTAGGAGGAATAGAAAATGACTGAAATCGCTAAAAAGCCGATTAAAATAACAGAGACTATCCTGCGTGACGCACATCAGTCTCTGATCGCTACCCGTATGTCAACTGAGCAGATGCTTCCGATCATCGAAAAGCTTGACAACGTAGGATATCATTCCCTGGAGTGCTGGGGTGGAGCTACTTTCGATGCTTCCTTACGTTTCCTGAAAGAGGATCCGTGGGAGAGACTTCGTAAGATCCGTGAAAGAGCTAAGAAGACCAAGCTGCAGATGCTGTTCCGTGGACAGAACATTCTGGGATATCGTCCGTATGGTGATGATGTGGTTGAGTACTTTGTACAGAAATCCATCGCAAACGGTATTGATATCATCCGTATCTTTGACTGTCTGAATGACCTTCGTAACCTGCAGACCGCAGTAAAGGCATCCAACAAAGAGGGCGGACATGCTCAGGTCGCACTTTCCTATACACTGGGAGATGCTTATACACTTGAGTATTGGACCTCCATGGCAAAACAGATCGAAGAGATGGGAGCAGATTCTATCTGTATCAAAGATATGGCAGGACTTCTCCTTCCGTACAAAGCAACCGAGCTGGTTACTGCACTGAAAGAGACCGTTAAGATCCCGATCCAGCTGCATACTCATTATACATCCGGTGTTGCTTCCATGACTTACCTCAAAGCTGTTGAGGCTGGTGTGGATGTGATCGACTGTGCAATGTCTCCGTTTGCTCTGGGTACTTCCCAGCCGGCAACTGAGGTTATGGTTGAGACCTTCAAAGGAACTCCGTATGATACCGGATATGATCAGAAGCTTCTGGCTGAGATCGCTGATTACTTCAGACCGATGCGTGACGAAGCTCTTGAGACCGGTCTGCTGAATCCGAAGAACCTTGGCGTTAACATCAAGACTCTTTTGTATCAGGTACCGGGTGGAATGCTTTCCAACCTGACTTCCCAGCTGAAAGAGCAGCATGCAGAAGACAAGTTCTATGACGTACTGGAAGAGGTTCCGCGTGTACGTAAAGACCTTGGTGAGTGCCCGCTGGTTACTCCGTCTTCTCAGATCGTTGGTACTCAGGCAGTGTTCAACGTAATCATGGGTGAGCGTTACAAGATGGTAACCAAAGAGACCAAAGATGTTCTCTCTGGAAAATACGGAAAGACTGTAAAACCGTTCAATCCGGAAGTACAGAAGAAGTGCATCGGAGATGGTGAGATCATTACCTGCCGTCCGGCAGACCTGATCGGCAACGAGCTGCCGAAGCTGGAAGCTGAGATGGAAAAATACAAACAGCAGGATGAGGACGTTCTGTCCTACGCACTGTTCCCGCAGGTTGCTACTGACTTCTTCAAATACAGAGAAGCACAGCAGACCAAGATGGATGCAAATGTTGCAGACACCGAGAACGGAGCATATCCGGTTTAATTATTACAGACACAAGGAGAACCACTGGTGTATACTGGTGGTTCTTTTTTGTTGAAATAAAAAATATCGTTGCCATAAGGTAATGGTTCAAAGTATAATACAAAAGGGTTATCATATTACGATAACTTAGTGTGATAGAGGAGCAGAAATGAAGATGCAATTTACATACAATATTTTTTTGATCGGATTTATGGGATCTGGAAAAAGTACCGTGGCTGATTATCTCTGTGAAAAGTTTGATATGGATGTGGTTGAGATGGATCAGGTGATCGCAGATAGAGAGAGGATGAGTATCTCCGATATCTTTGAAAAATGCGGGGAACCGTATTTCAGAGATCTGGAAACGAAACTTCTGGTGGAATTACAGGAGAAGACCAATACGGTTGTCTCCTGCGGTGGTGGTGTTGCCATGCGAGAATGTAATGTGGCAGAGATGAAGAAGAATGGAAAAGTGGTTCTTCTGACTGCGAAGCCAGAGACAATTCTGGAAAGAGTGGAAAATAACCATGACCGTCCGTTACTGGAAAACAATAAGACAGTTGCATATATTGCAGAGTTGATGGAAAAACGACGGGAAAAATATGAAGCAGCGGCAGACATGATTATTGAGACAGATGGAAAAAGCGCACAGAAGATTTGTGAGGAAATAATTCAACGTCTGGGAGAACGATAAAATGAAAAAAATAGCAGTGATCGGCGGCGGTGCTGCCGGTATGATGGCCTCCATTTTTGCAGCAAGACGGGGAATGGAAGTCCATGTATATGAGAAAAATGAAAAGACAGGCAAGAAATTATATATTACGGGAAAAGGCCGGTGCAATCTGACCAATGCCTGTGATATGGAGGAATTGCTGGAGAGTGTCAAGAGCAACAAAAAATTTCTGTACAGTGCATTTTATGGATTCACCAATCAGGATGCTTACGATTTCTTTGAAGCAGAAGGGTTGAAGCTGAAGGTGGAGCGAGGCAACCGGGTCTTTCCGTTGTCTGACCGTTCGGCGGATGTTCTGGATACTTTGCGCAGAGCCATGAGATCAGCAGGGGTACAGGTACATCTGAATACAGAAGTAAAAAGTGTACGGAAGCAGGAAGATGGATTTACCCTGCAGCTGGCAGATAAAACCCTTGAGCAGGCGGATAAAGTGATCGTGGCCACCGGCGGCATTTCTTATGAAAGTACCGGATCCACGGGAGATGGATATCGGTTTGCAGAAAGCTTTGGCCTGAAAGTGTCGGACTGTGTACCATCGCTGGTTCCTTTTAATGTGAAGGAAGACTGGGTGAAGGAGTTGCAGGGACTGTCACTTAAAAATGTTTCCATTAAGATCCTGGATGGGAAGAAGCGGTTGTACGAAGACTTTGGAGAGATGATGTTTACTCATTTCGGAGTAACGGGTCCGCTGATTCTCACAGCCAGCAGTGTTTGTGCCAGAAAGATCCGTGAAAAGCAGGTGAAGCTGATCCTGGATCTGAAACCAGCCCTGTCAAAGGAACAGCTGGATGTAAGGATTCTAAGAGAGTTTGATGCCAATGCCAACAAACAGTTCCGCAATGTGCTGCCGTCTTTCCTTCCGTCCAAGCTGGTGGGAGTTATGTATGGGCTGTGCGGTATCGAACCGGAGAAACGGATCCATGATATTACCAAAGAAGAGCGGGAGAGATTTTTGTCCTGCATGAAAGAACTGGAGTTGACAGTGACAGGACTTCGTGGATACAACGAGGCAATCATTACAAAGGGAGGTGTCTCGGTCAAAGAGATTGATCCAGGTACTATGGAGTGTAAGAATATTCCAGGACTTTATTTTATCGGGGAAGTGCTGGATCTGGATGCAGTGACCGGAGGATTCAACCTGCAGATTGCCTGGTCCACAGCAGTTGCTGCGGCAAATGCACTTTAAGATATATTTTGAAAAGAAAAGGGAGGACACTATGAGTCATAATGTAGCAATTGATGGACCGGCAGGAGCCGGAAAAAGTACCATTGCAAAGCGAATCGCCAGAAGACTTGGCTATATATATGTAGATACAGGAGCCATGTACCGTGCCATGGCCTATTACCTGATCGAGAATCAGGTGGATGCTGCAGATAAAGAAGCAATCGCTGCAGCCTGTCAATATGCGGATATCTCCATCTGTTATCAGGATGGAGAACAGGTGGTACTGTTGAATGGGGAAAATGTAAATGCATATCTGAGAACAGAAGCGGTTGGAAATATGGCATCCGTCTCCTCAGCAGTACCGGAAGTACGTAAGAAGCTGGTGGAACTTCAGCAGAAGCTGGCCAGAGAGACTGATGTGGTTATGGATGGTCGGGATATTGGAACTGTGGTACTGCCGGATGCAGATGTGAAAGTGTATCTGACTGCCAGTGTGGAGACCAGAGCAAAGAGAAGATTCCTGGAACTTCAGGAAAAAGGCGAACCGGCAGATCTTGCAAAGATTGCGGCAGATATTGAAGACCGCGATTATCGGGATATGCATCGTAATATATCACCTCTTCGTCAGGCAGAAGATGCAACATTGGTAGATTCTTCCGACATGACCATTGATCAGGTGGTAGAAAGGATCCTTGAATTATGCAGGTAAAAGTGGCTAAGAGTGCGGGCTTTTGTTTTGGTGTACAGCGGGCAGTGGATACAGTCTATGAGCAGGTGGAAAAAGGAATCCGCCCCATCTATACGTATGGTCCTATTATTCACAACGAAGTAGTGGTGCAGGATCTGGAAGAGAAAGGGGTTCGGGTTCTGGACTCAAAGGAAGAACTGGAGGCTCTGACTGAAGGTACAGTTATTATCCGTTCCCATGGAGTGGGCAGAGAGATTTATGATCTGATCCAGAAAAAAGGACTCATCTGTGTGGATGCCACCTGCCCGTTTGTAAAGAAGATTCACCGGACTGTGGAAAAAGAGAGTGCAGCTGGCCGGCAGATTATTATCATAGGAAATGATAAGCACCCGGAAGTAGAGGGAATCAAAGGCTGGTGTCATACCCCGGCAATTGTAGTGGAATCCTCAGAGCAGGCAGAGGCTCTGGAGCTTGCGGAGAACAGTTCTGTATGCATTGTCTCACAGACGACATTTAACTACAAGAAATTTCAAGATTTAGTTGAAATTCTTGACAAAAAGAGGTATGATAGAGTTGTTGTAAATACAATTTGCAATGCGACGGAAGAGCGACAGACGGAAGCACGTCAGATTGCAGACGAGGCAGATGCCATGATCGTGATTGGCGGAAGCCATAGTTCAAATACGCAGAAGCTATTTGAAATATGCAGAAAAGAGTGCGAAAATACTTACTATATACAGACGGTTGACGACTTGAATTTAGGGGTATTACGATCTACTGGGCTTGTAGGTATTACAGCGGGGGCTTCCACCCCAAAGAAAATTATTGAGGAGGTTCAAAAACGATGTCAGAATTAAGTTTTGAACAGATGCTGGAAGGTTCATTAAAAACTATCAGAACAGGAGAAATCGTAGAAGGCACAGTGATCGATGTCAAAGAAGACGAGATCATCTTAAATATAGGCTACAAATCAGACGGTATTGTTTCCAGAAACGAGTATACCAACGTGCCGAATGCAGACCTGAGAACTATGGTATCTGTAGGTGACACTATGGAAGTTAAAGTCCTGAAAGTAAATGATGGTGAGGGACAGGTTCAGCTTTCTTACAGAAGAGTAGCTGCAGAAAAAGGAAGCAAGAGACTGGAAGAGGCTTTTGAGAACAAAGAAGTTCTGACCGCAAAAGTATCTCAGGTACTGGATGGTGGATTAAGTGTTGTAGTTGATGAGACCAGAATCTTCATTCCTGCAAGCCTGGTATCTGATACTTATGAGAAAAACCTCAGCAAATATGCTGATCAGGAGATTGAGTTTGTAATCACTGAATTCAATCCGAAGAGAAGAAGAATCATCGGTGACAGAAAACAGCTTCTGGTTGCTAAGAAAGCAGAGATGCAGAAAGAACTCTTCGAGCGTATCCATGAAGGAGATATTGTAGAAGGCGTTGTTAAAAATATTACTGACTTTGGTGCATTCGTAGATTTGGGCGGAGCTGATGGTCTGCTTCATATCTCTGAGATGTCCTGGGGTCGTGTTGAGCATCCGAAGAAGATGTTCAAGGTTGGTCAGAAATTGACTGTTCTGATCAAAGAGATCAAAGATACCAAGATTGCTCTGAGCCTTAAGTTTGATGATGCAAATCCGTGGCTCAATGCTGCTGAGAAATATGCAGTAGGCAATGAAGTAGAGGGTACTGTAGCACGTATGACTGACTTTGGCGCATTTGTTGAGCTGGAGCCGGGTGTAGACGCACTGCTTCATGTATCTCAGATTTCCAGAGATCATGTTGAGAAACCGGCTGACGTTCTGAAGATTGGTCAGGTTATCAAAGCTAAAGTTGTTGATTTCAACGGTGAGGATCATAAGATCAGCCTGAGCATGAAAGCTCTGGAAGCACCGGTTGAAGAAGCAGATCGGAAGAGCACACGTCTGAACTCCAGTCACTAGCTTATCTCGTATGCCGTCTTCTGCTTGAAAAA
>ENA-USUG01007749-USUG01007749.1-human-gut-metagenome-genome-assembly--contig:-NODE-7749-length-10214-cov-5.410476_pt1 | contig 10214 bp, 7 predicted proteins | sample MGYA00250059_ERZ773394 | MGnify/ENA primary metagenome ERZ773394 (study PRJEB29103, sample SAMN06111957) | human gut metagenome | biome: human gut; feature: ankylosing spondylitis patient; material... | reverse complement strand
ATAGACGTGGTACCATGAATGCAGCAGACAGGCTTTATGGAATTACCATGCAGGAAAAAGGGGTATCCACGCTGGTATCCGTAGATTTAGTAGAGAACCAGCTTACCCAGTAACAGAGGGGATGAATCAGTATGGCAGAAGAAAAAAAAGGATTTTTTAAACGTCTGGTAAGCGGACTTACCAAAACGCGAGACAATATCGTTGCCGGCTTTGATTCCATTTTCAGCGGTTTTTCCAGTATTGATGATGATTTTTATGAAGAACTGGAAGAGATCCTGATCATGGGAGATATCGGCATTAACGCAACCACCTCCATTCTGGAGCATTTAAAGGAGCAGGTTGCTGAGCAGCATATCAAGGAGCCGTCCCAGTGCAAACAGCTTCTGATCGACAGCATCAAAAAACAGATGCAGGTAGAAAGCACAGAATATGAGTTCGAGAACCGGAAATCCGTGATCCTTGTGATCGGTGTCAATGGAGTAGGTAAGACTACCTCTGTAGGCAAACTGGCCGGTAAATTAAAGGATCAGGGAAAAAAGGTCATCCTCGGAGCAGCAGATACCTTCCGTGCGGCAGCCGGGGAGCAGCTGACACAGTGGGCCAACCGTGCAGGCGTTGAGATTATCGGCGGCCAGGACGGAGCAGATCCGGCATCTGTTGTCTATGATGCAGTGGCAGCGGCCAAAGCCAGAAATGCAGATGTTCTGATCTGCGATACCGCAGGAAGACTTCATAATAAGAAAAATCTTATGGAAGAGCTTCGCAAGATTTACCGTATTCTGGAACGTGAGTATCCGGAAGCATATTTGGAAACGCTGGTAGTTCTTGACGGAACCACGGGCCAGAATGCGCTTTCCCAGGCAAGACAGTTTGCCGAGGTCGCCAATGTTACCGGAATCATTCTTACCAAACTTGATGGTACAGCCAAGGGCGGAATCGCAGTAGCAATCCAGTCTGAGCTTGACATACCAGTAAAATACATCGGAGTAGGCGAAAGTATCGATGACCTGCAGAAATTTGACGCAGATGCATTTGTAAACGCCCTCTTTGACGTAGAAGAAAGGAGCTAAATACAAATGCTTACATTAGAAAGCTTTGAGGAAGCGGCAGCAAAAGTAAAAGAAGTGACACAGGAAACAAAGCTGATATACAGCAGTTATTTCTCGGATATGACAGGAAACAAGGTTTATCTGAAACCAGAAAATATGCAGCGTACCGGTGCATATAAGGTGCGTGGTGCATATTACAAGATCAGCACACTTTCTGATGAAGAGAGAAATAAAGGTCTGATCACGGCATCTGCAGGAAATCATGCCCAGGGTGTTGCTTATGCTGCACACAAATATGGAGTAAAAGCAGTCATTGTCATGCCAACTACTACACCACTGATCAAGGTGGAGCGTACCAAGAGTTACGGTGCGGAGGTTATTCTTCACGGAGACGTATATGACGAAGCCTGTGCACATGCACTTGCCCTTGCAGAGGAAAAAGGCTATACTTTTATCCATCCTTTTGATGATCCGGCAGTAGCAACCGGTCAGGGAACCATTGCCATGGAGATCGTGCAGGAACTTCCTCTTGTAGATTACATACTGGTACCGATCGGAGGGGGCGGACTTGCTACAGGTGTCTCCACACTTGCGAAGCTTCTGAACCCGCACATCAAAGTCATCGGTGTTGAGCCGGCAGGCGCGGCATGTATGAAAGCATCCCTGGAGAAGGGGGAGGTCGTAACGCTTCCTCACGTAAATACTATCGCAGATGGTACTGCAGTACAGACTCCGGGAAAAAATATCTTCCCATATATCCAGGAAAATCTGGACGATATCATTACCATCGATGATGATGAGCTGATTGTGGCTTTTTTGGATATGGTAGAAAACCACAAGATGATCGTAGAGAACTCAGGACTTCTTACCGTAGCAGCTCTCCGTCATCTGGATGTAAAAAATAAGAAGATCGTTTCCATCTTAAGTGGTGGAAATATGGATGTGATCACCATGTCATCTGTTGTACAGCACGGACTGATCCAGCGTGACCGTATCTTTACCGTATCCGTACTTATCCCGGATAAGCCAGGTGAACTGGTACGTGTTGCAAGTGTGATCGCTGAAAATCAGGGTAATGTTATCAAACTGGATCATAACCAGTTTGTAAGTACGAACCGAAATGCAGCCGTAGAACTTCGGATCACCATGGAAGCTTTCGGAACAGATCATAAGAATCAGATCGTTGCAGCTCTGGAAAAAGCGGGTTGCAAACCGAGAGTGGTACGTGCTATACTGTAGGACATGTTATATTGCAATAACTGAAACTTCTGACCGGACTGTTGCATATGATGTAACAGCCCGGTCTTTTGCGAAAATACCTGCATAGACAGAAAGGACAGATAAATATGTGTGGAATTGTAGGATTTACAGGTAGACACCAGGCAGCTCCGATCCTTTTAGATGGACTCTCCAAGCTGGAATACAGAGGATATGATTCCGCTGGAATCGCCGTACGTGACGGAGAGGGCGAGACTGAAGTGATCAAAGCCAAGGGAAGACTGAAAGTTCTGTCAGAAAAGACAAACGGCGGAGAGACAGTACCGGGAACCTGTGGTATCGGCCATACCAGATGGGCAACTCATGGTGAACCCTCTGAGAACAATGCACATCCTCATATGACAGACGATGGTAATATCGTAGCAGTCCACAACGGCATCATTGAGAACTATCAGGAACTGAAAAATAAGCTCACCCGTAAAGGATATACTTTCTATTCTGAGACCGATACCGAGGTAGCAGTCAAGCTGATTGATTATTATTACAAGAAATATGAGGGAACACCGGTGGATGCCATTACACATTCCATGGTGCGTATCCGTGGTTCTTATGCCCTTGCGATCATGTTCAAGGATTATCCGGGTGAAATATATGTAGCCAGAAAAGACAGCCCCATGATCCTTGGAGTGGCAGAAGATGAATCCTTTATCGCTTCTGACGTACCGGCAATCCTGAAATACACTCGCAATGTATATTATATCGGCAATCTGGAGATGGCGCGTGTGAAAAAAGGCGAAGTCACCTTCTACAATCTTGATGGAGATGAGATCGAGAAAGAGCTGAAAACCATTGAATGGGATGCAGAAGCAGCAGAAAAAGCCGGATATGAGCATTTCATGATGAAAGAGATCCATGAACAGCCAAAGGCAGTGCTGGATACGTTGAATTCCGTGCTCAAGGATGGAAAGATCGACCTCAGCGAAGTTGGCCTGGAAGAAGAAAGCATCCGGAACATCCAGCAGATCTATATCATAGCCTGCGGCTCCGCTTATCACGTAGGAATGGCAGCACAGTATGTGATCGAGGATCTTGCACAGATCCCGGTAAGGGTAGAACTCGCTTCCGAATTCCGTTACCGAAAAATGGCCCTTAACACCAACAGCCTTGCAGTGATCATCAGCCAGTCCGGTGAAACAGCAGACAGCCTTGCAGCACTTCGTAAATGCAAGGAAAATGGTATTCATACACTGGGAATCGTTAATGTAGTGGGATCTTCCATAGCACGTGAGGCCGATAATGTATTTTATACTCTGGCCGGACCGGAGATTTCTGTAGCTACTACCAAGGCGTACAGCACACAGCTGATCGCAGCTTATACACTGGCGATACAGTTTGCAATGGTAAGAGGGACGATCACAGAAGAAGCCTGCAGTAATTATATCAGCGAACTGCAGACACTTCCGGATAAGATCTGTAAGATCCTGGAAGATAAGGAGCGTATCCAGTGGTTTGCCTCCAAACAGGCAAATGTAAAAGATGCTTTCTTTGTAGGAAGAGGAATTGATTACGCTATCAGCCTGGAGGGCAGTCTGAAGATGAAAGAGATCAGTTACATTCACTCTGAAGCCTATGCTGCCGGAGAGCTGAAACACGGAACGATCTCCCTGATCGAAGACGGGACTCTTGTGATCGGTGTGCTGACCCAGCCGGATCTCTACGAAAAAACAGTCAGCAATATGGTTGAGTGCAAGAGCCGTGGCGCCTACCTTATGGGCCTGACCACATTTGGCAATTACAATATCGAGGATACCGCAGACTTCACCGTCTACATCCCGAAAACAGACCCGCACTTTGCAACATCCCTGGCAGTGATCCCGCTTCAGCTTCTGGGCTACTACGTAAGCGTAGCCAAAGGACTGGATGTGGATAAACCACGAAATCTGGCGAAGAGCGTGACAGTGGAGTAAAAAATATATATTGATTATAGAGAAAGCCTCAGAGTATGTATATGCGAAAATACTCTGAGGCTTTTTTATAAAATCTTTACGCAAAAATAGTTTCATGGTATCATATAAACATATGATGCTGTGAAATTATTTTGCTTTTCAGGGAATATTAAGAAGGGGTGACGGGTACATGCTTATGCCGGTAGTGCCAGAGAGGAGATTGCACTGAAACTAGAGCACTCGGACAGCCATGGAGCAGATAAAGGAGAAAGATTATCCGGAGTCTTTACAGAAATGTACAGGAAATATCCTGGCTTGTGGGGATCAATTATAACAAACTAATCAACAGTGATAAGCTTTTGGAGCTGCTGTCACAGTACAAAAAATAAGATAGGAAAAAACATATGAAGAATACAGTAGTGATCTTTAATGCCGGTATCGGTGCACTGACTCTGGGTTTTAAAAATGCTGGTTATGAGATTTTGAAAGCATATGAGCCGGACAGGAAAGTGACAGAGATCTATCAAGAAAATATAAGTCAAAATGTAACTGTATGCAGCCTTTCTTCCATAGATCCTGCCACAGTTCCGGACAGTAATGTCTGGGCTTTTGATCTGACGCAGCCGAAAGAAGAAGAGGTGTTTCGTAGTTGGGCCCTGGTGCAAAGAAGACGGCCGCCGGTCATTCTTTTTGTTATGAAAAAGCAATTATGGAAAGGGTTCATAAAGGAACACATTTTTCAGCTGCAAGAATATGGATACCATATCACGCATAAAAATATCCAGAGTTCGGAGGTTACTGCATTTCCGCTGCGGGAAGAATTTGCATATATTGTTTTAAAAAGAGTGAATACTTCGGATATGGTCATGCCGGTGCAGTTCCATAAGAGCAGTATCCTGTTGGATGGCTGGGTGGAAATGAATCCACAGGATTCCTGGTATTACAGGATTGATTTTGCGAAAGAGAAGATCGATGCTTCGCATGCCGGCGACAGCGTTTTGTGTTGGGAAAAAGGCGGTTATCGGGAATCCGGGCAGGTTCGTCTGAATCTGAGAAAAATGCCGCTGATCCGTATCCATGGCGTCTATCATAAGATCACACACAAAGAAATAGCCAGATTAAAGGGATTTCCGGAAGATTTTCCACGTTCTGTGCCAAACAAAAGCCGGATGTACAGAAGCCTGATATATGCGCCGAACATAAAAGTGACAGAACAGATTGTTCGCAATCTCTGCGCAGAACCCTATATAAATTCAGAGGGTGATGTACAAATGAAAAACTGGGAAAATACGGCCCGCTTTAAGCAGCTTTTTGAAGAATTCCTTACATATAAAGGAGGTTCTTTCCAAAGCGATGAGAAATGGGTTTTTGTGACCAGAATGTACAGTGATTCTAAAGAAATCGCTACACTTAACCGGCTGCAGAGTTATAGCCGTCTGGCTCGAAAAGCAGTGACAGATCAGAAAAAGGATCTGCCATTACAAAATATCTGTGTAGTGGCGAATCTAATCTCTGATGAGACCAAGAGAAAGTACGAAGAGGCGAAGCTTGGATATGTCTGGGACATCCGAAATGTGCTGTGGCTCTTTGAGGACTATCCGGAACTGAAGAATGAACTGATCTCAATCCTGAATTATTCGGTGGAAAACATAGAACCGGAGAGACCGGAGCCTTTTATTTTTGAGAAAATCAGCCAGGTGGAGAATACGGATCCGGAATCTGTTGCTGACAGCTATATAGCGCAGTTAAAAGCGCTGGAGACTGGTAGTGCAGCTTTCAAGAAATATGAGGAACTTTGTGTTTCTATCCTGAAATATATCCTTGGAGAATATCTGACTTTGTGGGAGCAGCAGAAGACAACAGAAGAAAATCTGTATCGCTTTGACATGTGCTGTAAGATCAAAAACGGGGTAACACAGGATTTTTTTGACACGATCTGTAAGTATTTTTCTACGAAGTATATCGTGTTTGAGTTTAAAAACTATGAAAAGACTATTACCCAGAGGGAAATCTACACTACAGAAAAATATCTGTACGAAAAAGCTCTCCGTAAAGTTGCGATCATTATTTCCAGAAAAGGAGCGGATAAAAATGCGAAAATGGCCGCACGGGGAAGCCTCCGGGAAAGCGGAAAACTGATTATCTGTCTGTCCGATGAAGACCTGAAAGCGATGCTCCAGATAAAAAAAGATGGGGAAAAAACAACGGGCGGGTATTTGGAAGGTATTTTGGATGATATGCTGATGCGATTGGAAAAATAGAAAATTTTGTGAAAAATAACTCAAAAATACTCATTTCGAAGGCAGAGTTTTGGAAGATGATCCGCTGCCTTCGATTTTTTTTATTTTCGAAATAAATCTGTTGTTGTAATATGGAAATTGATGTGGCATAATAAATGGGAAAATGTTAAAAATAAGAAAAATCCAGATTAAGGAAATGTAAAGTTGCATTTTCAGGATAACATGGCTCCTGACAGATTATGACAGGGAGCGAGTATGACAAAGGAGAAAATTATGGCAATTTTTTCAATGATCTTATCTTTGTTATGTGGAGTATCATTATTTTTGTTTGGAATGTCCTTAATGGGCGATGGTCTGAAGCTGGCAGCAGGTAATAAGCTGGAAGCGTTTCTGTATAAGATGACCAATACTCCGCTGAAGGGTGTCGCGCTTGGTACGGGTGTTACCAGTGTGATCCAGTCGTCTTCCGCGACGACAGTTATGGTGATCGGTTTTGTAAACTCCGGTATGATGAAACTGAAACAGGCGATCGGTATCATCATGGGAGCAAATATCGGAACCAGTATTACTGGCTGGATCTTATGTCTTTCTTATATTGAAGGATCCAATGGAATCGCCAGCGTTCTTTCCACAGCAACGATTTCTGCTGTTGTGGCTGTAGTTGGTATTATTTTCCGTATGTTCTGTAAGCGTACCTTACATAAGAACGTGGGAAATATCATGCTTGGTTTTGCAATCCTGATGACAGGTATGCAGATGATGAGTGGTGCGGTATCTCCATTGCGTGAGAGTCCGATGTTCATCAAGATGCTGACTATGTTTTCCAATCCGATCGCAGGTATTCTTGTAGGTATTGCTTTTACTGCGGTACTGCAGAGTGCATCTGCAACGGTCGGTGTGCTTCAGGCTCTGTCTGTAACCGGTATCCTGACGTTTGCAAGTGCGTTCCCGATCGTTCTTGGTATCGGTGTCGGTGCTGCATGTCCGGTCCTGATTTCTGCGATTGGAGCCAATAAAAATGGTAAAAGAACTGCTCTTGTATATCTGATCAATGACCTCTTTGGTCTGATCCTCTGGTCTGTGATCTTCTATACGGCAAATGCATTTGTACATTTTACATTTATGGATATGACCATGACACCGGTAGCAATCGCTCTTTTGAACACAGTCTTCCGTCTGGCAACCGTTATCGTGCTGTTCCCGTTTATCCCGAAGATTGAGAAACTGGTATGCTGGCTTGTGAAGGATAATAAAGAGGATCTGGAAGATGAGGCAGACTTTGATCTCCTGGAAGAGCGTCTTCTGAATTACCCGGCCCTTGCCATCGCACAGTGTCACCGTGTAATGAACGGAATGTCCAAGAAGCTCCGTAAGAATGTCAACAGAGCCATGAATCTTCTGAATGATTATCAGCAGGATAAGTATGATAAGGTTCAGCGAAAAGAGGATCTGATCGACAAGTATGAAAGTCGTCTTGGAGAGTATCTGATCCAGCTGACAAAGAGAGAGATGAATTCTGCACAGACAAGACAGACTTCACTGTATCTGCATACGATCAATGACTTTGAGCGTATCGGTGATCATGCTTCCTATATTGCTCATATGTCTAATGAAATGCATGATAACCATACGAATTTTTCACAGGAAGCCTGGGATGAGCTGAATGTTGTTATGGAGGCGGTTCGTGAGGATATCAATATAACCTGCAATGCTTTCATGAAAGACGATAAAGAAATGGCACAGAGAGTAGCACCTCTCGGAGCTGTGATCACAGGACTTTGTGATGTACTGAAGATGCGTCACGCAGAGCGACTGAGCCAGGGCAAATGCGGACTGGAAGAGGGAACGGTATTCAGTGATATCCTCAACAGTTTCTGTCGTATCGCAACTCACTGTGCAAGTGCTATGGTGGCACTTATGAAGAGTGGAGAGACAGGATCCGATCTTCATATTCACGATTCCAAGATCTATCCCACAAACAGTGCGGACTACTACCAGTATTTCAAGGAATACGGACAGAAATATGATATTGGAAACCAGGAAGGCCATATGCTCAGCATGGAGCCGGAAGAGGTAGAATAAGAAATGAAAAAAGAAGGGGCTGATTATTGACAGCCTCTTCTTTTTTTCCTACCATGGATATTTTCCCTTTTTAGCATAAGGAAGAAGTTTACCATCGAATTTGATGATGACACGATGATTTCCTTCTGCATCTTCGGTTACATCTACATCCAGTCCGAAATCGATTGCGCTCGGAGGTACCTCATTGTACTGAGATGAGTATAGTTCAGAGAATAAAATATATCAACCCTCTATTTTAAATTATTTTTTGTAAAAATCATATAATTGCTGATAATTACAAACGGGGGTTATCAAAATACAGATTTTATGATATGATAAACCTGTTAGACAGCGTGAGACATATAATGGGGATATGTATCTCGCAGAAAGAAAAGGGAGGGTTTTGTTATGGGTGAAAGTATGATTACATCATTTGACGGAACGAAACTGTATCTGAAAAAAGAAACGGCAGCAGACAATAAAGCTGTGATCGTGATTGTCCACGGACTTTGTGAGCATCAGGGCAGGTACGATTATTTTGCGGAAAAACTTCATGAGGCGGGAATCGGAACCTATCGTTTTGATCACAGAGGACATGGACGTTCTGAAGGTGAAGAGACTTTTTATTCAGATTTCAATGAGCTTCTGGACGACACCAACGTAGTTGTGGATATGGCAATTGAGGAAAATCCGGATATCCCGGTATTTCTTCTTGGACACAGCATGGGAGGATTTACGGTTTCTCTGTATGGGGCCAAATATCCGGACAAAAAACTCCGGGGAATCATTACCAGTGGTGCGCTGACCGCAGATAACGGCAATCTGATACGTGGTGTGCCGGGAGAAATGGATGTACATATGCGCCTTGCCAATCAGTTGGGTTCAGGCGTATGCTCTGTACAGGAAGTGGTAGACTGGTACGGAAAAGATCCATACAATAAACAGTCCTTTACAGCTGGTTTATGCTATGCGATCTGCGATGGACTTGACTGGTTCAAAGAGAAAAAAGCAGAGTTCCATTATCCGGTTCTTATGACGCACGGCGAGAAAGATGGTCTGGTAAGTGTACAGGATACCTATGATTTCTTTAAAGAAGCAGGATCAAAAGACAAGCAGATGAAAATCTACGGCGGACTTTTTCATGAGATCCTGAATGAGTATTGTAAAGACGAAGTGATTGGGGATGTGATCCGGTGGATGGAAGTGAGGATCTGAATATAAACAAATTGTTTTACAAGTAGTAGCAAAGCCAGGTGGAAACATATAACACCTGGCTTTCTTTTGCAAAGAGATTCTGTTACAATAGCAGGATGAAAACAAGAAGACAGAACAGGAGAAAATGATCATGTCAAACATCATAGAAATCACAGATTTTAACGCTCCGGAGCTGGATGTATATGCCAGGATCTCGGAAATACAGCTTTTGAACCGGGCAGAACCGGAGAAGGGGATTTTTATTGCGGAGAGTCCGAAGGTTATTGAGAGAGCGTTGGATTCTGGGTGCCAGCCGATTTCTTTTCTGGTGGAACATAAACATGTTGAGGGCGAGGCAAAAGAACTGATCCGTCGTTGTGGAGACATTCCGGTTTATACGGCAGAATTTGATGTGTTGACGCAGCTGACTTTGTTTATCATATCCTGCTTGCCAGTCTCAGCTTTGGTGCGACTATTACATCCCTAATGTTTTTTAATACTTATAT
>ENA-USUG01007745-USUG01007745.1-human-gut-metagenome-genome-assembly--contig:-NODE-7745-length-10221-cov-4.205047_pt1 | contig 10221 bp, 9 predicted proteins | sample MGYA00250059_ERZ773394 | MGnify/ENA primary metagenome ERZ773394 (study PRJEB29103, sample SAMN06111957) | human gut metagenome | biome: human gut; feature: ankylosing spondylitis patient; material... | reverse complement strand
GATACCCTGTTCAACTATCTTTCTTGAAAGCACCGTTGTTGCGTCAAGATGTGAGAACCTAACATAAAACATGATTAACTGCATAGTTTCTGGAGAATATAAAATGCCTGGGAAAAAGCTCTTTAAAAGTGGGTTTAATTATAAGCTATAATGAGGTATAATAGAAAGAGTTATCATATTAGATTTGAGATTGTTTTCCGTCATCATAAGTGGTAAACAACAAATTGGTATTACTGGAGAGGCGTAGGTATGGCGAAAGTACATGGGGAATCAAAGCTGACTTTTTTGGAGTCGACGAGTATTATCATAGGACACGGCGTGGGATCTGGAATTCTTTCGGTCCCATTCCTTGCATCCAGGAATAACTGGCATGATATTATCTGGATTGCAGCAGTGGCTTATTGCATGAATCTTTTACTGCATTTTATGATTGCGGAACTGTCTTTGAATAACAATGGCGCGCAGTTTATCAAATGCTTTGAAAATGAGCTGTTTGTGGGAAAGCTGAAGATGGCATGTACATGGCTGGCGTTTGGGCTGCTTGGCTTTTCGGTTGTAGTGAATGTGAGTGGATTTATTACCGGTGCGGCAGCTGTATTTTCTGCATGGTTTCACCTTCCGTCAGTGGTCGGAATGCTGCTCTTTTATGTATTGGCAGCAAGTGTGGTCTATATCGGAATGAAACTGGTTGGTATCTGTGAGAAAATTGCAGTGATTTCCATGTTTGGAGTCATAGGGATCCTTTTTGTAGCAACGATGCTTTCAGAGACAACAGAGCTTTCGACAAAGTTCTATTCGAATAACAATATGCTGGCACTTTATAGCATGATCGCATTTTCCTTATCTGCGGTTATGTCTGTGCCACAGGTTGTAAAAGGTTTAGAAGGAGACGAAAAAGGCATTCGTAGAGCAATTGCAGCAGGCACGGGATTGAATATGGGATTAATCCTTTTGATTACGTTTATGACGCTTCTAGGATGTTCTAATGTGACAGAAAATGGAGCACTGGTGGATCTTTCCGGTCATCTTGGTGGATGGGTCAGCATTATCGGATATGTATTTTCCTTGCTGGCTCTTGCGACATCCTTCTGGGCAAATACACTGAATCTTCGAGATATCGTGAATGAACAGACGAAATGGGGCGAAAAGATCAGCTGGCTTGCGGCCACAGTACCATGCCTTGTGATCGCGCTTGTGGGAGTGCAGAGCTTTGTCGGATTCACGAGAATGGCAAGTGTAGTTCAGGTTCTGACCGGAGTAGGGGTTATTATTGCGTACAACCGTTCCAGAAAACGTGCGGGAACCAGCCTGATCTGTGGAAGACTTGGAAGCCTGCCGTTCCAGATATTAGCAGTAGCAGCGTCGTTGGTAGCATCTGTAGGAGCAGTGCTTACGGTGACAGTGTGAAATTACAAACATGTTATTACAAAAGTTGATGGAGAAGGAGATTAGAAAATGCAAGAACAGATGAAAGTGAACAGTAGTATTTTAGAAAGATTTGAATTCAGGGATATTAGACAGGAAGAGGCAGATCAGGCAGTCTTGATTGAGAAAATTTGTTTCCCGCCAAATGAAGCATGTTCTGAGAAACACATGAAGGAGCGAATTGGTGTGACTCCAGAATTGTTTTTAGTTGCGGTAGATAAAACAACCGGGAAGTTAGCAGGATTTTTGAATGGAATTGCAACGGACGAGGAAAAATTCCGAGATGAATTTTTTACAGATGCATCTTTGAATAATCCAAAAGGAAAGAAAGTTATGATCCTTGGCTTAGATGTATTACCGGAGTATCGAGGACAAGGTCTGGCACGAGAGATTGTAAGATGTTATCTGCAAAGAGAAGAAGAAAAGGGAAGAAAAGAAATTGTTCTTACCTGCCTGGATGGAAAAGTAGAGATGTATAAAAGATTTGGGTTTGTAGATCTGGGAATGTCAGATTCTGTCTGGGGTGGAGAAGAATGGCATGAAATGACATATTATCTGAGATAGAAGTAAATAACGAATGATAGTGAAAGCTGTAAAGTCTAATGGAAAATGAAAAATGTGAGATAGATAAGACGAGGAGAAAATATCATGGAGTATTGGGATATTTATGATGCAGAGAAACGGTTGACCGGAAGAACGATGAAGCGAAATGACTGGTGCTTAAAGGATGGGGAATACCATCTGACAGTGCTTGGAGTTGTGGCAAGACCGGATGGAACATATCTGATCACGAAACGTGTAATGACAAAAGCGTGGGCACCGGGTTGGTGGGAAGTATCCGGCGGTGCAGCGCAGGCAGGAGAGTCTTCTGAGGAAGCGGTATGCCGTGAAGTGAGAGAAGAGACAGGATTAGATATTTCTAATGCAGAAGGCGGATATGTATTTACTTATAAGCGAGAAAATCCGGGCGAGGGTGATAATTATTTTGTTGATGTATATCGCTTTGTGCTTGATATTGATGAGAATGATCTGAAACTTCAGACAGAAGAAACAGATGGATATATGTTCGCAACTAAGGAGGAGATTGAAAACTTTGCCAAGGAGGGAATCTTCCTTCATTATGACAGCATTAAGAGAGTGTTTGAACAGTTACAATAATTTATAGAATGAGGAAAAGTTATGCATTCAGAAAAGAAGAAAAACAGATTTGAAATTGATATGTGCAATGGCTCGATCATGAATAAGCTGATTTCTTTTTCAATTCCGCTGATGATATCTGGAATTCTGCAGCTTGCATTTAACGCAGTGGATATTGTTGTGGTAGGAAGATTCAGTGGAAGTGAGTCACTGGCAGCAGTCGGATCAACCACAGCACTGATCAATGTATTTACGAACCTATTTATAGGAATATCTCTTGGAGCAAATGTGCTTGCAGCCAGGTTCTATGCGGCAGGGCGCGAGAAAGAGATGTCGGAGACGGTGCACACAGCGATTACATTTGCGATTATAAGCGGAGTTGTGATGGCATTAGTCGGATTGTTCTTTTCCAGAGGAGCACTTGAGTTGATGGGAACACCGGATAATGTGATCAATCTTTCGACACTATATATGAAGATCTATTTCCTGGGAATGCCGTTTTTTATGTTATATAATTACGGAGCGGCAATCTTAAGAGCGGTTGGAGATACGAAACGACCACTTTTGTTTTTGATCGTAGCAGGTGTGATTAACGCATGTTTAAATCTTTTACTTGTAATTGCTTTTCATTTAGGAGTAGCGGGCGTTGCAATTGCAACGGTAACAGCACAGTTTGTATCGTGTGTATTGGTATTGCGTTGCCTGTATAAATCAGACAGCAGTTATCAGCTTCGCTTCTCGAAGCTAATGATAAAAAAAGTATATTTAGGACAGATCTTTCAGGTTGGAATTCCGGCAGGAATTCAGAGTACTGTGATCAATTTCTCAAATGTACTTCTGCAGTCATCGGTCAATTCTTTCGGATCCGTGGCGATGGCAGGATATACGGCAGCGAATAACATTTTTGGATTTTTATATGCATCGATCAATGCAGTGACACAGGCATGTATGAGTTTTACAAGCCAGAATTACGGAGTCGGAAAATGGAAACGAATGGACAGAGTCTTAGTTGACTGCCTGATTCTTTCCACAACGATTGCATTAATTCTTGGTGGAGGTGCATATCTCTTTGGACCGGAGCTTTTGAAGATTTATACTGATGATCCTCAGGTTATCAGCTGTGGTATGGAGATTCTTCTATATACAACAGTTACTTATTTTTTGTGCGGATGGATGGATCTGTTCCCGGGATCTCTTCGTGGAATGGGAAAATCAATTGTGCCGATGATACTTTCCGTAATCGGAACAGTCGGAACGAGAATCGTCTGGATCTTTGGAATATTTCCAAGATTCAGATCATTGAAGATTTTGTTTATTTCCTATCCGGTATCCTGGATCATTACGATCATCCTGCAGGTGATTTGCTTTATTTTTGTCAGAAGAATCGTTTATGCGCCACTGAAAAAACGAGAGGCTGCTATATAATGAAAAAAGAAATGCTTTATTTCCCAAAATATAAGAGGGAAGAAAGCATTTCTTTTTTTATTACAGCATTTTGTAAATGATAATTATTGACAAATTCAATATCCTGGAATAAGCTAGTTTTGTATAACTAATTGATAAAAAATCGCAATAAACTAAAGAGGATGATAAAAAAATGACATTAAAAGAATTAGCGATTGGAAAGAGTGCTGTAATTCGAACAGTTGGAGCTTCCGGTGCGTTACGACAGCATTTTTTGGATATGGGTATGATTCCGGGTGCGGAAGTTACGGTGGTAAAGTTTGCACCGATGGGAGACCCGATGGAATTGCAGGTACATGGATATGAACTGACACTTCGTCTTGCAGAGGCAGAACAGATTGAAGTTGAGGAAATCAGCGAGAGAACAAACAGCCATTCCCGTGGAGAACGTTTGAAACCGGTAGATCATCCGGGACTTGGAGAAGAAGGAAAGTATCATTCTGAAGAAGATGCTAATCCGTTACCGGATGGAACAGTGCTTACTTATGCCCTGGTAGGAAATCAGAACTGTGGAAAGACAACGTTGTTTAATCAGCTCACAGGAGCAAATCAGCATGTAGGAAACTTCCCGGGAGTAACAGTAGACCGTAAGGATGGAACAATCAAAGGTTATCCGAATACGAATGTGACAGACCTTCCGGGAATTTATTCAATGTCACCATACAGCAGTGAGGAGATTGTTTCAAGAAATTTTGTGTTGGATGAACATCCGAAAGCAATCATCAATATTGTGGATGCAACGAATATTGAGCGAAATCTCTATCTGACAATGCAGCTTCTTGAAATGGATATCCCGATGGTAGTAGCTTTGAATATGATGGACGAGGTGATTGGAAATCATGGATCTATCGATGTGAATACAATGGAAGCACTGCTTGGAGTTCCGGTTATTCCGATTTCGGCAGCGAAGAACGAAGGTGTGGATGAAGTAATACGTCATGCACTTCATGTGGCAAAATACCAGGAGCGTCCGCTGCGTCAGGATTTCTGTGATAAAAGTGATCATGATGGTGCGGTCCACAGATGTATCCATGCAGTGATTCATCTGATTGAAGACCATGCAGAAGAAGCAAAGCTGCCGGTACGTTTTGCCGCAACGAAGGCAATTGAGGGAGATCCACTGATTTTAGAACAGTTAAAGCTTGATCAGAATGAACTTGATATGCTTGAACATATTGTACAGCAGATGGAGACGGAACGTGAGGTTGACCGAAGTGCGGCAATCGCAGATATGCGATTCGATTTTATCGAGCGTCTCTGTGAGCAGACGGTTGTGAAACCGAAAGAGAGTAAAGAGCGTGTCAGAAGTGAGAAGATAGACAAAATCTTGACAGGAAAATATACAGCGATCCCATGCTTTATTGGAATTATGGTGCTTGTATTTTATCTGACATTTAATGTAATCGGTGCATTTCTGCAAGGAATTCTGGAAATGGGAATTGATCAGTTGTCAAGAATGGCTGAGGCGGGACTGCTCGCACTCAATGTAAATGATGCAATCCGAAGTCTTGTAATCGACGGAATCTTTACAGGAGTAGGAAGCGTGCTTAGTTTTCTTCCGATTATCGTTACTTTGTTCTTCTTCCTATCTATGATGGAAGACAGTGGATATATCGCGCGTGTGGCATTTGTAATGGATAAAATGCTTCGTAAGATCGGTCTTTCCGGTCGAAGCATTGTGCCGATGTTGATTGGATTCGGATGTACGGTTCCGGCAGTTATGGCAACAAGAACATTGACCAGTGAAAGAGACCGTAAGATGACGATCCTTCTGACACCGTTTATGAGCTGTACTGCGAAACTTCCGATTTATGCATTCTTTGTAAGTACATTTTTCCCGGGTAACGGTGGACTGATTATGTCAGGTCTGTACGTGCTTGGAATTGTAGTTGGAATTTTAATCGCATTCTTTTATCGAGGAACGTTGTTTAAAGGAGAACCGGTACCATTTGTTATGGAACTTCCGAATTATCGTCTTCCGGGGGCGAAGAATGTGGCACAGCTCCTTTGGGAGAAGGCGAAAGACTTCTTGCAGAAAGCATTTACAGTTATTCTGATGGCAACGATTGTTGTATGGTTCTTGCAGAGTTTTGACTTGCATCTGAACCTTGTGGAGAATTCAGCAGATAGTATTCTTGCTATAATTGCAGGTGCACTTGTTCCAATCCTTCGTCCGCTTGGACTGGGAGACTGGAGAATCTGTACAGCACTGATCAGTGGATTTATGGCGAAAGAAAGTGTAGTATCAACACTTGAGGTATTGTTTGGTGGAGGAATTGCTTCTGTACTGACTCCTCTGTCAGCCGGTGTCCTGCTTGTATTCAGTCTGCTCTACACACCATGTGTTGCAGCAGTTGCATCCGTAAAGCGCGAGCTTGGTGCAAAATGGGCTGTCGGAATGGTGTTCTGGCAGTGCTTGATCGCATGGATCGTTGCGATCATCACAAGAGGAATCGGAATGTTGTTTTTCTAATGGGGAAAGCTGTTACTGTGACAGTAACACAGCAACGAAATGTCTTGGAATAAATCATCTAGGAATAAATGATAAAATTTATTGACAAAACAGAATTCATTCGTTATAGTAAGAAACGATGTATCAATAAGGTGGTTGTTCATAAGACGAACCGAGCCGAAAGATGAATTGAATATATTCCGTGAGGGAGTAGTTCGCATGAAAATGTGATTTGTCAACATACCGGTGAGAATGAGTTTTAAAAGATCACCTGGCAAATCTTAAAGAATGAGACTCATGTATGTTTTAAATAAGAGGACGAGTTTGTTATGTCAAGCAGGCAGTTCTCTTATCATAGAACATACGTGGGTCTCTTTGTTTTTATATATTAGGAAAGTTCTTTTCTAATATATAAAAAACGCTCCGCTCAGGATGCGTACTGCAATTGTAGCGGAACAGATACAGAAGAAAAAAGAAAAGAGGAGAAACATGGCACTATTTATCGAGCTTTTGTTGATGGGGGTCGGGCTTGCGATGGATGCATTCGCAGTGTCTGTCTGTAAGGGCCTTGGAATGAAGAAGCTGAATAAGAAACAGGCGGTAGTGATCGGATTGTATTTTGGAGGGTTTCAGGCATTAATGCCGCTTGTGGGATGGATTCTTGGAATTCAGTTCCAAAAGTATATTACAAGTATTGATCACTGGATCGCATTTATTCTGCTTGGCTTTATCGGTGGGAAAATGATTCTGGAGGCAGTAAAAGAATGGAACGAAGAAGATATTGTTGAAGTAAAAGATCAGCCGTTGGATCATAGAAATATGTTTGTACTTGCCGTTGCGACGAGTATCGATGCGCTGGCAGTCGGAATCACATTTGCATTTCTGGACACACCGATTCTTGAGGCAATTACGATCATCGGAATTACGACAATGATTATTTCTATTGTTGGTGTAGTGATTGGAAATTATTTTGGTGGGAAATATAAACATAAGGCAGAACTGGTTGGTGGAATCATCCTGGTGCTTTTAGGTGTTAGGATTTTGATCCAGCATCTGTTTGGATTAGCATAAAATGAGGTTGAATATAGTATAGCAGAAAGGAAATAAAAGATGAGTGATTTGTTTCAAAGTGTGCCATTTGCAGTGGTACTTTTAATTATTGGATTTGTGTTTCTTGTAAAAGGTGCAGATGCATTTGTTGAGGGGTGTAGCAGTATCGCAAGACGGTATCATGTTCCGTCACTGATCATCGGAATGACGATTGTGGCGATGGGGACGAGCCTTCCGGAGACTGCGGTCAGTGTGACAGCAGCAGTTACGGGAAACAATGCACTTGCAGTCAGTAATGCGGTAGGATCTAATATTTTCAATCTCATGGTTGTAGTCGGAGCCTGCACGCTTTTTACTTCCGTGGCAGTTCAGATTAATACGTTAAAGATTGATTTCCCAATCTCTATTCTGTGTGCGATATTGCTTCTGATTCTTGGTGCAGCCGGGATGTCACTGGGACATATAGATGGAGTTGTATTTATTATCTTATTCCTGTCGTTTATCCTCTACATGATCCGCTCAGCACAGGCATCTCGTGAGAAAAATGTGGAGCCTGGAGTGGAAGAGGAAGAGTATCTTCTGGAAGCAGAGGAGATTCAGGAAATGTCTATGGGAAAGAGTGTGATTTACATTATTCTCGGTGCAGTAGCGATTGCGGTCGGAAGTGACTGGGTAGTAGACGGTGCCTGTACAGTTGCGGCGGCAATTGGAATCAGTCAGACTCTGATCGGTCTTACTGTAGTTGCATTTGGAACAAGCCTTCCGGAGCTGGTTACATCGATTGTAGCAGCAAGAAAAGGCGAGGTGGATATGGCACTTGGAAATGTGATCGGTTCCAATATCTTTAATATTCTCATGGTGCTTGGTATCGCAGCAGCAATTTCACCGGTCGCATTTTTGACAGAAAATATCATTGATATTGCAGTGCTGATCGTGTTCAGTGTTATTGGATGGATCATGGCATGGACGAAAAGAGAACTTAATAGAAAAGAAGGTATTATCATGTTACTTCTTTATGCAGTGTATGTTGTGTACATTTGTATGAGATAGTTTGTGATAACTCTGAAAAAAGGATTATGTGAAAGGCAAAAAGTACTTGTGCCAATCACATAATCCTATTTTAGTTTCCTATAATTAATGCAAAGTAGCCCCAGTCCCATAAGAGGGATTCGAAACTGTTTTCCAGATATTCATAAATATCCGCTGTTTCATATCCGGTCATTCGTGTAATGATCACAAGATATTGTCTCAACGTTTCGTAAGAAATTTCAGAAACGTTTGCGTCTGTGCCATCCAGCATCCATCTTAAGAAAATGCTGTGGCGGATTGATGCATATTCAAGGGCAATCCATTGCATCTGTACCAGTACGTTTTCCAGGTCACTGTCAGGAAGCAGGAGATCGGAGAAAATCTCGTTGCGCAGGAAATTGCGAAGCAGTGGTTCGTAAGGGCTCAAGTATTGTGTGAATTGTTCCCATTGTTCCAGTAAAGTGGATTCGTAAGCTTTAGTATCATCAGGATTTTCAGTACTGTCCGAAAGTGATTCCGATATTTCTTCAGCCAAAGCAAGAATTGGATTCAGAGTATCCTGATAGAGCCCCTCTTTTTGATAGTTTACGGAAAGATCTTGTAACAGTTCGTTGCATTCACTGATCAGATCCAAAGGTGGAAGGTCTATATCTGAGATCGCATTTCCAAGTTCTCTCACTGTGCTATCAGAAAAATAATCTTCTAACAGTTCTTTTGTTAATGGCTGATGCTGGTATAATTCCTGAAGAATATAGAAGCTTTCCAAAAGTTCCTCTTCAATTGCTCTGGAAGAATCATCTAAAAGATTGAGTAGTTTTTCACGCAAGAGGAAAAGGACAGAAGTATCTGTATCGCTAGTATCGGACAAAGTGTCTGATACATTTGGGAAATGCAGGGACTTCTGTTTGTTCCACAGGTCAATCACTGCAGGGCAGCAAGGCATCAGCATTTTCTCGTTATGTGTCGGAAAGCGATGCTCCTCTCGTGGAAATGTAGTGCACGTTTCTGATAGGACTTTGTCGCCGTAAGCAACAACAAGGCGGCAGAGCTTCTCAGAGTTAAGGAATGGACAGCGATGATCACTGTCCAGGCCTATCACACGCTGTCCATCTTTTTTAATCGTATAAGCGCTTAAATTTTTCTTTTGTTCAGGTACGGTTTCCGGAGCCTGGAGTTTCTTCCATTTACGGTTCGTATCTGCATCGACGCCAATCTTCCATTCCTGGCAGCAGGTGATCGGACAGCGGTCGGCGATGCAGGTGAACTTAGAATAATAATCAGGTATCAAATAATTAATTTCTGTCATCACGGTTATGGAATTCTGTATGCTGCCCAACATATTTGTATGCCGGACGGATGATCTTACCGGCATTTAACAGTTCTTCCAGACGATGTGCACTCCACCCGGTGATACGCGCAATCGCGAAGAGTGGTGTGAAAAGCTCTTCCGGAATATTCAGCATTGTATAAACAAATCCGCTGTAGAAGTCAACATTAGCACAGACAGGTTTCAGCATCTTTCTGTGTGTCATGATCTCTTCACCGGCGATTCGTTCTACACGGTCATAAAGAGCAAATTCTTCATCATTTGACAATGTCGCTATCAGCAATTCGCAGCACATTAAGGAACTGTTCTTTGTTCTCATTCAACAAGCGCTCGACAG
>ENA-USUG01007733-USUG01007733.1-human-gut-metagenome-genome-assembly--contig:-NODE-7733-length-10240-cov-6.521893_pt1 | contig 10240 bp, 7 predicted proteins | sample MGYA00250059_ERZ773394 | MGnify/ENA primary metagenome ERZ773394 (study PRJEB29103, sample SAMN06111957) | human gut metagenome | biome: human gut; feature: ankylosing spondylitis patient; material... | reverse complement strand
CGCCCGCTTTGACAATAACGGTATCCCCTGTTTTATGGTGAGTAGAGGATGCATTTGGATTCTGCTCTTGCCGGTCAGCAGAGGGGATCTTATGCGCTTCAACATCTTTTTTAGAAGCTCGTAATGAATCTGCCTGTGCCTTTCCTCTGCCTTCAGCAATTGCCTCTGCAAAATTTGCAAAAATACAAGTAAACCAGAGAATGATTGCAATTGCCAACGTGTATCCACTGGAAGTGTCCTTAAAGCCGAACAGAGAAATGATCCACAATCCGGTTGTCAATATTGCTGAAATATAAACTAAAAGCATAACAGGGTTTTGCGCCTGTGTTTTTGAAACTGAAAAGCTCCACAAAGTGCGTAAATTCAAGGATTTCTACATATTTTTCCTTTGTAGCAACACCACAGTCTCCACATGAACCGTTTCACAGAACTGATCGACGCTACATGCCCTTTCAAGTTCATATCCTGCTGCCAGAAATGCCGGAAGATCGCGTGCGAGACTGGTGGCTTTGCAGGAGATGTAGACGATGTGGTCTACGCCGTAGGAGAGGATTTTCGGCAGTGCCTTTGGATGGATGCCGTCTCTTGGCGGGTCGAGGATGATCACATCCGGTTTCTCAGTGAGGTCATCGAGGACTTTGAGAACGTCCCCGGCGATAAATCTGCAGTTGGTTAAGTTGTTCAGAGCTGCGTTTTGTTTCGCTGCTTCTACTGCTTCCTCTACAATTTCCACACCGATCACCTCATCAGCCACGGATGCCGCAAGCTGAGCAATGGTTCCGGTTCCACTGTAAAGGTCAAAGACTACCTTATCTCTGGTATCTCCGATGTACTGACGGACTACGGAATAAAGCACCTCTGCTGCCAGTGAGTTTGGCTGGAAAAATGAGAAGGTACTGATCCTGAATCGCAGTCCCAGAAGGGTTTCATAAAAGAAATCCTGTCCATAAAGGATACGGGTCTCATCGCTCTGTACCACATCAGAGAGAGAATCGTTGATGATGTGCATAATTCCGACGATTTTTCCTTCCAGCGGAAGCGCAAGCAGTTCTTCTTTCAACGGTTCCAGATCATGTTCTTCCTGACTGGTGGTGATCACATGCACCAGAATTTCTCCGGTAGTCACACCACGTCGAAGAAGCAGATGACGCAGATAGCCTGTGTGCTGCATCTTTTTATAATAGGAAACATTTCGTTTCAGAAAATATCCGTGGACACAGGTCAGAATCTTTGTCATATCTTCGTGAACAAGCTTACAGTCATTTGCAGTAAGCACGTCGTAGGTGCTGCCTTTCTTGTGCAAACCAAGTGTGAGAGGACCGTCTTTGTATGCATCACCGAAGGAAAATTCCATTTTATTGCGGTATCTGAATTCGATCGGACTGCCGTGGATACCTTCCCACTGGTAGTCTGCGCCGTTTAATGCACCTTCAAGCAGATCTCGGACCTGACGTTCTTTCATTGCAAGCTGGTTTTCATAGGACATGGTCTGATACATACACCCACCGCATTCCGGAAAAATACTGCAGACCGGATTTCTTGTCTCAAGCGGAGATTTCTCCAGAACTTCCAGAAGTCGTCCCTCGGCGCGGCCGGAGCGTTTCTTGTTGATCATGAAACGGACTTTCTGACCTGGCATTCCGTTTTTTACTGTCACTTTCTGGTCGTCTACCATTACAATTCCTTTGTTTGGAAAATCTACTTTTTCAATTACTCCCTCGTAAATTTCACCTTTCTTCATATTTTCTCCTATCCTCCATAAAAATAGCCCCGGTATCAGCCGGAGCTATTCGTTCTTTTTTATGACTACATTTCACCGTGCGAATAAAATCTTCGTTGTCTGCCTATAGCATATCAGATCATTATTCCTCTTCGTCCTCGAAATAATCATCGAAATCATCATCAAAATCCTCTTCAAAATCTTCCAGATAATCCGGAGCAAAGAAGTGATATACAGCAAATGCGATACCTGCTACTGCTGCAACTGCGCCAATAATTGCCAGTACCCAGAGGACTGTATTTTTTTCTTTCTGTTCTTCTTTTTTGTTTAATGCTGCCAATAATTCTTCGATTTTAATATTCATAACCGCACCATCCTCTCAATAATCTGCCAGCGACGCTATCGCTTATAGCAATTCTCAGCTATAGGATAGAAGAGCTGTTAACATTTTCCGTCTGCTGTTCAATGATGTTATTATACCACCTTCCCGCTGATTTTACCATAAGTATCTGAAAAATTCCGAAGTGAATACTTATTGTGTTGCCCTGCTTTCCGCAATATGCTTTCCTTTTCCCGCTTTATCCATTATAATAGAAAGAAAAACTCAAAGGCAAAGGATAGCAAAACCATGGTAGAAACCGTTTTATTTGATCTGGACAATACACTGCTTGATTTTAACCAGGCAGAAAAAAACGCAGTTTCCAAAACTCTGGAGCATTTCCATATCACACCGGAAGCTTCCATTCTGAAACGTTACAGTGAGCTCAATCTGGCGCAGTGGAAACTTCTGGAACAGGGAAAGATCAGCAGGGAAGAGGTAAAGGTTCGAAGATTTCAGTTTCTTTTTAAGGAACTTGGCACAGACACTCCTGCCAGAGAAGCCGCGTACTTATATGAATCGCTTCTGGCTCAGGGACATTATTTTATGGAAGGTGCAGAAGAGCTGCTTGAGAATCTGTATGGCAGATACCAGATGTATCTGGTCACCAACGGAACATTAAGTGTACAGAAAGGACGGCTGAAAAGTGCCAGTATCAGTCATTATTTCGAAGATATCTTTATCTCCGAAGAACTGGGGTATAACAAACCCGGAATTGAATATTTCAACTGCTGCTTTTCCAGGATTCCTCATTTCCGGAAAGAAACCACCGTTATTATCGGTGACAGCCTGACTTCTGACATTCAGGGCGGGATCAATGCCGGAATCCGCACCATCTGGTTCCACCCGGGAAATGAAAAAGCAGAAGAGATCATTCCTGATTATGAGATCCATAAGCTCAGCGAAATTCCTGCTCTGCTCTCAGAAATCTGAATACAGATATTCTGTCTTCTGCGCAGTCGTTTCTCTGTCACCAAGGTTCACTCCAGTATCCCATGTCAGAAACTTCCAGTTCTGTTCTCTCTTCCATGCCAAGGGCAGCCTGATACGGCTCATACAGATAATATCCATATTTCTGCTGGTCTGCAAATGTAAACTGTGGTTTCCATCCGATATCCAGACTGATATTCATATTTTTGACAATATCTGTCGGTGCAAACTCCAGAAGGAGGTCTGTATTTCTGTCGGAATAGCTGGATTTCGGATCATAATCCCGGACATAAATTCCCGGCTTGTTCTTATAAACTCCCTTTTCAGAAAGTTCCTCCAGATTCTCTGTATTAAGAACCAGGAATGCGCCGGTTACTTTATTGTTTCTCCCTTATGGTAAACAGTATCAGTAACCGATATCACACTATTATTTACTTTACTACAAATCTTAAAATTATTCCACCTGAATCTGTAAGGATTTTATAGAATTCAGAGCCCCTGAAAGATTTTTATAAACAGAAAAACCATGCAGAAGCCAGATGGCTGAATGGCTTCCTTGCATGGTTTTTCCGATGGCAGTATATTTTTGCGGTTATACTTTTCGTTTGATACATGTAACCATATAATAGCTTTGTAATTTTATACTCACAGCTTCTTCAGTTTCGCAAATCCTGCAAACATCTTTTTGACACCGACTTTGTCAAAATCAACCGTTACTTCGTAGTCTCTTCCGCCGTCCACGATGTCTTTTACAATTCCCACTCCAAATTTGATATGGCGTACCGTATCTCCCACTTCATAATCCAGGGAAGCTGCCTTTGTCACTTTAAATTCTCTTGGCTTGAACGGTTTTGCTGCCATTGCCATTTTCATTTTTGCAAGGCTGCTGTCTGCGGCGATCATATCTGCGACTATTTTTTTCTTTTCTTCTGCTGCCTGTCCCATATCCACAAGTTCTCTCGGGATTTCCCTGACAAATCTGGAAACTTTATTATACTGTGTCTCTCCGCGGATCATTCGCTGTCTCGCAGAAGTCAGAGTCAGACCCTCCATGGCTCTTGTGATTCCCACATAGCAAAGGCGGCGTTCTTCCTCAATATCTGATCTGTCATCTGAGATGATGGACATATAGGACGGGAAAATGCCGTCTTCCATTCCTGCCAGAAATACTCTCGGAAACTCCAGACCTTTGGCGCTGTGCAGGGTCATAAGAAGCACGTAATCCTGATCCGGGTCTACGTTATCAATATCCGCAATGAGTGCAATTTCTTCCAGAAATCCGGAAAGTGTCGCAGGCTGTCCCTGTTCTTCCATGGCTTCCTGATAAGCTTCCGTCTTGGAGATCAGCTCATCAATGTTCTCGATTCGTGCCTGCGATTCCTCTGTATCCTCTGCCTGAAGCTCGGTCACATATCCTGTAAGCTCAATCACTTCTTCCAACAGTTCGCGGACTGTATAGGAATCCGCTTTACTTTTCAGACTCTGAATGAAAGTAACAAACCCGTCAATCTTTGACAGGCTTCTTCCAATGGAAGGAACTTCCTCTGCCACACGCAGCGCATCATAGAAACTGATATTCATCTGCTCTGCATAATCCTGCACTCTTCCCAGAGTCGTTGCTCCGATTCCTCTTTTCGGCACGTTGATGATACGGCGCACTGCGAGGTCATCTCTGGAATTATCGATGGTCTTTAAATAGGACAGCAGGTCTTTGATCTCCTTACGTGCGTAAAAGTTCACACCGCCCACGATTTTATATGGAATATTTGCCAGCAGGCATTTTTCTTCAAACATACGGGACTGGGCGTTGGTTCTGTAGAGGATCGCACAGTCTTTATAATTGGAAATGCCTTCTCTGTGTACCCTTGAAATCTCCCCTATCACATATTCTGCTTCTTCATATCCATTCATAAACTGACGGAAATGAATCTTCTCGCCTTCCGGATTCTCTGTCCAGAGAGTCTTCGGTTTACGGGAAGTATTGTGTGCGATCACACTGTTTGCCGCGTTCAGGATGTTCTTGGTGGAACGGTAATTCTGCTCCAGACGGATGACTTTTGCATCTGGAAAAACGTGCTCAAATCCAAGAATATTTCCAATATTTGCTCCACGGAATTTATAGATAGACTGGTCATCATCACCGACGACACAGAGATTCTCATATCTGGAAGCCAGAAGACTTACAAATTTAAACTGGGCAGTATTGGTATCCTGATACTCATCTACCATGATATATTTAAAACGCTCCTGATAACTCTCCAGAACATCCCCGCAGTTCTGAAAAAGTTCCACAGTCTTTACAATCAGGTCATCAAAATCCAGCGCATTATTCTTACGGAGGGATGCCTGGTATTCACGGTACACAGCTGCTACTTTCTTCTTATTAAAATCACTGCCCGCATTCAGTTCCATTTCATCCGGTGTGATCAGCTCATCTTTTGCATGGGAAATCTGTGCGAGCAGGGAACGTTCTTTATATATCTTGGTATCAATGTTCATTCTGCGGCAGACTTCTTTCATCAGAGTTTTCTGATCATCCGTATCATAGATGGCAAAACGGTTATCAAATCCAAGTCTGTCGATATGTCTGCGCAAAATCCGCACACAGGTAGAATGAAAAGTGGAAACCCAGATGCTCTCCGAACCAAATCCCACGATTTTGTCCACTCGTTCTCTCATTTCACTGGCAGCCTTGTTAGTAAACGTGATCGCCAGAATATTCCAGGGATTCACTCCCTTTTCATCTATCAGGTAAGCAATGCGGTGGGTAAGCACTCTGGTCTTTCCCGAACCCGCACCCGCAAGGATCAGCAGCGGTCCTTCTGTATGGCAGACCGCTTCCTGCTGCGGTGGGTTTAATGTGCTGTATATGTTATTCATTTTATCTCCTATCTTTACATGTCAGTGCGGAAGAATATACCGGTATTTTCCTCTCCGCACACACGACAATTCAGTGTCCCCACAATTATACACAAAAACGAATGTTCCTACAACCGGGATTTTTATTACAGCTCACCTGGTTCTCAGTGACAGTTTTTTTATAATTGAGTAAAAAAACATTTACAAGTAGTATTTAAAACTATATAATAAGGAACAGAGGTGATTAAAAATGACAATCGACGAAAAAGATATGATAAACAGTATTCTGGAAAGTGTCTCCAGAATTGACTATATTAAACCGGAAGATATTCCAAACATTGATTTATATATGGATCAGGTCACAACCTTCATGGAAGAACAGCTTGTATCTACCAAACGCTACGAAGAGGATAAAATCCTCACCAAAACCATGATCAACAATTATGCCAAGAATAAACTCCTTCCTCCACCGGAGAAGAAACGCTATTCCCGTGAGCATATCCTGATGCTGATCTTTATCTATTATTTTAAAAATATTTTATCCATCAGTGATATTCAGTCATTGCTGACGCCTATCGCACAGAAATACTTCAAGTCCATGACCGAGAAAGATATGACCTATATCTATAACGAAGTATTCAGCATGGAGAAAGACCAGATCGAGTCTCTGAAAAAAGACCTTCTCCGCAAATACAAAACTGCGCAGGATACTTTCTCAGATGCAGATGCAGAAGATCAGGAAAACCTGAAACGTTTTTCCTTTATCTGCCTGTTAAGCTTTGATGTTTATATGAAAAAAATGATGATCGAGCATCTGATTGACGGGATGAATCCCCCGGCAGAACACAATGGCAAAAAGAAAAAAGAGTCCTGAAAACATAAACACATGCGTATAAATTATAAAACCAGGAACTCTGCTTACCTGTATTCATATATCCGGTAAGCAGATTTCTGGTTTTTTTATTTGTTTTCTGTTATCTGTCTTCTGTTGTTTATTTCTCTACACTCTCCAATGTAAAGCCTGTCAAGTTATTTATTTCTCCACTGCCTTAAATGTAAATCTGATCGGCTGGTAATCTCCTGTTGTCAGTGGTAATGGCAGTCCTGCTTTCATCAGTGCTGCACCTGTGTATACTTTTCCGGTTGCAGTGTCTTCATAGTGGAGATCTGCATCCAGTCCCTGTGGACGGAAAAGGTAAATATATGGATTTGCTTCACTGTGGAGTCTTACTCCGCATACAACTGTTTCTTTTTTGTCTTTGGATACGAACTGCCAGAGTACATGGTTGTTGTTTTCGAATGGATTCACCAGACGATAATAGTCTCCAGACTGTACCAGATGCTCCATTTCTTTATACTTCAGAATCTGCTCTCTGGCTGTCTTTTTCTCTTCTTCGGACATCTTCATCAGATCCAGCTCATAGCCAAAGGTACCTGCGGATGCAACAATTCCTCTTGTCTCAAAAGGAGTCGTTCTTCCGGACTGATGGTTCGGGCATACGCTGACATGTGCGCCCATTGCACTTATGGGATATCCGAAGGATGTACCATACTGGATTTTCAGTCTGTCAATAGCATCTGTATTGTCACTACACCAGATCTGCGGAGAATAGTAAAGCATTCCCGCCTCAAATCTTCCGCCTCCGCCTGAGCAGGACTCAAACAGAAGATCCGGATATCTCTGTACCAGGCTTTCCATCATTTCATAGACAGCCAGCACATATCTGTGGTAAACCTCTCCCTGACGTTCCTTTGGAAGAGCTGCTGAGAATACGTTATCTACGCTTCGGTTCATATCCCATTTTACATAATCAGCCTTGCATGCATCCAGAACCTTAAAGATCTGGTTCATAATGTGTTCACGTACTTCTTTTCTGGTAATATCCAGATTTAACTGATGTCTGCTTCGGTTCATAGCACGTCCCGGGATCTTCAGTGCCCAGTCCGGATGCTCTCTGTAGAGATCACTGTCCTCAGAGATCATCTCCGGCTCTACCCACAGACCGAATTTCAGTCCAAGTCCATGAATCTTCTCTGCAAGTGCAGGAAGCCCGCCTTTAATCTTTTCTTCATTTACTTCCCAGTCACCAAGTGCACACCAGTCATTGTCTCTCTTTCCAAACCATCCGTCATCCAGAACAAACATATCCAGTCCGATATTTTTTGCCTCTTCTGCAATGTGGTAAATCTTATCTGCGTCAAAATCAAAATAAGTTGCTTCCCAGTTATTTACCAGGATCGGTCTTGGCTGCTCTGTGTATTTGCTGCGGATCAGATTGCTTCTGTATGCATCATGATAGATTCTGGAAAGTTTTCCGAAGCCTTCTGCTGAATATGCCATGATCACTTCCGGTGTCTCAAATCTCTCTCCCTGTTCCAGTGTCCAGGAGAAATGATATGGATGGATTCCCATTGCCACACGGGTATGTCCTACCTGGTCCACTTCTGTTTCAAATAAGAAGTTTCCACTGTATGCAAGTGCATATCCATAGCAGTCTCCATAAGTTTCCTCTGTATTTCTGTCACAGAGGATTACAAATGGATTGTGATGATGGCTGGAGGTACCGCGGATACTTCCTACAGACCAGTTGCCATGTCCAAGATGAGTTCTCTCCATCTGGCGTTCCATATTGTGTCTGCCATAGAAATGGACTGCCTCCAGTTCTCTGTATTCATAGTCCATTTCCATAGACATTGCTTTTTTTACTGTAACCGGTGCTGTACCTGTATTTTCCAGGCGTACCGCTCTGGTGATCACATCAAGATGAGGAAATACACCATAGAGAAGATGTGCTTTCAGTCCGCTGGCACGGTCTGTCAAAACAATTTCCAGTGTCTCTGCCTCATCTTCCTTTGCAAACATTGCCGGAAGCCCTTTCAGGCTGTACTTTCCTTTTGTAATCTCATAGGACTCAAATTTCAGATTTGCAGTATCACTGCCGTCTGCCTGCTCTGTCTCCAGGCCATTGATACGATAATCACCATTTCCATATGCAGTATATTCCTGTGGCAGGGTATCTAATGAAAATGTTTTGTCCTTTTCTGCCTCATAAGGATTTCCTGAAAATCCTCTGTCCACACATACGATCCTGTCTGTGATCAGTGCATCGCCTACTGGACTTCCATAATACAGATGAACCAGAGTATCATACTCTCTTACCTGCATCTGATAAGTGCTGTGCTCTGTTCTCAGGTCGAATACTTTCTCTGCCTCGTGATATTTGATCCATTCCATACTCTGTACCTCTCATTTCTTTGTTCTTTCTATTTTATAGATGTTCTATCTATTTTTTATGTAACCAGGTATCGCTGTTTGTTTCGGTTAAAACGCGTACTGATCAGGTTCTGTGTCCACGTAGTGATGTCCCTCTTCCTCCTCTTTGAAGTAGGGCTTGAACAGTTTCCACATAAACCAGGAATCTGCATAGGCAGTCAGGGAGAATCCAAACATCAGCCAGATCAGCAGATATACCGGGAAAAGTTTTGCATCTACAAGTGTCATTGTCATTGGCAGGATTGTGATCACTGCCACAGCTAAGGCATAGCCTATATGTTTAACCGCAAAATAAAATGCGTTTGTGATCAAAGTCATTGTTTTATTTTCAAATGCTGCAACTGTTGGAAATACATACAGCGCAACTGCCACCAGAGGAATATATACCGCAAAGATCACATAATTAAAAATCTGTGACATGGATCCCGGCATTGTTGCCAGAGCTTCTTTTTCCATATAAATAAATATTCCTGCTGCAGCCATCAGAATCCAGATCAGTGTGGACTGCCTGAAATTCTGCTTAAAACTCTTAAAAAAATCATGAAGTACTCTGATATCTCCATCTTTATGGAGCTTCAATGTACAGTAAAATAATGCAGTGGTGGATGCCCCTGCTGTGATAATCGGAAGAGAGCACACGATCCACAGCAAATTTAATGCGATCAACTGACCTAAAAATCCAAATATTCTGTCAAAGAGACTTCCTGGTTTCATTTCTATCTACCTCTTCCTTTCCTGTCATTTATCTTTTTTTATTTTATATTCAGTTTACTTTCTCTGAACTTTAATCAAGCGGATATTCGCAATCTGCTTCGCTACGTAGCTCTACACCGAATAACTGCTCCGCAGTTTATCAGTTAAATCCAGTTTCAGGCAAGCCCTGCTACAATCTCTGGTCTGATTTTATAACAAAGCCTGCCTGTGCCGCTCAGATCAAGAGAAAACTCTGTCTGAACACCTGAACTTTTTACTTAATATTTATTGTTTATTTTTATTACAGCTTACCACCAGATGTTGCAATACCTTCGATGAACTGCTTCTGGAAGATCAGATACAGTACGATCATCGGGATACATGC
>ENA-USUG01007730-USUG01007730.1-human-gut-metagenome-genome-assembly--contig:-NODE-7730-length-10246-cov-5.710296_pt1 | contig 10246 bp, 8 predicted proteins | sample MGYA00250059_ERZ773394 | MGnify/ENA primary metagenome ERZ773394 (study PRJEB29103, sample SAMN06111957) | human gut metagenome | biome: human gut; feature: ankylosing spondylitis patient; material... | reverse complement strand
TTTATACTCAGCCATTTTGCTCTCCTTCTTCAATCAGCTTAAAAAATGCGGACGCCGTTGTCCAACGCCCGCACCATTTTCAGAATTAATTATTTAACCATATCAAGAACTTCCTGAGCGTTGTCCTGGGTAACTTTTACATAGTCACAACCAATGTAATGCTCATTTCCAGCTCCGGTCAGGTAGTTGATTGCTGCATCAGCTGCACTGTGGGACTGAGAGAAGTGATCGTTGAATACAGTACCGGTCAGGTTGCCAGCGATAACAGCCTCAAGAGCCTCAGACAGAGCGTCAACACCTACCAGGTAGATATCTTTGCCTACAGTACGTCCTGCGGACTGGATTGCCTGCAGAGCACCCATAGCCATTGCATCGTTGTTACAGAACACAACTTCTACATCATTACCATACTGTCCAAGAGCATTAGCAACGATCTGCTGTGCCTGATCCTGCTGCCAGTTACCAACCTGATCTGTCAGGCAGTTAACTTCAAGTCCAGCATCCTCAAGAGCTTTTACAGAGAACTCGGTACGATACTGAGCATCTACGTTCTCCGGATCACCCTCAACCATGATGTAATCAACTTTACCGTTCTTGTTCAGATCGATAGCATCAAGTCCAAGATCAGCAATGATCTCGCCCTGGAAAGTACCGGACTGACGAGCATCGCAACCTACATAGGTAACATCCATGTTCTCATCTGCCCATCTCTGCTCCTCAGTTGCATCCGGCTCACGGTTGATGTATACCAGCGGAATGTTTGCTGCAACTACTTTATCAGTAATGGTTGCTGCGGAAGAAGAGTTAACCGGGTTGACAATCATAACATCAACACCCTCAGTGATGAAGTTATCGATCTGTCCGGACTGGGTAGCCTGGTCATTAGCACCATCTACGATTTTAATGTTCTCAGCTTTGAATCCCTTGCTCTCCAGATAGCTCTGCAGCTCGGTACGGAACAGGGTCATGAAGTTATCAGAGAACTGATAAATACATACACCAACTTTTTTGTCTGCCAGATCACCATCTACTGCCTCAGCTGCTGCATCAGCGGTATCTGCTGCGTCTGTTTTCTCAGCTGCTGCATCCTCAGTAGCTGCCGGTTCGGTGGTTGCTTCTTCCTGTTTGCTGCCGCATCCTGCGACTACAGAAGCTACCATGGTCAGTGCAAGTACAAGACTTACTGCTTTTCTTTTCATTGTTATTCTACCTCCCAAATGAATGTTGTAACTCTCGGTTACTAATGACAATATACCAGTCGAAAGGAGAAAAAAACATAGAAAATTCTTCTGTCTTTCTTAAAAATTCTACTTTTTTATTTGTGCATATTGTATAATTTTACATATTGTTTTTTGTGCGTTTTTGTCTGCATATTCATACCATCATGCTATGGAATCATTCTTTCCACCTGATCCATCCAGATTCTGGAGCATGCATCGCTCGGCATACGCAGATCTCCACGGGGAGATACTGCCACCGTACCTACCTTCGGTCCGTCCGGCAGACAGGAGCGTTTGAACTGCTGGGCAAAGAATCTTCTCATGAAGGTCTTCAGCCACTTTAAGATCACTTCGTTATCGTACTCGCCTTTGAATGCCTGTTTTGCCAGATAGTAGATCTTATCCGGTGCAAAGCCGAAACGCAGCATATAATATAAGTAAAAGTCATGTAATTCGTAAGGTCCTACCAGATCCTCTGTCTTCTGGGAAATGACTCCATTTTCCGGCGGCAGAAGCTCCGGGCTCACCGGTGTATCCAGAATGTCAAGCAGTACTTCTGTCAGCTTCTCATCTCCACAGGTATCCGCATAGTAGCGAACCAGATGGCGCACCAGCGTCTTTGGCACAGATACATTGACACCATACATGGACATGTGATCTCCATTGTAGGTAGCCCAGCCCAATGCCAGTTCGGACATATCACCGGTACCGATGACCATGCCGGAAGTCTGATTGGCAATATCCATGAGGATCTGGGTACGCTCTCTTGCCTGAGAGTTTTCATAGGTCACATCATGTACACTGCTGTCATGCCCGATATCCCGGAAATGAATGTTAACTGCTTCTTTAATATCTACTTCTCTTAAGTTTGCTCCCAGTCGTCTGGTCAGCTCACATGCGTTGTTGTAAGTACGGTCCGTGGTTCCAAAGCATGGCATCGTCACAGCTGTAATGCAGGTTCTGGGCAGGTTCAGACGATCCACAGCTCTTGCTGCCACCAGCAGTGCCAGAGTAGAATCCAAACCTCCGGAGATACCGATCACCACACTGCGGCAATGGGTATGTTCCATACGTTTTTTCAGACCCATGGACTGGATCGCAAGTATTTCCTCACAGCGTTTTTCACGCTCTTCTTTTCTTCCTGGTACGAATGGTGCCTTGTCCACATAACGATCAAATAGCGCATCTGCCGGATCCATCTCATATTCCACTTCGATATAACCATCCGGCGCAGCTGACACATCATAGGTGGTATAATGTCTTCTTTCACCGATCAGACGTTCCATGTCCAGATCTCCGTAGATCGTCTCATTGGTAAATCTCTCAGATTCTGCCAGGACAGAACCATTTTCTGCGATCAGATGATGTCCTCCAAAAACCAGATCCGTAGAAGATTCTCCTTCTCCTGCGCTGGCATAGATATATCCGCATACCAGGCGGCCGGACTGAAGTTTCACCAGATCTCTTCGATAGGAGTCTTTTCCAGTGATTTCATCACTGGCTGACAGATTTACGATCACCGTCGCCCCATGCATGGCATGACGCACACTGGGTGGATTGGGAGTCCACAGATCCTCACAGATCTCCACTGCCACTTTCAGCTCTGGCATACTCCGGCAGGTGAAGAGCTGATTGGTTCCAAATGGCACTGCATCTTCTTCCTGCCAACTTTCATAGCTTAACCCTTCTGGTGCAGCAGTAAAATGACGCGCCTCATAGAACTCACTGTAATTAGGAATATAAGACTTAGGAACCAGTCCCAGAAGCTCTCCATCCGAATAAGCTGCTGCCACATTATAGAGCTTTCCGCGATTCTCCAGGGGAAGTCCTACAAAGAACAGACCATCCATTCCTGCGCTGGCTTCCACGATCTCCATCAGCACTTCTTTTGCTGTCTTCAGCAGGAGCTCCTGACGAAACAGATCGCTGCATGTATAACCAGTGATGCACAGTTCGGGAAATACGATGATACGGGCGCCTTTTTCCCAGGTTTCCTTCATCAGCCGAATAATCTCTGTTCCGTTGTACACCGGATCTGCAACCCGGATCTTCGGCGATACCGCCGCTGTCTTTACGAACCCGTACTCCATGTTATTTACTCCTTTTAATCATGTTTTTCAGATCTTCCACATCAAAAGTATAAGGGGTATTGCAGAAATGACATTTTACCTCAATCGGCTTCCCATCCTGCACCATCTCATTCAAATTCTTTCTTCCTACGCTGATCAACGCCTTTTCCACATGTTCCCGGCTGCAGTTGCAGTGGAACTGTGCATCCATCTTGTCATGGATCTCCAGACCGAACTCACCCAGGATCTCTGTGAGCAGCTGCTCCGGTGTAAATCCACGATCCAGGTATGAAGTTACGGAATCAATAGAGTTTAACTTCTGTTCCAGCTTATCTACCACGCCATCCTCCACGAACGGCATAAGCTGAATGATAAATCCGCCTGCCTGACGGACTGTATTGTCTTTGTCCATCAGAACGCCCAGACCTACAGAAGATGGAACCTGCTCAGAATTGGCAAAATAGTAGGTCAGGTCTTCGGCGATCTCACCGGTCTTCAGCTCAGTCTGACCAGAGTAAGGCTCTTTGAGTCCCATGTCTTTGATCACGGTCAGGATTCCCAGATCCAGTGCTCCTCCCACATCCAGCTTCCCTTTGCTGTTTGGCGGCAGCATTACTTCTGGATTCTCCACAAATCCCTTTACGTTTCCTTTTGCATCTGCAGTGACGGTCAGTCCCTGGATCGGGCCGCTGCATTTGATCTGTAAGGTCAACAGATCCTGATCCCCTTTCATCATAGCCCCCATCATGGCTCCTGCACTTAACAGACGGCCAAGGGCTGCTGTTGCAACCGGACTTGTATTATGTCTTGTTCTTGCCTCTTCCACCAGTCCTCTGGATGTGATGGCAAATGCGCGGATCTGATCATCCGCCGCTGTTGCTCTTACAATATAGTCTTTCATATTCTCTCCTGTCTCTCATACTCTATATCACTGTCTGTACCTTGCTTCCTCTGTCCCTTTACTCTGGCTGCCCGGGTCTTCGCAATACCACATACACACGCTCGGAATCAACTTTTGGTTCTTCATGGGTAAATGCATCATAGATATGAAGTAATTCCAGTCCGGACATTTCCGCAAGCTTCCGAATGGTATCTAATGAATATGATTTCTGATAATGAGTCTCCTCGTATTTCCGATAGTGGTCTCCATGCTCTTTGATGAACAGGGTCAGATTATACTCGTTAATATGGCTGTCTTCATCATAATAGTTTTCCCAGATAAAGCTGCTCTCTTCCCGGTTCTCTGCAATGGTCTGCTCTCCCAGGATCTCCTTGTACTTGTACTCTGTATTCAGGTCAAAGATAAATAGTCCTCCATAATCCAGATAATTTCTGGCCGCAGAGGTAAGGATTCCCAGCACTTCCTCTTCTTCCAGAATATAATTCATGGAATCACATACACAGACGATAGCCCGAACCGTTCCATACAATTCAAATTCTCTCATATCCTGACACAGATATAGGATCTCATGTCCGGATTCTTCTCTTTTTCTGGCTGCTTCCTCCAGCATCTCCTCTGACTGATCCACTCCGATCATATCATATCCGGCTTCTGCCAGTATTTCTGTCATCGTACCTGTTCCACAGCCCAGCTCCAGTACCAGTCCGTCATCCACTCCGTTTTCATGAAGCAGTCCTTTCAGATAGGCTCCCCATTCTTCATAAGGAATATTATCCATGAACAGATCGTATACTTTCGCAAACTCTGTATATGCGTCCATCGCCTTCCTCCTTGTGCTGTAATTATAATTCCCCTGTAACGCATAAATCGGGCAGGAAAACCTGCCCGATTCCATCTATCTTCCAGCTTAGTTTCCGCTGCTCAGATATTTTTCGATATTCTCAATAGCCTCTGCCTCATCTTCACCCTCAGCAGATACTACCACGGATTCTCCGGCACTCAGTCCAAGTGTCATCATTCCCATAATACTCTTTGCATTGACTTTGCGGTCCCCATCTTCCACATAAATCTTACTGTTGTACTGGCTTGCTACCTGAACCAGTACTGCCACCGGTCTCGGCTCCAGTCCGGAAGCGAGCTGAATGGTAATTGGTTTCTTAATCATAAATACTACTCCTCCTTGCCTTCACGCAAATCATCTGCGATCTGACTTAGCTTTCGCAGACGATGATTGACTCCTGACTTTCCCACCTTCGGGGACAACATATCCCCCAGCTCCTTTAAGCTGGCTTCTGTGTGCTCCAGTCTGAGTCTGGCTGTCTCCTCCAGATCCATCGGCAGTTTGTCAAGTCCGATCTTCTCCTGTATATATCGGATATCCTCTGCCTGTCTGACTGCTGCGGATACGGTCTTGTTTAAATTCGCCGTCTCACAATTTACTTTTCGGTTTACCGAATTGCGCATCTCTTTCACAATTCGTACATTCTCCAACTGCATGAGAGATATATGCGCCCCCATCAGCCCCAGAAGTTCTACAATCTGAGATCCCTCTTTTATGTACACCACATAATGACGTTTGCGAAGAACTACTTTGGCATCCACATCATAAGAAGCCAGCAGCTCCTGCAGCTGTCGCGCTTTTTCCGGTGCTGTACAGACGATCTCAAAGTGATAGGATTTCTTCGGATCACTGACAGAACCAACTGCCAGAAATGCTCCCCGTATAAAAGCCCTTCTGCAACAGTTTTGTCTCAACAGTCGATGGTGCATAGGTGACATGCATTCAGAGACGTTTCCATCTTCATCCAGCAGACAGGTCTCACCCAAAAGCCGCCTTGCTTCCGGATCCTTGGATACGATCACGGAGCAAAACCGGACTTCTCTGCTTTTCCTGACAGAAACCTCAGCTCTAATATTAAATGTTTTTCTCAATAATGTAAAGTACTTTCTTGCAACTGCAAGGTTTTCTGTCTGTATTTTTACACAGTATCTGTCATTTTCTGTAATGACGATCTTTCCGCACAGACTTAAGATCGCTGCAGTCTCTGCCAGACGGCAGTGCCGCCCGCTTGCAATCTGCTCTGAAAGTTCTTCTTTCACTTCCGAAGAAAAGGACATATGTGCCTCCTGAACCTATTTTCCTCTGGCGGCATCCTTCCCAATATCCCGATGCTCCAGCTTGATGCCGTAATCTGTCTGATCTGACAGACGCTCATATAATTTATTCGCCAGAGTCACTGAACGATGCTTTCCACCGGTGCAGCCAATGGCGATCACCAGCTGATTCTTACCTTCCAGCACATAGTTCGGCACCAGAAAACGGATCATATCCTCCAGCTTGTCCAGAAAAATATGCGCCATGTCGTAACCCATGACAAAATCCTGGATTTCTTTATCATTACCGGTCAGTTTCCGAAGATTTTCATAATAATATGGATTCGGAAGGAAACGGACATCAAAGACCAGATCCGCATCTGCCGGAATTCCGTACTTGAATCCAAAGGACAATACCGTGATCATCAGATTCTTAAATTCCCGGTTCTGTACAAAGATTTTATCCAGTTCCTGCTTCAGTTCCCTGGTAAGGAGCTGACTGGTATCAATGATGTAATCTGCATGTTTTTTCAGGAATCCAAGCCGTTCACGCTCCAGCGTGATCCCCTGCTCCACACGGCCGGATTCCGCCAGCGGATGCATACGTCTTGTCTCCTTATACCTCTTGACAAGCACATCATCAGAGGCATCCAGAAACAGGATCTCATAATCAATATGTTCTGCTGTCAGGCGCTCCAGAATCTGTTCCAGCTGGCTTAAGGATTTACCGCTTCGGATGTCAATACCGATGGCAACCTTTGTGATCTCGCTATTTCCTGAAGCAGTCAGCTCAGCAAATTTGTCTATAAATGGAACCGGAAGGTTATCCACGCAGAAATATCCTGCATCCTCCAGCATCTTCAATGCGGTTGTTCTTCCTGCACCGGACATACCGGTCACGATCACCAGTCTCATTCGTTTCCATTTCCTCTCTTATCTTAAAAACCTAACATTCTTACTTCTGGTTCCAGTTTTACCTGGAATTTCTCATACACCTGTTCCTGTACTTTCCGGATCAGGTCTGCCACATCAGCAGCCGTTGCTTCTCCACGGTTAATTACAAATCCACAGTGCTTCTCTGATACCTGGGCATCTCCCACAGAAAATCCGGAGAGTCCCGCATCCTGAATCAGTTTTCCTGCAAAATATCCTTCCGGCCGCTTAAAGGTACTTCCTGCACTTGCATAATTCAACGGCTGCTTGGTAATTCTTGCTTCTTTCAGTTCTTCCATCCGATTCTGGATCGCTGTCGGATCTCCCGGGGTCAGCTCCAGCACTGCTTCCAGCGCCACACTCTTCTCATGTAAGACACGGCTGGTGCGATAGCCAAATTCCATCTCAGCTCCTGTGTATTCCCGGAAGCTTCCGTCCTCACACATCACCTGTACCAGACGGACCACATCCTTCATCTCACCGCCGTAGGCGCCTGCATTCATGACCAGCGCGCCCCCGATGGTTCCCGGAATCCCGGAAGCAAATTCCATTCCGGTCAGCCCTTTTCTTCCTGCCTGTACAGCCACTTTGGACAACAGCGCACCTGCCTGTACATAGACCTTATTTCCTTCGATCCGCATGGCGGACATGTTTTTGAACAGATGAATAATGACTCCATCGTATCCCTTGTCACTTACCAGCAGATTGCTTCCATTTCCTACTATATAATAGGGGATCTGCTCACTTTTGCAGAACTCCACCACTGATTTTACATCTTCTGCAGATCCCGGCTCCACCAGCGCACGGGCCGGTCCTCCCACACGAAATGTGGTATGCTTTTTCATAGGCTCATCATACAGAACATGCCCTTTGCCGATCAGTTCTTCCAGCTTTGTTAACATCTTGTTCCCCCTGAAGTCTCTTTTTTCATACCTATTAGCATACATCAATTTATCGTTTTTGAGAAGTCGCTTTTTCCAAATAATGCTTCACATAATATCCTGTATAGGACTCTTTCACTTCTGCAATCTCTTCCGGTGTTCCCTGTGCAACCACCGTTCCGCCGCCGTCTCCGCCTTCCGGTCCCATATCAATGATATAATCGGCAGTCTTGATCACATCCAGATTGTGTTCAATAACGACCACCGTATTGCCGCCTTCTGCCAGTCTCTGGAGGATCTCGGTGAGCTTATGCACATCTGCAAAATGAAGACCTGTGGTAGGCTCATCCAGAATATATACCGTCTTACCTGTACTTCTTCGGCTCAGCTCGGTAGCCAGCTTGATCCGCTGTGCCTCTCCGCCTGATAATGTGGTGGACGGCTGCCCCAGCTTAATGTAGGAAAGTCCCACATCATAGAGTGTCTGGATCTTTCTTCGGATAAACGGTACATTTTCGAAAAAGTCCAGTGCTTCTTCCACTGTCATCTCCAACACATCGTAGATGCTCTTTCCTTTATATTTTACTTCCAAAGTCTCCCGATTATACCGTTTTCCCTGGCAGACTTCACATGGCACATAGACATCCGGCAGAAAATGCATCTCGATCTTGATAATTCCATCACCGGAGCAAGCTTCGCAGCGGCCGCCCTTTACGTTAAAGCTGAACCGTCCTTTTTTGTAACCCTTGGCTTTCGCATCCGATGTAGATGCGAACAGATCCCGGATCATATCAAATACACCGGTGTAGGTAGCCGGATTGGACCGGGGCGTTCTTCCGATGGGTGACTGATCGATACAGATCACCTTGTCAAGCTGCTCTATACCTTCAATGGTGCGGTATTTGCCCGGAATGGTTCTTGCCCGGTTCAAGGTCTTCGCCAGCGTCTTATAAAGAATCTCATTGACCAGTGAACTCTTGCCAGATCCTGACACACCTGTCACGCAGGTCAGCACTCCCAGCGGAAACCACACATCAATATTCCGCAGATTATTCTCTCTTGCACCACGAACGGTCATCCACCCCGTCGGTGTCCGTCTGGTCTCAGGCACCGGGATCTGCAGGCGGCCGCTAAGGTACGCTCCGGTCACAGACGCCGGATTCTCCATCAACTCTCTGGCTGTGCCGGTGGCAACCACCTGTCCACCGTGTTCTCCTGCTCCCGGTCCGATATCCACAATATAATCTGCTGCCAGCATGGTATCCTCGTCATGTTCTACCACGATCACTGTATTGCCCAGATCCCGCAGACGGCACAGAGTTCGCAGCAACTTGTCATTGTCTCTCTGATGAAGTCCGATACTGGGCTCATCCAGAATATAAGCAACGCCTACCAGCCCAGAACCGATCTGAGTTGCCAGACGGATACGCTGGGCTTCACCGCCGGACAGGGTTCCGGTGGCACGTGTCAGAGACAGATAGTCAAGACCCACATCCATCAGGAAGCGGATTCTTGCACGAATTTCTTTCAGGATCTGTCCGCCGATCAACTCCTGTTGATGAGTGAGTGTCATCTGTTCCAGAAACTGCTGCAGATCCCGCACCGACTGATCTGTCACCTCAAAAATATTTTTATCACAGACAGTCACCGCCAGTGAAGTCGGTTTCAGTCGCTGTCCTTTACATGCACGGCAGGGCGTGATCCTCATAAAGCTCTCATACTCCTGCTTCATGGCATCGGAACCCGTCTCGCGATACCGTCTCTCACAATTCTTGATCAATCCTTCAAATGCTACCGGATAGATGCCTTCACCTCTCTGCCCTTTATAATGGACCATCACCTCTCTGCCATCAGTTCCATGGATCAGCATATGACGGATCTCCTCCGGCAGTTCCTCATAAGGAGTATTCAGGTCAAAGTCATAGGCCTCTGACAGTGCTTTCAGGATCGCATAGGTAAAGCTGGACGGATCCGTACAGGACTGCCATCCCATTACCTGGATGGCTCCCTCTGCAATACTCAAAGCTTTATCCGGAATCATCAGATCCTCGTCAAATTCCATCTTGTAACCCTCATAGGTATATGCCGCACGGATCAGTGTCTTCTCTTTGAAGCAGTCACCGATGAGCTGCATGCCGATAGGCAGGC
>ENA-USUG01007726-USUG01007726.1-human-gut-metagenome-genome-assembly--contig:-NODE-7726-length-10251-cov-5.448201_pt1 | contig 10251 bp, 6 predicted proteins | sample MGYA00250059_ERZ773394 | MGnify/ENA primary metagenome ERZ773394 (study PRJEB29103, sample SAMN06111957) | human gut metagenome | biome: human gut; feature: ankylosing spondylitis patient; material... | reverse complement strand
TTATGCATTTGATATGCTGAGCGATTTGCTGAGCAGCGGACGTTCTTCACGTTTCGTGCAACATTTGGTACAGGATATGGTCAGGAAGAAGAGAAACAGGAAGAGCAGACGACGGAGCCTGCTCAGGGAGAAGAGGAACAGAAAGAGCAGACGACGGAGCCTGGTCAGGGAAAAGAAAAACAGGAAGAACAGACGACGGAGCCTGGTCAGGAAGAAGTAAAACAGGAGGAACAGGTGACGGAATCTGCTCCGAAAGAAGAGACACAGGAAGAACAAATCACAGAACCGACTGCGGATCAGGCAGCTCAGGAAGAACAGGCGGCACCGGTTGCAGCAGAGGCAGCTGATTCTGTGAAGTATCTGAAAGATATACAGGTCTATGAGACTCTGTATTGGACTGGAAGCGCGGATGAACTGAGAGATCCACTTAAAATGGAGCAGTGTGGCGAGGATGAATACAATCTGTATCTGTATGATAACCAATGGATTGGTCCGTTTGCCCTTGTGAATCTTGCAGAGGACGCACCGGAGGATACGGTGATAACAGCCAGCTGGTATCACTTATTTATGGAGGAGCAGAATTCAGAGAAACTGACTTCAGGTAATTATAAACAGCTTTCCGGAATAATGACGGTGTCTAATGGAACTTTGAAGACATCCGATATTACCGTTACAGCATCTTCCAAGACGACGGGCAAGTCACAGGAAGTGACCATCCATATTTTGACCGTTCCCTGTCTGGAAGGACTTTCCATTGTGGATGGATCTGGTGAAAAGGTTGCTGTTGATGGAGAAGAATACGATTTGTTTTCCAGATATGGCAAAGATAAATGGAACAGTATGACTGCTACTACCAAATCCGAAAAGGTAGTTGTTACAGCAAATCCGAAAGTTACGAATGAAGCCTGTGAGATCTTATATAATGGAGCGACTGCAAATGAGTTTTCACTGAATGCAGGTGAAAATCCAATTACCATTAGTCTTAAAAATAAAGCGGGAGTAACGAATACTTATAAAATTACCATTACCAGAGAAGCAGAACAGAAAGATGGTAATGTTTCCTTTGAAACAGATCCGGAAGATGCGCTGGTTGTAGTAAAAGATAAGAATGGTGACAGAATCTGGCCAGATCATGACAAAACCTGGACGCTTGAAATTGGAGAGACTTACAGCTACACCGTAACGAAGAAAGGTTATATTGGCCAGAAAAATAATTTTGTAGCGGCAGCAGGTACAGCTGAGATTACGCTGCAAAAGGCAAAAGATAATAAGGATATCGACAAGACCATCTATGCACAGTGGGGCAACTTCCGAAACGGTGATGATGAGTTAGGTATTACGACATCAAAGACGCCGTACAATCCGGATGATGCAGAACTGCTCTGGGCAGTAAAATACGGAAGCGGATGGGCAGCAGCGCCGGGCTCTCCGATCATAGTAGATGGAGATCTGGTAACCTACACAGGTTCTACGATTCGCAAACTGGATAGAAACACAGGAGCAATTGTAGCAGAAGGCACTATGGTAGGTTCCTCCAGTTTTTCCATTGTTCCGGCAACGTATGGTGATGGCATGATTTTTGTCGGACTCAGTAATGGAAGAATTCAGGCATTTAATGCCAAGGATTTAACTTCACTTTGGGTTTATCAGGATGATCTGAAAGGTCAGCCGAACTGTCCGATTACTTACAAAGATGGTTATATCTATGCAGGTTTCTGGAACAGTGAGACAAAAGATGCTAATTTTGTATGTATCAGTGTGACTGATGAAGACCCGTCTAAGACTACAGAAGAAAAGGTTGCTTCCTGGACTTACAAGCGTGCAGGAGGATTTTACTGGGCTGGCGCTTATGTAACGGATAAATTTGCTGTGGTAGGCACCGATGACGGAGCCAGCGGATACAGCACAGAAGGTGCAAGCCTGCTGGTATTTGACCGGGAAACCGGAGAAGTGGTAGATTCCTGGGATGGCATCCGCGGAGATATCCGTTCCAATGTTTCTCATGATCCAGAATCTGACAGAGTGTTCTTCACCAGTAAAGGTGGTGTCCTTTGCAATGCACAGATTGACTGGGAGACCGGAGAAATCACAGATAAACAGTCCGTAGTAATTGCAGATGCACAGGGAAATACACAGGCAATGTCTACCTGTACACCGTCTGTATATAATGGAAGAATTTATATTGGAATTTCAGGAAAGAGTCAGTTTGGAGCAAATTCCGGTCATGCCATTGGTGTGTATGATCTGAATGATGATGGTTCCATGACCCAGGCATATGCATATGCAATCGTTGGTTATCCGCAGACTTCTGCTATGGTGACAACAGGCTATGCAGATGAGGATGGATATGTATATATCTATCTTCCATACAACTACACACCAGGTGGTGTTTCTGTACTGAAAGATAAGAAAGGCCAGACAGAACCGTTGACGACCACCGACTCCGGTTACAGTGAAGTGTTCACTCCGGTAAGCCCGCTGGCACAGTACTGTATCTGCTCTACCATTGCAGACGAGTATGGAACTCTTTATTACAAAAATGACAGCTGCTATATGATGGCGATTACATCCAAGGTAGAATCTATTAAAGTAACAGAAGAGCCGACTTCTATTACAGAAAGTAACGGAACTGTTACTGCAGAAGGACTGAAAGTTGTATCCAATCTGAAAAATGGCGAGCAGAGAGATATCAGTGATTATGTAAAAGTGACAAAACAGAGTGATGGTACTTATCTTGTTACTTATACTTATGGATTTGACAATGCAAATTACGGACTGAAGACGCTGACCACCACATTTGGAGAGGCAACGGTCATTTTCGGTGATGTAAATGGGGATCAGGAAGTTGATGTGAATGATGCAATTCTGGTTTATGCATATGTGAATGGAAAAGCTGAATTCACAGAAGATCAGTTAAATGCAGCAGATGTCAATGGCGATGGAGAAGTTGATGTGAATGATGCAATTCTGGTTTATGCATATGTGAATGGAAAGATCACAAAATTTCCGGTAGAAAAATAAAGACAAGGAGAACTTTGTATGAAACGAATAAAGAAAGCGATTTCATTAATTTTATGTTTTTGTATGATGTTTGGATTTACACTGGAAGCTTTTGCAGCTTCTGTAAATCCGTCTGCAGATAAAGCAAGCGTGGAAGCAGGAGAAAGCGTAACCGTAACGCTGACACTTGATGAGGCACTGGAAGACTGTATTGGATTTGGATTCCGCCTTTTCTATGACCCGGATAAATTTGTACTGACGAAAGGAGAAAATGGAGATTGTAATTCTGAGACAAAGTGTTCCACGTCAAAAACAAATAAAGAGGGAACGTTTCATGATATTAACTATGTAAATACAGATTCAGAGCCGACAACGATTCCGGCAGGAACTCTGTACAAACTTACATTTACGGCTAGGAAAGGTATTTCTTCAACAGAAGATGTCTCTTTCAGAGTAAAGAAAGTATCCGCTATGAATTCCAACATGACACAGATTGACAATGTAACAGTTGGTAATCCTGTCAGCATCAGCGTTAATCCTGTTACTAAAGCTTCTTATAAAGTAGATCTTCAGGCAGCGCCGACGGAGCTTAAAGTGGGGGAGACTGCAGCGGTAAAAGTACAGATTGATTCTGATAATGTGGATGTTTACAATGCAGTGGATGTAATTCTCAACTATGACAAAGAGAAACTGGCTCTGGAAACAACAGAGATTGCAGGATACACTGTGACCAATAATGAAGAAGCTGGCACGGTAAGAGTAACTGGTTATGGTGAAGATAAACAGATTGGCGATGCGTTTACTCTGAACTTTAAGGCACAGCAGGCAGGAAAAGCAGATGTGAAATTCACTTCCGCAAAAGTGGATGCAGCGAATGGAGCCATCAGCGCGGATGCTCCGGAGGCAGCAAAAGTAACTGAAAAAGTAACTCTTACAATTGGTGGATATCAGGTAACTCTGCCGGATGACTTCAGTGGTGATGCTACAACAACTCCGGGTGAGGATTATACGTTCAATGCAAATAATACTCATTATGATTATGATGTAGTTGCAAAAATCGGTGACACTCAGCTTACAGTGACAGACAATGGGGACGGAAGTTACACTATCAGTAAAGAGCAGATCAATGGAAACATTACCGTAACTGCAACCAAAACAGCTAAACAGTATGATGTAACCGTTACCGGAAATGGAGCTGCAGATGTAACGGCAGCGGCAAAAGCAACCTATGGAACGGATTATACTTATACTTTAACGCAGGATAGCAACTATGCTTATACGGTAAAGATTACAGCTGGTGGTACAGAGATTACTTCAGAACTTCAGGAAGGAACTGCAAATCAGTACAAGATTGCAGGGGATAAGATTACAGGTCCGGTAGAGATTAATGTGACCAAAGAGCAGACAGCAGGAACAATTACTTTTGAAGGTGAAGGTGCCGGAGATGTAGTTGGAGGAACCAGTCAGAATGCTCCGCTTCATAAGGATTTCACTTTTACAATTACAAAAGCAGCAGATTTTGTATATGCAGTAACCGCAGTAAAAGGCGAGAATACGGTTAATGTAAAAGATAATGGAGACGGTACCTATACCATTGCAGCAGCTGATATTGACGGTGCAAACATTATGGTAAATGTGGCTAAAAACCCGGTCAAAACTGCAGAAGTATATCAGTATGTGAAACTGAATGGCAAGGTAATGTATCTGGTTGTTGCAAATGACAGTTCTCTGACAGAAGGAAAAGTACTTACTTATGACGGTTCTGCAATGTACTGGTCTAAAAAGTATGACGGATATTGCTGGCTTGTAATTTCTGACGAGGCTGAGCCTGAAATGAAAGAAGAAGCAGTAACACATCTTGGAAGTGCAGAAGGAACCAAGACAGAGATCGACTATGCTGGAGATGTCAACAAGACAGGACAGATTGATATCAACGATGCACAGCTTGTATATGATATGTATAAGGCTGCATATGATAATTTTGATACTGTGTCTGTAGAGAGATTCCTTCGTGCTGATATGAATGGAAGTAAGAATCTGACGGTTGAGGATGCAGTAGCAGTTGTATCTGAGATTCTGAAATAAAGGGTTTGGTTTTAGAAGGAGAATACCTATATGAAATATGAAAGAAGAGGATTTACAGCTCTTCTTGCACTGATACTGGCGGTCGGTTCCGGCCTGCCGGTGTCGGCTGCTGAGGTAAAAGTAACATCCGATCAGACGAAGGTGACCAGCGGAAGCGATATTACATTGACTCTGACGCTGGATGAGGCAGTGGATGATGTGATCTGCTTCGACTACCGGGTTTATTTTGATGAGGATAGTTTTTCTCTGAAGAAGAGTACGATGGGAACCGCATGTGAAGACGCACAGATCAGTACGAAACCGATGACCTATGGTTCGGAAAAGAAACCTTGTTACAGTGTCAATTTTGTAGATACAACTTCTGAAGGAATTACCATACAGAGTGGAGAAATCTGTCAGCTGACATTTACAGCGAAAAAAGATATGCCAGAGGACTGGAAAAATGCGTTTCAGGTGGAACGCAAGCATTTCGCAACGTCTGATTACTGGAAGACATTAAAGGAAACAGATGATGGTAAGGTAAGTTACGACATCGTATCTTCGGTTGTATACGGAGATGTAAATGGAGATGACGAAGTAGATGTTACGGATGCCATTCTGGTCTACGCATATGTAAATGGAAAGAATACATTTACAGAGGAGCAGCTGGAAGCCGCTGATGTAAACGGAGACGGTGAAGTAGATGTTACAGATGCGATTCTGGTTTATGGCTATGTAAATGGAAAAGTTGAACAGTTTCCAGCTGAAAACCAATAATAAGGGAGACGGAACATGAAGTGGAATAGAAAAAAAGGGCTGACTCTGGCAGCATTTCTGATGGCATTCAGCCTGGCAGCCGGCATTCCGTCTGAAGCTGCAGAAAACTATCGGATTGGAATTGGGAAGGATCAGACCGTAACAGCAGATCAGACAGTACTTCTGGATATAACAGTAGCTGCACCGGGTGGAATTTTTAACACAGCCGATCTGACATTTTCTTATGAAAAGGATTATCTGACATTTGACCAGAAGGCATCAACAGGTCTGGATGATTATACGGTGCAGGAAGAGAACGGAAAACTGCGTCTTCTCAAATATGGAGAAAAACAGCAGGATGGAAAAGTGTTTCAGCTGGCATTTCACACGGAAAAAGCCGGTACGACAAAAGTAACCATTGATTCTGCACAGATGGACGTAGAGAGTCAGGCAATCACCCGGGATGCACCGGAAGCAGAGAAAGATCCGGCACAGGCTACCCTGACCATCGAGGCAAAAGCAAAGCCGGGAAAGAAACACCATCATTCCTCCAGTAAAACAGAAGAGACAGCAACTTCTGGATCAAATGCAGCTGCAACAGCAGCGTCCACACCTCAGAATCTGCAGTCTGCCAAGACGGGAGATCAGGGACCGATGCTTTGGATTGTTCTTGCAGCAGTAGCAATGATTGGCTGCATTTGGGTATTGACGAGAAAGAGAAGAAGGCATGAATAAGAAATTAAAAATTTTTAGAAGAATCAGTGCCTGTTTTCTGGCAATTGCACTGTTACTGACGCTTCCTGTTCAGCCGGTTCTTGCAAAGGATCCAGCTGATGCATCTCCTTATTCATATGAAGAGACAGCCCAGGAAAGCGTACATGTGGTTGTGACAGTATCCTGCGATGGAATTCCCATTGTAGGACACGATGAAGATGAGACAACATTGGCTCATCTGGATGTTAATATTCCGTGGTTTTCACTGGAACCATATGGACTTACTGATTTTGAACGGTATCACACAAAAGATGGAACGGGAGCATATATCGACAATGAGTTAATCAGGCGTCCGACATTACTGCATTTATATATTTATCTGTTGGAACGTTATTGCATGGGACTTTCTGAAGATGAATGCGGGCAGGGCCGGCTGCAAAACGGAGTAACTGAAGCAGATCAGTATGATCCTGTAATGAATATGAAAGGTGACACTGCATACGAATCGACCAATAAAGTGTTGAATATTACGGGTAGTCCGACCTCTCTTTATATGCAGCAGTTCTGGGGACATGATGAGAACCTGATGTACTATCGAAATCATGTATATCCGTTGATGAGTAAAGGTTGGGGAGCTACAGCAGATTATATATTGCTGTCAGATGATGATTCTGTTGATCTTGCCATGTTTACGAACTGGAATTTCTGGACAAACGGAGCATTTTTAGCCTTTGAACACGACTCTTATACATGCACAGCCGGGGAGGCATTGACTGGAAAGACATTAAAATATGATACCAGTTCTGTAGCTGATGGCGGTTCGGAATCCTTTGAAGCTGCAGTTGACGGAAGTCTTCAGGGATATGTAGTTCTTGGAGAGGACCGCACTCTGACAGATCAAGTTTTTGATGCAGGTGAAGGTGGAACTTGGAGTGTAACATTTGATAAGCCGGGAACCTACTATATTGTTGGTCTGGATGCAAATGCCGGTACGGAAGATGCATCATGTGCTCCGCCTACAGCCAAGGTAACGGTAAAACCGGTTCCGATGCTGGGAGATATTAATCAGGATGGAACGGTTACCAGGAGAGATGCGTCCATGGTATGGAGCATTGCCAAAGGAACCCGGACAGTTGGAGACGACATTATGAAACTCGCGGATGTAAACGGTGACGGACAGGTGGATGCACTGGATTCTGCGATCATTTATGGTTATGTATCGGGAAAGATAAAAGAATTTCCTGGAAAACTGACCGAGTAAAAGAATATGTAAGTAAAGTACTTCCTGTTCTTCAGAGAAGAACAGGGGGTTACTTTGCGTTATAGGAGAAAAAGAAGGTGGGGAGTATGCACAGAAATAAGAAGAGATTGTACCGCATATTTGCGATATTTCTTGCTTTTCTGCTGGCAGTCGGGCATTTGCAGATGCCGGGGAAGGCGATACGCATAGAGCCCGAAGATCCGATTACGACAGAGCCGGAAGTACTTATGACAGAAGATTACTCGGATCAGGTGGATCAGGGCTATCTTCTTCTGGCAGAAACCGGAACCGGTGATGGGGACAGTGAAGCCGGGCAGGATGAAAATCAGAACGAAGAAGAATCAGAAGAAGAAACGCAATCGGAAGAGCAGAAGCCGGAGGAAGAGACGCAGCCGGACGAACAGAAACCGGATGAGGAGGAAAAGGCAGAGGAGCAGGATTCAGAGGATCATACAGGCGAAGATTCTTCGGATCATTCTGATGAATCAAAGTCAGATGGCAGTCAGTCCGGAGGGAAGACTACGGATGAAAATACTTCGGGAGGAGATCAGCCCGGAAATAATGAAACAAATACAGACAGTGGAAATGGAACCGGAGATACACCGGGAACCGGAGAGGATACCGGAAATACACCGGGAGATGGAGATAAGAAAGATGATGGCAGTCAGGATCCCGATCAGCCGCAGCCGGTGGAACCGGACAATCCTGATCTGGAAGAAGGTCTGGTAACGGATCTTTCCAGTAAAACTATATTATTTTCTGAACTTACCAATGATCAGTTTTCATTCTACGCCTATTACACACCGGAGAGTGTGGATGCAAATCTGAGAGTAAAATACAGAGCTCAGAGTGATACGGGGAATGGAACCTGGCTGAGAGCGGACGGACATAATTACAGTACCAAACTGAAAGCCGGGAAAAATGAGATTACGGTTTCCTATAAGGATTCCAAAGGAGAAAAGAAAACAAAGCGTTATATTATAACCTATGAGGCGAATAAGGCGGATGAGCGTACACCGGAAATCGGAGAAAACCCGCCAACCATAGAGACAAACCTGGATGACTGGGAAGGCTACATTCAGCAGCAGAATTTTACCTTCCTGGTAAAAGCGAGAACCTGGCAGGGAGAAGTGATCCGCTCCAATCATATCCGCGTGACCATGGATGGGCAGACGATCACGAATCCTACAGGAAGTTCTACTTACGAATATGCATTGTGGTTTGAGCGTCCCAATAATCAGGATATCGGTCGTCATGTCATTACGGTTATGGCATGGGATGACGAAGGAAATTCTAAGTTTGTCAAATACATTGTAGAGACACTGGTGCCGGATGATGGAGAAGTGATTGGATCTGTCACGGTGGTAATAGATGCAACAACGGTAGATCTTGGCATTATTGACGAGGCAGATGGCATTGAACTCATACAGGGAGAGACAGCGGCAGATGCACTTCTGAAGATGCTGGATGAATACGGATATACCGCAAATTATTCGGGAAGTGCTGCCAGCGGATTCTATCTGAGAAGCCTGGAGCGCGCAGATACTTTTGCAGGAGCCGAGATTGAAGAACATCTGCAGGAATTGCTGGAGCGGGATAATATTACATTCACCTCTCCGTGCAGCGGAGACCAGCTGGGAGAATTTGATTTCACAAGAGGCTCCGGATGGATGTATTCAGTGAATGGTTCCTATGCGGCAGGAAAAGGGATGTCAGAATACCATTTGAATGATGGAGATACTTTATATCTCCGCTTTACACTGGCATATGGAAAAGATATCGGCGGTTCTGAAGCATCCGGTGGAACGGAAGGAAGTCTGTCCGGTTACTGTGGTACCTGGATCAATGGTTCTTATCATGCGAAGGATCATAAATACGAAGAGACAGACAGAAAAGACCCGGAACCGGGAGTAGCAGGATACATAAAATACACCTGTAAAATCTGCGGAGATGAGAAAACAGAGGACCTGGATCCGCTGCCGGAGAATCCGGATGTACCGGACCCCGACAAGCCAGATCCCGATCAGCCGAATCCTGATCAACCAGATCCTGACAAGCCGAATCCTGATCAGCCGGACCCCGACAAGCCAGATCCCGATCAGCCAGATCCAGACAAGCCGGATCCTGACCAACCGGACCCCGACAAGCCGGATCCCGATCAGCCAGATCCTGACCAACCGGACCCCGACAAGCCGGATCCTGACCAACCGGACCCCGACAAGCCAGATCCCGATCAACCGGACCCCGACAAGCCAGATCCTGGCCAACCGGATCCCGATCAGCCAGATCCTGACCAACCGGACCCCGATCAGCCAGATCCTGACCAACCGGACCCAGAACCAGATAAACCGGATCCGGAACCAGATAAACCGGATCCCGTATAGTTCTAAAAAAGCAACTTGTACCTTTGGTGGAGGCGGTTGCTTTTTTAATGCTTTCGTTTCTGACTGGTCTGT
>ENA-USUG01007725-USUG01007725.1-human-gut-metagenome-genome-assembly--contig:-NODE-7725-length-10251-cov-5.845390_pt1 | contig 10251 bp, 6 predicted proteins | sample MGYA00250059_ERZ773394 | MGnify/ENA primary metagenome ERZ773394 (study PRJEB29103, sample SAMN06111957) | human gut metagenome | biome: human gut; feature: ankylosing spondylitis patient; material... | reverse complement strand
ACCACCATTTAACTCACCCATTCCGCCGGCAAGAAATTTCAAATGTTCATTAATCCGGAATTGATAATGAAGTCCGTAGTTCCAATTTACGAGTCCGGCAAAAGCATTGCTTGTTTCGGCCCTGTTTTTTGTATATGATAAATTAGCTTGGAAAAAACTTTGCGTGGAAACATTTCCATCGAAAAGTTTAGTCATCCGGATGGACTCTCTTGACAAACGAAACTCAATGCCTTTATACTCCTGTGGCGAAAGATAGGTATCATATACATTTGTATAACCTGCTCCATACATGGTTGCACGGGTTACATATCTCTGCCGCTGCAAGCTATCAAGCACTTGTGCATTTGCTGCAATGCTAAAGAATAAGAATAGTATAAACAATCGTATCTTACCCTTTTGCATATTAAAACAGTTTCATTTGTCCGGTGATCTCGTCGATTATATCTCCATCGCTTTTTCCATCATCCGGGTCTAAGATTTCCGGTTCTATATCTACGTTATCGGAAGTTTCGGTTTTCGGTTCCGGGAAACGGGTCGGTTCCAGTTCGTTAATCGTTTCAATGGTAAAAGTTGTGATACGTTTTCCTTTAGCCTTAAAACTCTTTACTCCGATAAATTCGTCAACATCAATGGTCAATGGTTCACGGAAACTATCATGGCCTCCGAAAATTACTTCCAGACGAGGATAATATTCATCGGTTAACAGGATGAGTTTGTTTTCTTTGTTCTCTCCCAAATAATTCTGTTTGCGTGAAGATGGTTCCAAAGCAAAACGTTTTAAATATGGATAACCTTGCTGATCGGCATCATAGAGAGCGGCAGACCAAATTTTATGCGGGTCGAATTTCTCGACTATGCTTACATTATCCTCATAATGGTTGCTCAAATCGAAATTTGTTGTATAGAATTCACCATTATTCAGTATGACAAGGATACTGTCGGTACTTTGGAATTCTCCCAGATATTCGCCTCGTCCGTCATAATTCAAACGAAGAACATCACGGTCAAACCAGACTTCCCGTCCGCCAAGCGTAGAACCTCCACGCTGTTTTAAACCAATCTTATGTACGTCATTCTTAGTTAAGATGTTACCCATAGACTGACGTCCTTTGATAAGGACCTCTCCAAAGTCTTTTTCGAATATAATTTTCTTAATGCGAGGATTCGGCTTTAGTGTGATTTTAATAACTTCGGCTTCTCCATTAGGATTTGCACTAAAGTAGACAACCTTAGACCCTACCGTACCTTGTGTAAGATCATACTCTCTGTCGCGAGTCATAGCGGTTACATTAAATCGTTTGATATAATGGAACCCATCTTTCCCGTCGCGATAGACTACATTGTAGATCGTGCGTTTATCGTTCTTCTTGAAGACATTTACATAGAGAATATTTTTACCTACAAACATCTTTTCCTGCACACGTACTACTTTATATTTTCCATCACGGTAGAAGATGATAACATCGTCAATATCCGAACAGTTCGTAATATATTCATCTTTTTTCAATCCTGTTCCGATAAAGCCTTCCTCACGGTTAATATATAGTTTTTCGTTGGCTTCTACTACTTTAGCAGCTTCGATGGTGTCGAAATTGCGAAGCTCGGTTAGTCGTGGATATTTCTTTCCGTATTTTTCTTTCAGCATCTTGAACCATTCAGTAGTATATTCCACAATATTGGCCAGGTGCTTGTCTATTTCTTCTATCTCTGCTTTCATCCTGGCGATGAATTCATCTGCTTTATCCTTGTTGAATTTGAGGATTCGTCCCATTTTGATCTCCATCAATTTGAGGATATCCTCTTTCGTCACCTCCCTGATAAGGATAGGATAGAATGGAGTTAACCTCTCATCAATGTGTTCACAGGCTTCGTCCATAGACTTGGCTTGTTCAAATTCTTTATCCTTATAAATACGTTCCTCAATGAATATTTTCTCAAGAGATGCAAAGTGAAGCGTATCAAGCAATTCGTCTTTACGAATTTGGAGCTCTTTGCGAAGCAAATCAAGTGTATTGTCCGCCGACTTTTTCAATACGTCACTTACAGTCAAGAAGTGCGGTTTCTGATCGTCGATAACGCAACAGTTCGGTGAGATGCTGACTTCACAGTCCGTAAAGGCATAAAGGGCATCTATCGTTTTGTCTGATGAAACACCAGGTGCAAGATGAACTAATATTTCAACTTGTGCAGATGTGTTATCATCTACTTTACGAATCTTAATTTTTCCTTTGTCTACGGCCTTCAGAATGGATTCAATAACACTGGAGGTTGTTTTCCCATAAGGAATTTCGGTAATGGCCAATGTCTTATTATCTATTTTATTGATTTTGGCACGAATTTTTACCGAGCCTCCACGTTCGCCGTCATTGTATTTTGAAACATCTATCGAACCTCCGGTCTGGAAATCGGGGTAAAGTTTGAACGGTTGCCCATGCAGATAGGATATGGAAGCGTCACACAATTCATTAAAGTTGTGTGGCAGTATTTTAGAAGAAAGCCCGACAGCGATACCTTCCACTCCCTGAGCGAGGAGAAGTGGGAATTTTACCGGCAGTGTTATCGGTTCTTTGTTTCTTCCGTCATAAGATGATTTCCATTCTGTCGTTTTCGGATTGAAAACAATGTCCAAAGCAAATTTAGACAGGCGTGCTTCTATATAACGTGGAGCGGCTGCCCCGTCTCCGGTCAGTATATTCCCCCAGTTACCCTGACAGTCGATTAGCAAATCTTTCTGCCCCAATTGTACCAAGGCATCTCCGATAGAGGCATCTCCGTGAGGGTGAAATTGCATCGTATGACCTACGATATTGGCAACCTTATTATAGCGCCCGTCGTCCAAACGTTTCATGGAGTGTAAGATACGGCGCTGCACAGGTTTCAATCCATCGTTAATGTGGGGTACGGCCCGTTCCAGAATTACGTAAGAAGCATAATCCAAGAACCAGCTTTGGTACATGCCAGTAAGCTGATGCTTCACATTTTCGTCCATTGTGCTTGCCGGTTTGTAATCGGAGTGCTCCGTTTCCGGCGTAGATGTATTTCCGTCGTTTTGCTCTTCTTTATCTATAAAATCGTCGCTCATATATATTTAAATTCCTTAATGTAGTATCATATGCAGGCAAAAATACGATTTTTATTGAAAAAAATCATTTACTTTGCACATTATTTATATAAATAGAAAGAAATAAATATAGAATAAAATGGCACAAGAAGATGTTTTTAAGAAATTAGTATCACACTGCAAAGAGTATGGTTTTGTATTCCCTTCGAGTGATATTTATGACGGGCTTGGAGCAGTGTATGACTATGGTCAGATGGGGGTTGAACTCAAAAACAACATAAAGAAATATTGGTGGGACAGCATGGTGCTGCTTCACGAGAATATCGTCGGTATTGATTCCGCCATCTTTATGCACCCTACTATTTGGAAAGCATCCGGACACGTAGATGCCTTCAATGATCCCTTGATTGACAACAAAGATTCTAAGAAACGTTATCGTGCCGATGTTCTTATAGAAGATCAGCTGGCTAAGTATGACGACAAGATAAATAAAGAAGTAGCCAAGGCTGCTAAGAAATTCGGTGATGCTTTTGATGAGGCTCAGTTCCGTTCTACGAATGGACGTGTGTTGGAACATCAGGCTAAACGCGACGCTTTGCACGAACGCTTCGCCAAAGCTTTGAACGATAATAATCTGGAAGAACTTCGTCAGATTATTATTGATGAAGAGATTGTTTGTCCTATTTCCGGTACAAAGAACTGGACGGAAGTTCGTCAGTTCAATTTAATGTTTTCAACGGAAATGGGTTCTACAGCTGATGGAGCGATGAAGATTTATCTCCGTCCTGAAACCGCTCAGGGTATCTTTGTAAACTACCTGAATGTGCAGAAAACTGGACGTATGAAGATTCCTTTCGGTATTGCACAGATTGGTAAAGCTTTCCGTAACGAGATTGTAGCACGCCAATTCATTTTCCGTATGCGTGAATTCGAACAGATGGAGATGCAATTTTTTGTTCGTCCCGGTGCAGAACTGGAGTGGTTTAAGAAATGGAAAGAAACACGCTTGAAGTGGCATAAGGCTCTTGGCTTCGGTGATGACCATTATCGTTTCCATGACCATGACAAACTTGCTCATTATGCGAATGCCGCAACAGATATTGAATTCTTAATGCCGTTTGGATTTAAAGAAGTTGAAGGCATCCACTCACGTACTAACTTTGACTTGAGTCAACACGAGAAATATTCAGGTAAGAGCATTAAATATTTTGATCCGGAACTGAACGAATCTTATACTCCGTACGTTATTGAAACGTCCATCGGTGTAGACCGTATGTTCCTGAGTATCATGAGTGCTGCCTATTGTGAAGAACAGTTGGAAAATGGCGAAAGTCGTGTCGTTTTGAAACTTCCAGCAGCTTTGGCTCCGGTGAAGTTGGCAGTTCTTCCGTTGGTAAAGAAAGACGGGCTTCCAGAAAAAGCGCGAGAGATTATCGATGATTTGAAGTTCCACTTCCATTGTAATTATGATGAGAAAGATAGTATCGGAAAGCGTTATCGTCGTCAGGATGCCATCGGTACTCCGTTCTGTATCACTATTGACCATCAGACTTTGGAAGATAATTGTGTCACGATTCGTCATCGTGACACGATGGAGCAGGAACGTGTCGCCATCGCTGATTTGAATAAGATTATTGCCGATAAAGTAAGCATTACCAGCTTATTGAAGACATTGATGTAAGCGAAACATAAGAAACTTAATATGAAGAAGAATAATTGGTTGATTGGTAGTTTGTTAATGTTTGTCTTTGCCTTTTCGTTTGTTGCTTGCGAAGAGACGAAAGACGAAGGTGAATATTATGACTGGAAAGAAAGAAATGATACCTATATTAAATCCATAGCTGATACAGCGGCATTGAATGCGGATACGAATTGGAAAGTTTTAAAAGCATGGAACTTGCCACCGGATGGAAGTACGGATTTAGGAGCATCTTTTAATGTTCAAAATTATGTTTATGTACATGTGAAAAAGAAAGGAGCCGGTACCGTATCTCCGTTTTATACTGATTCAGTAAGTGTCAGTTATAGAGGAAAGCTGATTAATGGCGATATTTTTGAAGAAACGTTTATTTCTAATGAATTGAAACCTGAGACTGCCGGACGCACTACTTTATATCTGAATAAATCTGTAGTAGGTATGACAACAGCCTTACAGGATATGCATGTTGGTGATCTTTGGGAAGTTTATATTCCATGGAATCTGGCTTATGGTTCTTCTGCATCAGGGAGCATTCCGAAATATTCGGATCTTATCTTTGAATTATATTTGGCGGAGATCAATCCGTTGAAAAAAAAGACAGATTAATCTATAAACAATACGGTTATGAAAAGAAGTTTTTATTTGAATCCGATGCGTTTGTTGTACTCTTGTGCTTTGCTGTTCTTTTTAGGAAGTATAACATTGACATTAAACGCTTGCGATAAAAATGAGGATGATAATGGCGATAATGACGATGATGATAAAGTATGGGTAGATAATACACCTATTCTTGAATTTCGTGAAGCGGCATTTCTTGAAGCTGCTATAGCAGAGCATGCAGACCGGAATGGTGATGGTAAGATTTCTGAGAAAGAAGCGGCATTGGTAGGTAGTCTCACTATTAATGAGAGTAATGTTCAAAGTACGGAAGATTTGCGTTTCTTTCCGGAATTGGAAACTTTTCAATTTCAATTTAATCCTAATGTTTCGGTTATAGATTTATCTCATAATCCTAAATTGCGAGAATTAGACTGTGCCTATACTGCCATTACAAAACTGGACCTGAGCCATAATCCGGATATGCGTGCGTTATTGTGTATGTCTAATCAACTGGAAGAGATTAATGTTAGTACTTGTCCGGAACTGATAGCTTTATCTTGTGATTTAAATCCCAATCTTCAGGAGCTTAATTTGCAGAAGAATACTAAAATAACAGATTTGCTTTGTTCGGGTTGCGGGTTATTCGTTCTTGACTTAAGTAAGTGTGAAGCATTAGCCAATCTGCGTTGTGATGATAACAATTTGACTTCATTGGATTTGAGCAATAACCGTCAACTTTCAAAATTAGGAGTAAGTGAGAATCAACTGATTGAACTCACATTATGGAGCGGACATAAAAAACAACTTGAACCAAGTGTCATTGAAGGGATTACGCAAGAATATGGTGACATTATTTCTTATGTAGATTAAAGTAAACAGATATATATTCTTTGAAATGCCCTTACGGAAGAGAAAACGTAAGGGCATTTTTATATGATGTGAATAATTCAAATTCATCAATAGGCAACTATCCGTAAAATATAAAAATACAGGAGTGATTTTTATGAAAATTAACACCGATTTACTGCATGCACACCAGCTTCACGCACGTTTAACAGGGGATTACACACCTCAGGCTATGGCGCACATCAGCCCTATTTACCAGACATCCACTTACATACTGGAGGACTTTGATACCGCCGTTTATTTGAACCAGCACGTTGACCAGGGCTTTGTGTATACCCGTTTTGGCAGCCCAAATTGTGATGAGCTGGAAAAGAAGATTGCTTATTTTGAGCATGCGGAGGCAGCTCTGGCTCTGGCTTCCGGTCTCGGCGCCATTTCTACCGCCGTTATGAGCGTTGTGAAGGCAGGAGACCATGTGGTTTTCGGGGATGTTATCTATGGTTGCTCATACACACTGTTTGCACAGGTGTTAACCAATCTGGGCGTTACCTATACCCGAGTGGACACCACAAACCCAAAGTCAGTGGAGGAAGCCATCAAACCAAACACCAGCCTTGTCTATGTGGAAACACCGGCAAACCCTACCTTGAAAATCAGTGACATAAAAGCTATCAGCGAGATTGTACATTCCCATAAGGGCATTACACTGATTGTAGACGGAACCTTTGCTTCCCCTTATTTACAGACACCATTGGATTTGGGCGCTGACATGGTAGTGCACAGTGCAACAAAATACCTTTGCGGACATGGTACAGTGACAGCAGGCGTTATTGCCGGAAACAAGGCGCGCATTGACAGATGCCGTATGCCATACTTACAGTGCTTCGGCGCTGTGTTAGACCCCTTTGCAGCATGGCAGCTGATGCAGGGAATGAAGACATTGGGCATCAGAATGGAGCGTACCTGTGAAAATGCCATGAAGGTAGCAAAATTCTTGGAAAGCCATCCGAAAATTGACCGTGTTTACTATCCGGGGCTGGAAAGCCATCCGACCCATGAGATTGCCAAAAAACAGATGCACGGCGGTTTCGGCGGCATGATGAGCGCAGATATAAAGGGCGGTATGGATGCAGTGAGAATTGTTATGAATAATGTTAAGGTATTCAGTCTTGCCACAAGCCTTGGGAATGTAGACTCCTTAATCCAGCACTCCCCTTCTATGAGCCATTTCGATATGACGCCAGAGGAAAGGCATGCAGCGGAGATATTTGACGGACAGGTAAGGCTCTCCATCGGTATCGAAGACGTAGACGACCTGATTGACGATTTGGACCAGGCTCTGGCTCTTATATAATCAGATAAGAACAACAGGCGATACAGCAGCTGAATTTGTATATTCGGTTGCTGTATTGCCAAAAACATTGATAGCTGTAATTGGTGTTCATATATGTTTGAAAGCATTATTCTTCTGGGTTGAAATTGAGAAAATGAGATGGAAGGAATGGAGAGATTAAAATGTCGATTAAAGAAGAGATAGTTAATCTGAAAGAGGAACTTATTCAGTTACGCAGAGATTTTCACAGCCATCCTGAACTTGGTTTTAAGGAAGTAAGAACTTCCCGCATTGTCGAAGAATATTTACAGAAACTTGGCTTAGAGGTGCGCATGTGTGCTGGAACAGGTGTTATTGGTATTCTTACTGGCGCTAAAGAAGGAAAAACAATTCTGCTTAGATGTGATATAGACGCATTGCCTGTGGAGGAAAATACGGGTTTAGAGTTTTCTTCTCAAAACAACGGCGTTATGCATGCCTGCGGACATGATGGACATACCTCAATGATGATGATAGCTGCCAAAATTCTTTCAAATCACCGAGAAGACATCTGTGGAAAAATTGTATTTCTTTTTCAGCCCAATGAAGAAGATGCAGGTGCAGAGGAGATGATAAAGCAGGGAGCGCTGCAAAATCCGGTTCCTGATGCAGTGTGCGGTTTACATATATGGTCATATATTCCTACGGGTACAATTGGTATAATACCCGGTCCCATTATGGCATCAAGCTATTATTTTAAAGTAACAATTACAGGAAGGGGAGGCCACGGCGGCGCGCCCCATAAAACAATCAGTCCGATTGATACTGCCGGACATGTATTGGCAGCAATCAACTCCTATCACACCTATGAGCAGGACTCACTGAAGCCTACCGTTATTTCTGTGGGCAAAATACACAGCGGACAGAAGGAAATAATAGTACCTGATATATTGGAGATGGAGGGTTCTATTCGTTGCCTGCATGAAGATGACGAAGCCGTAAGAAAACGTTTTTGTGAAATTGTTGAAGGAACATGTAAGGCGCACCGCTGCGAATGCAAAATAGAGTTTGTCTGCGGCAATACTTTGCTGAATAATGATGAATCTATGACAAGGCTTGTCATGGACTGTGCGGAAAAAGTGGTCGGCAGAGAGAATATTTTAACAAAGAACATAAGTGTTATGCTTGGGGATGATTTTGCTGAATTTTCACGCAGAATTCCTGGCGCTTATTATTTCCTTGGAACCGGGAATGAAGAGAAGCATACGACCTATGAACATCACAACTGCAAATTTAATATTGATGAAGATTCCCTGGCGATAGGTGTTGAAATGCACGTGAAGTCGGCGCTTTCTTATTTAGGTGTGAAGATAGATGAATGATAAGCAGGCAATAACTTTTCGGTAAAAAATTCTTTAGGGGGAATATCAGAGTATGGATACAGAGAATAAAAAACAACGCAGAGATATTTTGTTCATCGGTTTAGCACTGTTTGCCACCTATTTTGGAGCGGGAAATTTGATTTTTCCTCCTATACTTGGACTCCAAAGTGGTCAAAACTGGGTGCCTGGTATCATAGGATTGGCCTTATCAGGAATTTTTCTTCCGGTAATAGCAATGGTAGTAATTGGAATGTGCGGCTCTGTTACAGCAATTACAAAGCATGTGAGTAAAAACTCATATAACATTATAATTGGCGCAATTATGTTTGTAGTTTTATTTGTTGCAAATCCAAGAACTGCGGCGACTGCTATTGAATTAGGAATACAGGGTACGTTTCCGAATGCGCCGTATATTCCATTGGTTGTTGTATATTTTATTTTAGTGTTTTTAGTGGCGAAAAACGAGGGGGCATCTCTTGACCGTATTGGAAAATTCTTAACACCTGCTATGGTTGTCATTTTAGCAATCCTTATTGTTTACGCTTTTACATCTCCTATTGCAGAACCAGTCAGCACGGAGCTTAAAAATCCTTTTATAAATGCTTTTTTAGGTGGTTACAATACAGGTGACGTGTTGGTTAGTTTCTTGCTGGCAAGCGTATTTCTCGGAACAATAGAGAGCAAAGGTTATAAAGGGAAGGAACGGAACAAGGTTACAATGATTGCGGCTGCCATAGCCTTTATTGGACTTCTGTTTGTATATGGAGGACTCCTTTATATGGGGGCATGTGGAAGCGGCTTGTTCCCATCTAATATTGGACGTGCAGAACTGCTTGTTGGATTGACAAAAATGGTTGGAGGGCGGCTGGCGATGGGTGCGCTTGGAATAGCCTGTGTATTAGCATGTCTGACTACAGCTGTAGGTCAAGCGACGGCAGCGGCAGATTATTTTGTGACACTGAGCAACGGGCGCTTTAACTATACTGTGACGGTGGCGGTTATCTGCCTGATAAGCATGATGATGGCATTGATTGGCGTTGATAAAATTGTTGCATTTTCAGACCCGATATATGCTACAGTATATCCTATTGTACTTGTTTTACTTTTATTGGGTGTTTTCAGCAGGATTATTCCCAATGACGGCGGATATAAAGGCGCAGTGTTAGTAACGTTGGTTTATAGCATATGTTCCACTGCTGTGTCAATTGGCGTTAGAATCAGTCCGATTGAGAGTTTTGTAAATAGTATGCCGTTTGCAGAACAGGGCTTAGGCTGGATTTTGCCATGTGTAATCGGTTTTATAATTGGAACATTAATATACTCTGCCACAAAAAAGAAGAGTTTGTGTGAC
>ENA-USUG01007721-USUG01007721.1-human-gut-metagenome-genome-assembly--contig:-NODE-7721-length-10254-cov-3.542498_pt1 | contig 10254 bp, 6 predicted proteins | sample MGYA00250059_ERZ773394 | MGnify/ENA primary metagenome ERZ773394 (study PRJEB29103, sample SAMN06111957) | human gut metagenome | biome: human gut; feature: ankylosing spondylitis patient; material... | reverse complement strand
CAGGCATCTATGGAAAGGAAAATCTTAAGTTATTCTATTAGTCTGGCACTCTGCCTGCTGATGTTCCTCCCCCTACGTACGTTGATGGTAAAGCCGGTCGGACGTCCCAGCCTGGTCTGGTCGTCAGACAAAGAATACTGGGTTTTGGCCATGCAGACCGGAAGATTGCCAAAGCCCATCTCCTCGATGCGCGCCAGCGCCTTAGAGGCAGCCGGTGCGTAGGAAACACCATCTGCGCCGTAAATCTCGGTGGCAATGGTCTTTACCTTATCCTTTAAGCTCATCTCATCCGGGTACAGGGCATGGTAATGGCTCTCCTTATTTGCAAGGGTATCCAGAACCTTCTGGGCAAGAGCTTCTCCGCCCTCTCCGCCTTTTGCCCATACCTCAGAAAGGGCGAACTCACAGCCGCGCTCCTCACAGAAATCGCGGATAAACGCATACTCTGCTTCCGTATCGGTCACAAAGGAGTTTAAGGTGACTACCACCGGCACACCGAATTTCTGCAGATTTTCAATGTGCTTCTCCAGATTCACAATACCCTTCTTTAAGGCATCCAGGTTCTCTGCGGAAAGCTCCGTCTTCGGCACTCCGCCGTTGTACTTCAGCGCACGCACAGTTGCAACCAGAACTACTGCATCCGGCTTTAAGTCTGCCTTGCGGCATTTAATATCCAGGAATTTCTCTGCACCCAGATCCGCACCGAAGCCAGCCTCGGTTATCACAACATCTGCCAGCTTTAAGGCTGTCTTGGTAGCGCGCACACTGTTGCAGCCATGGGCAATGTTTGCAAACGGTCCACCGTGTACCAGTGCACCGGTATGCTCCAGAGTCTGGATCAGATTCGGCTTGATCGCGTCCTTTAACAGGGCCGCCATGGCACCCACTGCGTTTAACTGTGCTGCGGAAACCGGCTCTCCGGCATAATTATCTGCGACAATGATCTTGCCGAGACGTTCTTTTAAGTCGTTCATGTCGTTGGCCAGGCATAAGATTGCCATGATCTCGGAAGCTACGGTGATCACAAAGTGATCCTCACGCACCACACCGTCTGCCTTCGCGCCAAGGCCGACAACGATATTGCGCAGCACACGGTCGTTCATATCCAGGCAGCGTTTCCAGAGAATCTGTCTTGTGTCGATCTGAAGTGCGTTTCCCTGCTGGATGTGGTTATCCAGAAGTGCTGCCAGAAGGTTGTTGGCTGAAGTGATGGCATGGAAATCTCCGGTAAAATGAAGGTTCAGATCTTCCATCGGAACCACCTGGGCAAATCCGCCGCCTGCGGCACCACCCTTAATACCGAAGCACGGTCCCAGAGATGGCTCACGAAGTGCGATCATGGTCTTTTTTCCAAGTCTTGTAAGAGCGTCTGCCAGGCCGATGCTTGTGGTAGTCTTTCCTTCTCCTGCCGGAGTCGGGTTGATGGCAGTTACCAGAACCAGTTTTCCGTCCGGACGGTCTTTTACCTGCTGCCACAGTTCATCCGTGATCTTTGCCTTGTACTTGCCATACAGTTCCAGATCATCCTCAACAATACCATAACTCTCTGCAACCTCTTTGATTGGAAGCTTTACCGCCTCCTGCGCGATTTCGATATCTGTTTTCATAGCCAGAATCCTCCCTTTTCGTGTGTAGTGTTGGGTTAAATGATCTGATCGAATTCTTCCATGGTCATAAGGACCTTGCGGGGCTTTGTTCCCTCTTCCTCGCCGACCACACCGGCCTCTGCCAGCTGGTCCATGATCCTTGCGGCGCGGTTGAACCCAATCTTAAACATACGCTGCAGCATTCCAATGGATGCCTTTTCTTTTTCTATAATGAAACGGCCTGCCTGCTCAAAGTACTCGTCCCGGCTGTTAGACGGGCCGGATGCTTGGGCAGAAGGAGCCGAATTCATACTGTTTTCCACCTCCGGGCTGTACTGGGCCGTAAGCCCCTGCTCGGTGAGGAAGTCCACCACCTGCTGGACTTCGGAATCCGAAACAAAAGCGCCCTGTACACGCTGTGGCTTCGGGAAGCCTGCCGGATAAAAGAGCATGTCGCCCTTTCCGAGCAGCTTTTCCGCACCATTCATGTCAATGATCGTGCGGGAATCCACGCCGGAAGAAACTGAAAACGCGATTCGCGACGGCACGTTGGCCTTGATGAGACCGGTGATGACATTGACAGACGGTCTCTGGGTCGCAATGACCAGATGAATGCCTGCTGCACGGGCCAGCTGGGCCAGACGGCAGATGGCATCCTCCACCTCACCCGGAGCCACCATCATCAGATCCGCCAGCTCGTCCACGATAATGACGATCTGCGGCATCTTCTTCGGTTTATTCTCATCTTCGATATCCTGAATAGTGTCAATTCTCGCATTGTAGCCTTTCAGGTCACGTACACCGTACCTGGCAAATTTTTTGTAGCGGTCTGTCATCTCTGCTACCGCCCAGTTTAATGCGCCGGAGGCTTTCTTCGGATCTGTCACGACCGGGATCAGAAGATGCGGGATACCATTATATACACTGAGCTCTACGACCTTCGGGTCTACCATGATGAGCTTGACATCCTCCGGATCTGCCTTGTAGATGATGCTCATGATGATGGTATTGATACAGACAGACTTACCGGAGCCTGTAGCACCCGCGATCAGAAGATGCGGCATCTTGGCGATATCGGTCACCACAACCTGACCGCCGATATCCTTACCGACTGCAAAGGCCAGACGGGACGGATGCTTCTGGAACGCATCGGATTCTAACAGATCGCGCAGGAATACGGACGTTTTCTCTTTATTCGGCACCTCGATACCCACAGCAGACTTTCCGGGGATCGGAGCCTCGATGCGGATGTCCTCCGCAGCCAGGCTCAGTTTGATGTCATCGGCCAGTCCCACGATCTTGCTGACCTTCACGCCCTGCTCCGGGTGAAGCTCGTAGCGGGTAACCGATGGCCCGCAGCTGATGTTGGTCACGGTAACACCAACGCCGAAGTTTCGCAGTGTCTGCTGCAGCTTCACGGCAGTGTCCCGGTACTCCTGCTCAGAATAACCGCCGGAGCTTCTGCCGCCGCGCTTTAAGAGGCTGAGAGGCGGAAATATATATTCCTTCTTCGGTTCCTCTGCCTGTTCCCGGATCTGCTGCTCCACGGCCACTTCGCTGTCTGCGGCTTCTTCTGATTTCTCCGCTGCCGCTGCTTTCTTTGCGGACTCCAGCTTCTTCTGAAGAGCCTCAGTATCGGTATCGATCACCTTGCCGCCGGCTGTTACCACATGCTTGTTTCCTTCCGGGATTGCGAAATCGGTGTTCTGCTCCGTCTTCACAGTGTATGCCACATCCGGCTCCGGAAGATACTCCTCCGGGGCTGCCTCCTGCCATGCAGGATCCTGCGGTCGGGTATATGTACACTCCTCATGTTCTGCTTTTGCAGGCTCATCCCACGGAGCCTCATCCTGAATCTGCTCCGGTTCCTGCTGATGCTCTGACTGCGCTGTCTGATCATGCGCCGGATTCACCGCGGATTCTTCATCCAGTCTTCTGGCACCGCCGGTAAAAACCTCACCCGCCTGTTCAAACTGTCCAAAACCGGACTCCGTCAGGCGCTTTGCCGCTGCCTCCAGATCATAGTCATCTTCCGGCATGGTAATACTGCCTGTAAAAATATCCGACAGATCCGGTTCCATGGCTTCCTCAGGAAACAGGCGCCGCCCGCGCGATGTTCCGGGAGCCGGAGCCTCCTCTGACGCCTCATCCGCAGCCTGACTGCCGGCCTGCAGCTCTGCGCTGCCGCCATCTTCACTGCTTTTCCCGTAATCTTCTTCATTGTTGCCATCCCAGCCATCTTCGAAGCCTTCTTGCGGCATATCCACTGCATCTTCATTGTCAGAAGCTGACAGCTTCGTGGAACCCAAATTCACGCCCCGCACCCGCTGCTCCTCCCGAAGACGCCTTCGTTCTTCCTGACGCTCGGCATAAAGCTCACGGCGCCGCTCCATATCTTCTCTTGCATGCTGATAGGCCACATCGCTGTGACGTTTTACCGCATTCACAAAAGAGCGCTGGGTGATGCACACCATGCAGATGATCATTCCAACCGCCATGACCAGAAATGCTCCGATGCTTCCGATAAATGCACGGATTCCGCCAAACAGCAGGCCGCCAAACAGACCGCCGCCCATACCGGATGCCGCTGAAAAGCGGTAATATTCAAAAATGCCTTTTCCTGCTTCCGGCTGCTGCCCAAACATCATCTGTGAGAAACCACATAGCAGGAAAAATGCTGCGGCCGTTGCAATGGTCTTTTGCAGTACAATCCGGTTTTCGCGGTTGGCCTGATAGAAGCAGGTTCCGATAAAGAGAACCAGCGGAGCCACATAGCCCGGAAGGCCAAACAGGCCAAGCTGGATTCCTCTTAAGAAATCACCTGCAAATCCGCATAAATGAAAATTGCTCAAAAATAAAAGCACAGCCAGAGCAAATGACCCTAACACAATGACCTCTGCACGGAGCAGTCCCTCCTGCTCCGGTTCCGGCTCCTGAACCCGTCTCGGTCTGCCCGGTTTGCGTCCTTCTGACGCCCCCTGTGCCCCGGAACGCACAGACTTTCTGCTGCCTGCCGCTTTTCCCGTTCTGTCTGAATTCACTCGGTTTTGCTGTTTCTTCGCTGCCACAAACTTCGGCCTCCTCTTTCCCAATGTAGTTAGTATACAAAAAAATATCAGGAAATGCAAGCCACGTAAAACCGGACGCATGATCCTGCATGATCCCCAAACGCTTCCGACAGAGCTTACGCTCCTGCTTCTATCTGCTGATACAAATACCTAAGTGCCTCCCGAATCCCTCCAACCTCATCGATCAGTCCGGTCTTTACCGTATCCTGGCCTACCAGCACAGTACCGAGATCTTTCGTCAGCATTTCCGTGTTCAGCATCAGCTTCTTCACCTGATCGTAGGCGATCTTTGCGTGCTCACTCACAAAAGTCAGGATCCGGTCCTGAATCATCTCAAAATACTCATAAGTCTGGGAAGCCCCGATCACGGTTCCGCTCATCCGCACCGGATGCACCATCATGGTCCCGGTCGGCACAATAAAGGAATGATCTGTAGACACTGCAAGCGGCACTCCGATGGAATGGCTGCCGCCCAGGACCAGTGATACCGTCGGCATGGAAAGAGAGGCGATCATCTCCGCAATCGCCAGGCCTGCATCCACATCGCCTCCAGAGGTATTTAGCAATACCAGAAGGCCTTCCACGCTGTCGTCATCTTCCAGCTGCGCCAGCTTTGGCAGGATCTGGTCATACTTGGTGGTTTTCGTATTGCCGGAAAGGTTTTCATGGCCTTCCACTTCTCCGATAATGGAAAGCAGACAGATTTTGTGTTTGCCGTTGCTGCCATCCAGGATAGCCCGGGCATCGTTCTGATTCACATTTTCTTCGTTATTCATATAAGGATCTCCTTTTCTTCCATACTATAGATATTTACAAATATCCCCCATAACTCAGGATATATTCGCATTTTCTCCGTGAATGCGTTATACTAGGGGCAATATGAAATCCGGAGGAATTATGAGCAATGTCAGACTATACCGTAAGCAGAATTTCACCCACCGATAAGCGCGCTGTGCGCCAGATGGACGCATTATTAGAAAAAGAAGGAATCGAGCGGGACAAAAATCTTGATTACAGCATCGGACTGTTCGATGATAATTACGATCTTGTGGCAACCGGCTCCTGTTTTGCCAACACACTGCGCTGCATGGCTGTTTCTTCCGAGCACCAGGGTGAAGGCCTGATGAACCAGATCATCTCCCATCTGATCGAGTTTCAGTACAGCCGCGGCAACACCAGTCTCTTTCTGTATACAAAATGTAATACTGCGCGTTTCTTTGGTGATCTGGGCTTTTACGAGATTGCCCGGGTAGAGGGCAAGGTTGTTTTCATGGAAAACCGCAGGACCGGCTTTTCTGACTACCTGAAACGTCTGCAGAGAGAAACTTCTGCTTTCCTCGAAAGTGAAAAAGGACAGGACGCGAAAATCGGTGCCGTCATCATGAATGCCAACCCATTTACCCTGGGCCACCGCTATCTGGTCGAACAGGCTGCAGCCGCAGTAGATCTGCTGCATGTGTTTGTGGTATCCGAAGATGCCTCCCTCGTTCCCTTCTCCGTCCGCAGACAGCTGGTTGCAGAGGGCTGCGCAGATCTTTCAAATGTGGTCTGCCATGAAACCGGCCCCTACATGATTTCCAACGCCACCTTTCCATCCTACTTTTTAAAAGACTCCGACACCGTCATCCGCTCCCACGCTAAGCTGGATATTCAGGTCTTTCTGCGCATTGCCAAGGCCCTGTCCGTGACGGACCGCTTTGTAGGTGAGGAACCGTTCAGCCAGGTAACCGGAATCTACAATCAGGTGATGGCAGAAGAACTGGCATCCACAGGATTTAACTGCCATATCATTCCGCGAAAAGCCGATGAAGATGGCGCCATCAGCGCCTCCGAGGTACGCTGCCTGATCAGGGACGGCAACTTTGAAGCACTAAAAAAGAAGCAGCCAGCATGCACCTTCCGGTATTATAACTCTGTGGCCGCCGAACCTGTCATTCAGAAGATTCGGTCAGCCGCAGAGGTACGGCATTACTGAATTTTACATCAGCGGCGCAAACAGCCGCAGCACCTTACCCGCAATCTTCTTCGGCATCGGATAAGTTCTGCAGTCTTCCAGGGTGATTTCCTGACAGTGTTTCAGAGTTTCCTGGAAGTCAGCTTCGGCCTGCTGTACAGCCGGATTCCTGAACAGGTACACGGCGCACTCAAAATGCAGATGCAGGCTTCGGTAGTCCATGTTAATGGAACCTACCACGGCTTTCGTGTTATCACTGGTAAATACCTTGGCATGTACAAACCCAGGCATATACTCATAGATCTTCACGCCGGCCTGAAGAAGCTCCGCGTAATAAGACCGGGCCAGGAGGTACGCATAGATCTTATCCGGAATATGCGGCATGATGATGATCGTCTCAATACCGCGCTTTGCCGCAAACGTCAGCGAAGTGATCATATCACTGTCCAGGATCAGATACGGTGTCATGATATGCACATAATAACGGGATTCGTTTAAGATATCCATATAAACATGCTGTCCTACTGTCTCGTTATCCAGCGGACTGTCCCCGTATGGCATCACAAAGCCGGTACCGTCCGGCTCTTTCGGTTTTTGAGCAGCCGGCCGATACAGATACCGGGCATAATCATCCGTCCGGTGTTCCGTAATATTCCACATCTGCAGAAACATCATCAGAAATCCGGTGGCCGCATCCCCCTTCAGCATAATGGCGGTATCCTTCCAGTGCCCAAAACGCACCTTGCGGTTAATGTACTCGTCTGCCAGATTCACTCCGCCGGTAAAGGCAGTGTGGCCATCAATGACTGTGATCTTACGGTGGTCACGGTTATTCTGATAGGAAGAAAGGACCGGACGCACCGGAGAAAACATCTTGCAGTGGATTCCATATTTTTCCAGCTGCTTTGGGTATCCGTAAGGCATCAGGGTAAGACTGCACATGCCATCGTACATAAAACGCACTTCCACACCGGCGGCCGCCTTCTCTTTCAGGATTTCCAGAATACTGTCCCACATCTCGCCTTTTTCCACGATAAAATATTCCATGAAAATATAACGCTCTGCTTTCCTCAGTTCCTCCAGAAGCACCGGATACATGTCATCTCCCAGCGGAAAATACTGTGCGCTGGTATTTTCCCAGATTGGATAACCTCCATACCTATTCATATAATAGGCCAGCCGCGCTGTTCCCCGGCTCTCACGGTACAGCCGTTCCATAACCTCCGGCCGCTGTCTCAGCATCGGTTCCGTTTCTTTTATGATTTCTTTCAGCCTCCGGTCAATGGCCCGGGTTCCCGGCTGCGTCTCCACAAACAGATAAAACAATGCGCCGAACACCGGAAACACCAGCACAGGAATGATCCAGGAGAGCTGATAAGACGGATTCTGATTTTTATTGATAATGTAGATCACAACAACTGCACTCAGCCCAACAAAACCGCCATACAGGTAAAATACATGTTCCCGCAGCCACTGAAAGCTCAGGCAGAGGATCACAAGCTGGATCAGAAGTGCCGTGATCACAAATGTGGTTCGCCCGAATATTACCCGCAGAAAACGTCCCCAGGTCTTCTTTTTCGGCTTATACAGTTCCCATTCTTCCTGAATATTCATAGTTCTTATCTCCTGTCTGCTGCTCTTCTTCCTGCATTATTTATTGTTTCTTTCTTGCCGTTCCAAGATGGATCTTGTCGCGTCCCACCTGCTGTACTGTAATTTCTTCTTTTTCTTTTGGTTCCACACCCTTTGCGATCAGCCTGGTCTTTGAATAATACTGGGTATCTGCGGCCTTCCCGTTCACGCAGATCTTAGACCAGCTGTTGAACGGTCCTCCGAATACGATCACCTGATCCGTATTATGCACCGTGGTTCCCTGGATGATCGGTGTAACCCCAAATTCTAGCTGTGTTGCCTGATACGGAGATTCTCCTCCATAAACCTCGTGATCACCATACAGAATATCATACTGGAGAAGCTTCATCGCATCCAGGTAGCTCTGGGTATCCGTATCCCGGGCATCCAGATGCCGCTGATGAAAACGCAGCATGGTTCCTTCATGGATATCCAGCATATTCAGCACATGCGCCGCAAGCTGGTATGCCTCTACATTCCGTTTCACCGCCGGGAGATTCACATTGTTCCACACAACATATTTTGTCTGGAAGAGGCTTTCATTCTCCATCTCCTGAGCTGTCCACTCAAAACCCGGCAGGTGGTCTCCATACAGCACCAGAACTGTCGGTTCCATACGGGTATTCAGCATATTGATCAGCTGCCCCACAAATTCATCCATCTCATGGATCTGCTCGCAGTAATACTCAAAAGACGGATATTTTCCATGCCCCTGCACGGAAATCGTGTATACAAAATCACTTCCGATCGAGGAATCCAGTACTTTTTCAATTTCTCCCACCAGTACCTTGTCCTTACACCAGCCAGTCGGATTCCGCTCAATGTCATACATGTATTCAATGGGGGTAAACGTATCAAATCCAAGCTGGGCAAATACCTTGTGGCGGTCATAGAAGGTTGCCTCATTATTATGCACCGCATGAGCCTTGTAGCCCAGATTTTTCATATCAAAGGCCATACTCTCGCAGGCCGTTTTCTGCAGGATTGTCTTGTACGGATATTCACCCGGGCCGAAGAAATCCAGATTCATGGCACTGATACATTCAAACTCTGTATTGGCTGTGCCGGCTCCTACAGACGGAACACTTAAATATCCGGATGGGAAATTTCGTTCCAGGAAATGGAACATCGGAATGGGATCACCCTGCACCGGATTATTCCGCCATAGTGTCGGATCAAAAAAGGATTCCAGCTGAAGCATGATGATATTCGGATAACGTCCTTCTATGGTTTTCGGAACCTCTGCCTGAGTCTGCTCCTCGCTCTCAAGCTGATCCACCGCTTCTGTGTCATAACCGTCTGGCTTGTCAATCCCGGTATTCAACAAAGAGTTGGCAAAACAGTACGTCACTCCATAATCCTTGTAGGCCTGGCCGATGTTTCCAAAATGAAGTGCAACACGGCCGGAGGCAACTGAAAAATTCAACATTCCCCAGATTACCAGCATGGTTACAGCAGCCACACAGCCGGACTCCGTAAGGTTTACTTTCTGCTGATCCACCGGTGCCTTTCGCCAGAGCACTACGCAAAAAAGGATAGCTGCCACAGCGGCCGCTGCCATCAGAATAATCTGCCACCAGGTCAGATAAGTTGTCAGAAGTGTTGCAGCATATTTCACCAGACGAAGATCCGCCGCGGTAAACGGCGTTGTCCGGAACACCAGAAGCACACTGTTGGTAATTGCCGCAGCAAACCCGGTCACAAAAAGTACAACTGCCAAAAACACTTTGCGTTTTGTAAAAAATACCAGCAGAAACGGGGTCAGAAGCAGCAGGGTATCCAGCAAGAATACCATCGGCGCATGAATCATAAAATGAACTGTTCCCACAAAGGATTTTCGATTCAGAATCTCTGTTACCACATTGAGCAGCAGTGCCGTTCCTAACAGAATCCCCAGTATCTTCCACAATCGCTTCATAGCTTATTGCCTGTCCTTTCTCTCTTGCACTCGTTCTCGTGACTTCGTCACTCGATTGCCTCGTCGTTCGCCATAAGCATGCGAGCATGCTTCTGG
>ENA-USUG01007719-USUG01007719.1-human-gut-metagenome-genome-assembly--contig:-NODE-7719-length-10259-cov-4.886565_pt1 | contig 10259 bp, 5 predicted proteins | sample MGYA00250059_ERZ773394 | MGnify/ENA primary metagenome ERZ773394 (study PRJEB29103, sample SAMN06111957) | human gut metagenome | biome: human gut; feature: ankylosing spondylitis patient; material... | reverse complement strand
ATTTCGCCAGACCGTAGGAGTCCACGGCAAAGTGTACCGGTACAAAATCCATGATGACACCGATGTCATTCTTATGGCAGGCATCGATGAATTTCATCAGTTCTTCAGCAGTTCCGTAGCGGGCGGTCGGACTGAAGAATCCAGTGTTCTGATATCCCCAGGATTCATCACATGGATGTTCGCTGAGCGGCATAATCTCAATATAATTGTAATCATTTTCTTTCAGATAAGGAATCAGGATATCGATCATTTCCACATAAGTATACCAGTCGTCTGCTTTTTCAGAAGGCTTTTTAAATGATCCGAAATGCAGTTCATAGATGTTCAGCGGCTTGTCCTTGCATACCGAACGCTTCTGCATCCATTTGCTGTCTTTGAATTTATAGTGGGACAGATCGCGGATGATGGAAGCAAAGGCCGGGCGTAGTTCCATGCCGAAGCCGTAAGGATCGCAGTGCTCTACGCAGTTTCCGTCCTGTCTGTAGATGCGGTACTTGTACATCATGCCCGGCTTTGCACCTTTGGCATAGCATTCCCAAAAATTGCCGTCATAAGTTTTGTTCAGTTCCCATTCCTGCCAGTCGTTAAATTCCCCAATGACTGTAATGCGTGATGCAGCAGGTGCAAAGGTACGGAATGTGGTTCCGTCTTTGTCCGGGTGTGCGCCGAGAAATTCATAAGCGTCGAATATTTTTCCTGTGTAAAATCCGTAAAAATCCATAGTAACCTCCGTAAAAATGCAACGTTAATAATTAACTGTCGAAAAGATAATGGACAGTAGTTGCTTTTTTGTTCTATAATCATATTATAAGAAAAATGCAAGGTGGTATCCACCGACAAAACCGACGAAAGGATGGATAACCGACAAATATGAGAAAGTGTTGGGAAAATGGGAGGTAAGATGGATCTTAGAATTGAGAAAACAGAGCGGGGGATCAAGAATGCATTTATCGAATTGCGTTCCAGAAAATCTCTGGAAAAGATAACAGTAAAAGAACTATGTGAAAGTGCAAGAATCAATAAGTCTACCTTTTATGCGCATTATAAAGATATCTATGATTTGTCAGATGCGATGGAAGAAGAAGTGGTACAGTCGATTACGAACAGTATTCAGCATCCGGAATATCTGCTGGAGTATCCGGCAGAGTTTGCACGGGAACTTCTGATGGCTTATGTATCTCAGAATTCCCTGACGGCAATTTTGTTTTCCGGCAGTCAGGCGAATCATTTTGCGGATAGTATTGAGCGGAGCATTAAGCAGATGATCTTTGAAAAATACCCGGAATTGAAAGAAGATACAGCAATGAATGTGATGCTCAGCTATTGTATCCAGGGGAGCTATCATGCTTACCAGAAGAACCGGAGCGGAGATATCATGACGGTGATCGATGTGATCGCAGGGATGACGGGAGCGATTCGACCGATGTATGAAGAACGATTGGGGGAAAGCAGATCATGAATCCGGAACAGCCGTGTATCCGCATTTCGGTGCGGAATCTGGTGGAATTTATATTAAGACATGGAGATATTGACAACCGGACCGGAGGGGCAGATAAGGATGCCATGCAGCAGGGCAGCCGCATACACCGGAAAATCCAGAGACAGCAGGGGGCAGAGTACCGTGCAGAAGTTCCGTTAAGATATCAGATCCCGTGTGATGGATTTATCCTGAGTGTAGAAGGAAGAGCGGACGGAATCATAGAACTTCCGAAGCGTGTGGTGGTCGACGAGATCAAAGGTGTATTTAAAGATCTGAAACGTCTAGAAGAGCCACAGCTTTTGCATCTGGCACAGGCAAAATGCTATGCATATATTTATGCAGAACAAAAAAATCTGGAAGAGATCGGAGTGCAGATGACGTATTGTAATCTGGATACCGAAGAGATCCGCAGATTCCGCGAGACATATACCCGGGCAGAACTTAAGAAATGGTTCGAAAAGCTGGTATCTGAATATGAAAAATGGACAAGATACCAGATGACATGGAGAGCAAAGAGAAATGCTTCCATTAAAACCGTAGAATTCCCATTCGAATACAGAGATGGACAGAAGAAACTGGTTGAGTCTGTATATCGGACCATTTTAAGAAAAAAGAAATTATTCATCCAGGCACCTACCGGAGTCGGCAAGACGATGGCGGCCGTATTTCCGGCGGTGAAAGCTGTCGGGGAAGAACTGGGAGAAAAGATTTTTTATCTGACGGCCAGGACGATTACCAGAACGGTGGCAAGTCAAGCATTCGCGATTCTGAGAGAACAGGATCTGAAGATGAAGGTCATTACATTGACGGCAAAAGAAAAAATCTGTTTCTGTGAAGAAACCATCTGTAATCCGGATGGGTGTCCATATGCAAAAGGGCATTTTGACCGTGTAAATGATGCCGTTTATGAACTGCTCACATCGACAGACGAGATGAGCCGGGAAGTATTGGAAGAACAGGCAAGAAAATGGAATGTATGTCCATTTGAAATGGCACTGGATGTATCACAGTGGGTAGACGCAGTTATATGTGATTATAATTATGTTTTTGATCCAAATGCACATCTGAAACGCTTTTTCGGAGACGGCGTCAAAGGAGAATACCTGTTCCTGATCGATGAGGCACACAATCTGGTAGAACGCGGCAGGACAATGTACAGCAGCAGTATTTGCAAGGAGGATTTTCTGAAGATCAAAAAGCTGGTAAAATACGGGGAACCGAAACTTGTCTCGGCGTTGGAGAGCTGCAATAAGCAGCTTCTGGAATTAAAAAGAGAATGTGACGGCTGCCAGATACTGAACAGTGTGTCACATGTGTATATTAAGCTGCTGTCTTTGATGACGAAGCTGGAAGAGTTTATAGAAGACTGTAAAGATGAAGTGATACGGAAAGAGGTGCTGGAGTTTTACTTTGGTATCCGTAATTTCATATATATTCATGACCGGCAGGATGAAAATTATCTGATCTATTCAGAACTTAGTGAAGAAGGAAAGTTTTACCTGCATCTGTTCTGTGTCAATCCGGCAGGATGTCTGCAGGAATATATGGGGAAAGCAAATAGTACGATATTATTTTCGGCAACATTTCTTCCGATCAATTATTATAAAAAACTGTTATCTACAACAAAGGAAGACTATGCAATCTATGCGGAATCTCCATTTGAACCAGGCAAAAGATTATTGCTTCTGGGAAATGATGTCAGCACGAAGTATACCAGGCGAGGACCGGAGATGTACCGGAAGTATGCAGAATACGTGATGCATGTGATAAAAGGAAGAACAGGGAATTATCTTGCCTTTTTCCCGTCTTATCGATTCCTGGAAAAAGTCTGGGAAGTATTCATGGAATTGCCGCAGGAACAGATGGAAGTTGTAGTACAGTCCCAGTATATGACGGAGCAGGAACGGGAAGAATTCCTGAAAAAATTCGAACAGGAAAGAGCACACAGTCTGATCGGTTTCTGTGTGATGGGTGGTGTCTTTTCAGAAGGAATTGATCTGACGGAAGATAAACTGATCGGGGCAATGATCATCGGGACAGGACTTCCGCAAGTGTGCCTGGAACGGGAACTTTTAAAGTATTATTTCGACCGGAAGAATCTGAACGGATTCGATTATGCTTACCTGTATCCGGGGATGAATAAGGTGTTACAGTCCGCAGGAAGAGTTATCCGGACCGATCAGGACAGAGGTGTGATCACACTGTTGGATGACCGGTTTATGGACAGACAGTGCCAGGAGGTGTTCCCGAGGGAGTGGAATGATTTCCAAATCTGTAACAGTGAAAATATTGAAGAAAAGATTGCAAAATTCTGGAAGGAGGAAGAACAGACAGATATGAAATAAGCAGCATTAAAAAGAAAAATACCATGAGGAACATATGCTCCTATGGTATTTCCCGTCATGCATCCGAAAGATGTATTAAAAATAAGATAAAAATTCCTGCGCGGCTTTGGATATCGGGACTTTCTCGTTATATGCGATGACAAGCTCCCTTTCCGGAAGTACTTCTTTTGTCTCGACAATGAAAAGCGAATCCGAATCGGAGGTCTGGGAAAGGCAGAAATCCGGAATAAATGCAATTCCAAGTCCGATGCGGGCAAGATCAATGAGAAGATCATTACTGCTGAGTTCAATCTCCGGAACCAGATCCAGCTGGTTCTGAAGAAACAGATTGTGCAGATATTCACTGGTCGTACTTTTTCTGTCCAGCATAAGGATCGGATAGTTCAGAAGTTCTTTGAAAGAGAGCTTCTTTCCTTTTAATTCCTCAAATGCCTTGTCTGCGATAAATACATCTTGAAAATCTTTGATTTTTTTTACATTCGGAACATTCCCGAGATAAGCATTCGGTGAATTGACAACGATCAGATCCACCTGTCCGGTCTCAAGGAGTTCTACACAGCGAATGGATGTCGCATTGGTAACTTTGATATGCGCTCCGGGAAATTCCCGGTGGAAACGTTCCAGATAAGGTACCAGAAAATAACGGCAGATCGTGTCACTGGCTCCGATATGAAGCTGTCCTCCGCGTGCGCCGACATCGAGGAGCTGGCTTTCGCCGCGCTTGATCAGGCTGATCGCCGGTTCGATGTGGCGTAGAAGGATCTCGCCTTCGGTAGTAAGACGGACTTTCTTGGTACTCCGGATGAATAAGGTCTGATCCAGCTTCTTCTCCAGTGCCTTGATGGACTGGCTGACAGCCGACTGTGAGATGAACAATTGCTTGGAGGCTTCCGAAAAGCTTAAGGTGGAAGCTACATAGTAAAATACTTTATATAATTCATAGTTAATATCCATGATAAGTCCTCCTAATGAATCTTAACTGTATTATAAGTGAAATGAAAGAAAATTACAACCGTATTTATAAATAGAAGTGTTATAATAATGAAAAGCAGGAGGAAAAAGACTTGAAGAAGCTAACAATGATCATATCTGTTATGGCCATGATGTGTGCAGTGATGGCAGCACTGATATTTAGTATATGGCTGGCCGTATATGGAGACAGTAATTACAGGTTTTATAAAAAAGAATATCAACGCTATGAAGTGACGGAAGATCTGGATATGAGCATAGACCATGTCATGTATGTGACAGAACATATGATGAATTATCTGATCGGGAAAGAGGAGGAGCTGTCGGTTGTGACGACAGTGGAAGGAAGAGAGCAGGATTTCTTTAATGAAAGAGACCGGCTGCATATGCGTGATGTAAGGAATCTGTTCCTGGGAGGAATGAAAGTCGGAGTAATCTGTCTGGCTGTGGCAGCAGTTATACTGGCGGTACTGAGAAAACGGGAAGAAGACTGGAAGAGACTGTATTTCAGAACATATTCGATCGCACTGAGTGCCTGGCTGGTCATAGGCGTACTGCTGGGGATTGCATTCCGTGTAGATTTTACAACGTGTTTTACGATTTTTCATAAGCTGTTTTTTACCAATAATCTGTGGGTATTCGACCCGGAGACGGATTATATGATACGGATGCTGCCGGAAGGATTCTTTTCGGATATGGTGATCCGCATCAGTGAAGTGTTTGGTGGAGTGCTGCTTCTGATATGGATTGTATTGTTTTTTGGAAAAAATAATTGCAAAAAGGAAGAGAAAAAAGTTGATTAATAAGTGTGAATTATAAAAGTGTTTAGATATATTAATTGTATTAAATAATGATTGTTGTGTTATACTAACAATAGAAAATGTGTAAAAATTCATTTGTGGAGGATTACTTATGAGCAATGTAAAAAGAGTGTACGTGGAGAAAAAATCAGGATTTGATGTACAGGCAAAGGAACTTAAGACCGAGATCCGAAGCTATCTTGGAATCAAAGACGTAGACAGCGTCCGTGTACTGATCCGTTACGATGTGGAAAACGTATCGGATGAGACATTCGAGAAAGCATGTAACGGCATCTTTTCTGAACCACCTGTAGATACATTATATAAAGAAGAATTTCAGGCAGAAGAAGGAAGCAGAATCTTTTCCGTGGAATTTCTTCCGGGACAGTTTGACCAGAGAGCAGATTCCGCTGTGCAGTGTATTCAGTTTATCAAAGAAGACGAGCAGCCGGTAATCCGTACTGCGACTACTTACGTGATCCATGGTGGAAACGGAACTGTTTCGGATGAAGAATTCGAAGCAATTAAAGAGCATTGTATTAACCCTGTAGATTCCAGAGAAGCACAGGAAGAAAAACCGGAGACACTGGTTACTGTATTCGATGAGCCGGCAGATGTAAAAATCTTTGACGGATTTAAAGATATGGAAGAAAGCAAACTGAAAGAATTATACGATTCTCTCGGACTTGCCATGACATTTAAGGATTTCCAGCATATCCAGAATTATTTTGCGTCAGAAGAAGACAGAGATCCTTCTATGACAGAGATCCGTGTTCTGGATACCTACTGGTCAGATCACTGCCGTCATACAACATTCTCGACAGAACTTACAGATGTTTCGTTCGGCGATGGTGATTACAGAGAGCCGATGGAAGCAACTTATAAACAGTATATCGCTGACCACAGTGAGATTTTCAAAGGAAGAGAAGATAAGTTTGTCTGCCTGATGGATCTTGCACTGATGGCAATGAGAAAATTAAAACGTGAAGGAAAGTTACAGGATCAGGAAGAGTCTGATGAGATCAATGCATGCAGTATCGTTGTTCCAATCGAGGTAGACGGAGTGGAAGAAGAGTGGCTTGTAAACTTTAAGAACGAGACACATAACCATCCGACAGAGATCGAGCCATTCGGTGGTGCTGCTACCTGCCTTGGAGGAGCTATCCGTGACCCATTGTCAGGACGTACTTATGTATATCAGGCAATGCGCGTGACAGGAGCTGCTGATCCTACCGTATCTGTAAAGGATACATTAAAAGGAAAGCTTCCACAGAAGAAACTGGTCAGAGAAGCAGCCCATGGATATAGTTCATATGGTAACCAGATCGGCCTGGCAACCGGAGCGGTAAAAGAAATCTATCATCCGAATTATGTTGCAAAACGTATGGAGATCGGAGCAGTGCTTGGAGCAGCACCGAGACGTGCGGTTATCAGAGAGACATCGGATCCTGGAGATATCATCATCCTTCTTGGCGGACGTACCGGACGTGACGGCTGCGGCGGAGCAACAGGATCTTCCAAAGTACATACAGAAGAGTCCATCGAAACATGTGGGGCAGAAGTGCAGAAAGGTAATGCACCGACAGAAAGAAAGATCCAGAGATTATTCAGAAGAGAAGAAGTCAGCAAGCTGATCAAGAAATGTAACGACTTCGGTGCAGGCGGAGTATCCGTTGCTATCGGAGAACTTGCAGACGGACTTCAGATCGATCTTGATAAAGTACCTAAGAAATATGCCGGTCTTGACGGAACAGAGATCGCAATCTCTGAATCACAGGAACGTATGGCAGTTGTTGTAGATCCAAAAGATGTAGATGAATTCATGAAATATGCATCCGAAGAGAACCTGGAGGCAACAAAAGTAGCAGTTGTAACAGAAGATCCAAGACTGGTACTTTCATGGAGAGGAAAAGAGATTGTAAATCTTTCGCGTGCATTCCTTGACACCAACGGAGCACACCAGGAGACAACGGTAGCAGTTGACATCCCGAACAGAAAAGACAGTATCCTTGTAAGAGAAGATGTGAAAGATGTAAGAAAAAAATGGCTTGGTATGTTAAAAGACCTGAATGTATGCTCACAGAAAGGTCTGGTAGAGATGTTCGACGGATCGATCGGAGCAGCTTCTGTATTCATGCCGCATGGGGGAAAATATCAGAAGACAGAGACACAGGCAATGGTGGCAAAACTTCCGGTATTAACAGGAGACTGCGATACTGTAAGTATGATGAGTTACGGATTCGATCCGTATCTGTCAACATGGAGTCCATATCACGGAGCAATCTATGCAGTGACAGAATCTATCGCAAAGATCGTAGCAGCAGGTGGTGACTACAGCAAGATCCGTTTCACATTCCAGGAATACTTCCGTCGTATGACAGAAGATCCACACAGATGGAGCCAGCCGTTTGCGGCACTTCTTGGTGCTTACAGTGCACAGCTTGGATACGGCCTTCCTTCTATTGGCGGAAAAGACAGTATGTCAGGAACGTTTGAAGACATTGATGTACCGCCGACACTGGTATCTTTCGCAGTAGACATTGCAAAAGAGAAAGACATTATTTCACCGGAACTTAAGAAAGCCGGAGATAAACTTGTATGGCTTCGTATTGAGACGGATAATTACGATATTCCTGCATACGGAAAGGTTATGGAACAGTATGGTAAGTTTACCGAAGATATCCACAGCGGCAAGATCGTAGCAGCTTATGCGTTAGACAGACATGGTATCGCGGCAGCAGTCAGCAAGATGGCATTCGGTAACGGCATGGGTGTGAAGATTGAGCATAATGTAGATGCAAGAGATTTATTTGCACCGGCATTCGGAGATATCATTGCAGAAGTACCTGCGGATAAGGTATCTGAACTTGGAATTACCTATACCGTGATCGGTGAAGTGACAGATAGTGCGGCAATCGAATATAAAGATGTGAAGATCGCATTAGAAGAGGCAGTATCTGCATGGGAAGAGACGCTGGAAAAGGTATTCCCGACCAATTCCGGAGCGGAAGGACAGGATGAGAAGGTGGAGACAGGATTATATGATACATCAGATATCTATATCTGCAGCCACAAGATCGCACAGCCAACAGTATTTATCCCGGTAATGCCAGGAACAAACTGTGAGTATGACAGTGCGAAAGCATTTGAAAGAGCAGGAGCAAAGGTGATCACAAAGGTATTCAGAAATATGAGTGCATCTGATATCGTTGATTCGGTAGAAGTATTCGAAAAAGCAATCGGACAGTCACAGATCATCATGTTCCCTGGCGGATTCAGTGCTGGTGATGAACCAGACGGATCAGCAAAATTCTTCGCAACAGCATTCCAGAATGCGAAGATGAAAGAAGCAGTAGAAAAATTACTGAATGAGCGTGACGGACTGGCACTTGGTATCTGTAACGGATTCCAGGCACTGATCAAGCTTGGTCTGGTACCAGGTGGAAAGATTACAGGACAGTTACCGGATTCACCGACTCTTACATACAATACGATTGGACGCCATATCTCCAAGATGGTCTATACAAAAGTGGTAACGAATAAATCTCCATGGCTTAGAGAGGCAGAGCTTGGCGGCGTATATACAAACCCTGCATCTCACGGAGAAGGAAGATTTGTTGCAAATAAAGAATGGCTGGACAGATTATTTGCAAAGGGACAGGTTGCAACACAGTACTGTGATCCGGAAGGAAATATCACGATGGACGAAGAATGGAATGTCAACGGTTCTTACTGTGCGATCGAAGGTATTACAAGCCCGGATGGACGTGTACTTGGCAAGATGGCACACTCAGAAAGAAGAAACAGAAGCGTGGCAATGAACATTTACGGAGAACAGGATATGAAGATCTTCGAATCCGGAGTAAAATACTTCAGATAATGAAACAGACAGAGAGAAGAGCAGAATTCTATGTATTGTGATAAATGCAATTCAGAGTGCGTTCTGTTTCAAAAAAATGAATAAAACACAAGAAAAAGCACAAAACCCTTGCAAAATCTGCAAGGGTTTTGTAAAAAGTTGCAAAAATAACAAAAAACTGTAAAAATATCTTGCCAGATACACTTGTTTGCTTTACAATAGTAAAGGACAAAGGCGTCAGGGAAAAACAGATGGCGTAAGTCATCTGTTTTTTTATAGTAAAGTATGCCTTTGAAAAGGATACGTATATTATTTAGGAGGTAGAAAGCTATGTCATATGTTGATGAAGTACTGGAGAAAGTAGTAGCTAAGAATCCTGCAGAGCCAGAATTCCACCAGGCAGTAAAAGAGGTATTAGAGTCATTAAGAGTAGTTGTAGAGGCAAACGAGGAAAAATTCAGAAAAGATGCTCTTCTTGAGAGACTTGTTGAACCTGAAAGACAGATTAAATTCCGTGTTCCATGGGTAGATGACAAAGGACAGGTTCAGGTTAATACAGGATATCGTGTACAGTTTAACAGCGCAATCGGACCATACAAAGGAGGATTACGTCTGCACCCATCTGTAAACCTTGGTATCATCAAATTCCTTGGATTTGAGCAGATCTTTAAGAACTCACTGACAGGACTTCCGATCGGCGGAGGTAAAGGTGGTTCTGATTTCGATCCGAAGGGAAAATCAGACAGAGAAGTAATGGCATTCTGCCAGAGCTTTATGACAGAACTTTGTAAATATATCGGAGCTGA
>ENA-USUG01007713-USUG01007713.1-human-gut-metagenome-genome-assembly--contig:-NODE-7713-length-10266-cov-4.028658_pt1 | contig 10266 bp, 8 predicted proteins | sample MGYA00250059_ERZ773394 | MGnify/ENA primary metagenome ERZ773394 (study PRJEB29103, sample SAMN06111957) | human gut metagenome | biome: human gut; feature: ankylosing spondylitis patient; material... | reverse complement strand
TAATATAGTCTGAAAGAATTCCTGTCGCATCCGCATTGATTTCATCCAGCAAATTATCCTTAGCAAACACTCCTGCCTTTTGAATTACCAGGCTACCTTCGAAACAGCCGCGGAGCACTGGAAGCAGGAAATCCGCTATACCATCAAGGACAGTACTTTTTCCAATTATGAAGCGATCTTGAAGAATCAGCTTCTTCCGGAGCTTGGCAGCACCCAGATACGGAAAATCAGCAATTCTCAGATCACGCAGCTTATTCATAAGAAAAAAGAGCTGGCATTGTCTGCAGGAACCATTCATGTAATTTTAAGCGTACTCCGCAGCATTTTGAACTTTGCAGCAAAGGGAGGCGTCTATACCAGTGAACCAATCCGCTACCCCCATTTGGCTGGCACCAGCCAGGAGGTGCAGATTATGAAGCTTGCAAACTATAACCAGCTGGAGAAATTTCTTATTGACAATATCAGTGATTTCCATTTCGGTCTGCTGCTTTGCATGCATACAGGCATCCGTGTAGGCGAACTCAGCGGCCTGCGCTGGGAAGATGTGGATTTCGCCCAGCACAAGATCCGCATACAGCGGACTGTAATCCGCATCAAAAATCTGGATCAGACCGCCAATCCGGACACTGGAAAAATCCCAAAAACCATTCTGTATATCGGTCCGCCGAAGACAGAACATTCCAACAGGGAAATTCCATTGCCAGACAAGCTGCTGTTTTATGCGAAACGTTTTCGTAAAGATGGCTCCGCATATATTTTGACTGGAACTGCCAGATGCATGGAGCCGCGGGTAATCCAGCGCAGATATGCAGCATTGCTGAAAACCTGTGGAATTCCCCCCATTAAAATCCATGCTCTCCGGCATCAGTTCTCCTGTCGCTGGGTGGAACATGGCTTCGATACCAAGTCCCTGTCCGAAATACTTGGACATACTTCCGTGCGAACCACACTGGATCTGTATGTGCATATCCAGGTGGAAACGAAGCGACAGTATATGAATCAGATGATGGAGCAGGCAATATAACAGAATGAACAATTTCAGAAAAGGCAGTTATGCCAGAGAACTCTCTTTTGAGAGGCCTCTGGTGTGACTGTCTTTTTTTGCTGTCTGAAAAAGGTGACCGGATACTGAAAAATCTCAATTTCTAAAATAAGAGGTCTTTATTCGTGGTCGATAGTCCAAATTGTACTGGTTTTCTGCTTGTTTGCAGCGCAAGTACGCATTACTGAAATAATGCGACTTGGAGGTCATCTTTTTTTATTGTTTCCGGTTGGGTGGTGGGTTATGCAAATTTGCTTCTATATGTTTCTAACATAGTTAGGGCCGGGAACGATCAGGTAAGTGATGTCCCGGCCAGGTTTTATTTATTTTATACCAAATTCTTTCATGAGTTTTTTCTGATATTCTTCATCTTCTGTAGCTTTTATACAATCTTCAATGCGATTGGAAGAAAGTAATTTTTTATTCAGCGTATTTAAGGCTATACGCTCCTTTTCACGTCCATCTTTCTCTATCATCTGTCCCAATCTCGTCATTGTCATCGCCTCCGTAATCTCATCAAGTTCTGCTCCATCCAAGAACTTATCTACCAGAGTATACAACATAGCCATCACTTTATCCGCCATGTCATTATGCTCTTCTTTCGCTATAAAAATCCCTTCTTTAATTTTATCTTTACGGCTCATCTGTCCACCCATAAGTGGTATCATACTAAGCTGTGCGACGTCATCTTCTGTAAAATCCAAGAATGTAAACTCAGATTCACCCGCCTTTCCTTCTTCTATATCCCTATTTTATCACAATATAATATAAAAATCATCTTAAAAGTTTATAAATTTATCAAAAAAGAAGCAAACCACGTTATATAATGATTTGCTTCTTTCTATATTTAGATTTCTCTCACCAGAGGAATCTCATTCTCTTTACTGCTGTGTAGTAGTATCAGCTGCGCCTTCGGTTGTAGTTCCATCTGCAGCAGTGGTATCTGTCGCAGCCTGTGTCTCGGCTGCTACTGTACCTGGCTCGGTCACAGTTTCTGTGGAGGTGCTGTCAGTGCTTGTGCTTCCACTAACTGGTGCGTCAGCTTCCTCCTGGGTAACCACTTCACCGTTGCGAACCTTTTCCATAAGGCTCTTAGCCTTATCAACAGTGTTATAATCCGGAACCATAACATATGCCTTCTGGCTCATGGAATATGGTTTCTCAGTAGCACCGGTACCATTTACACTGTAGGAAACGATTGTCCAGTCGCCCCCATTGGTAAGCTGCTGCTGAAGGATCTGTGCGATCTCTTCATATGTGATGTTAGTACCGAAGCATCCATCCAGACTGGAAAGAATGGAGGAATAGCTGGTAAGGATTTCCGGAGAAAGTGCCTTCTTCACAACACCACGGATAACCTCCATCTGGTTCTTACCACGCTGGCGGTCACCCTCCTGGAATGCGTAACGCTCTCTTGCAAAGATAAGCGCCTGCTCACCATTCACATAATTCTCACCCTTGTTAAAATGATAACCCAGAATATTCTTGGAATCAAAATCATAATCTGAATTAACGGTAATTCCGCCAAGTGCATCGATTACCTTCACAAATCCACCGAAGTTAATTCGGAAGTAATAATTAATGTCAATATCATACAGCATTCCCAGAGTATCCATACACACATCGATTCCATAAATACCGGCATGTGTCAGCTTATCCGGTGCACCTCCGGAAATAGAAAGCGGTACAAAATAATCACGAGGTGTGGAAACCAGCAGGATCTCATGTGTATCTGTATTCACAGTGGCAATAATATTTACATCGCTTCGGCTCTTAGCTGTCATCTCACCTCTGGTATCAATACCACTGAGATAGATGGTGTAAACCTTACCGCCATTAGCAGTGGTGATCGGCTCTATAGGGGTGGACTCTTCTGCAGACTGAATTGTGGATTCAACGTCTACTGTTCCAACCTCTTTTATCTTAGTGCTGAAATCTGTGTATCCGTCCATATCCTCGTATACACTGAGATATCCGCTGTTCAGAAGCATGGCATTTACTTCCCCATTCAGGATTCCGTCAGCAAGCTCGGTCAGACCTGCGTACTCTTTCGTTTGTACCTCTGTGCCGAATTCGCTGTTCAGGTGTGCTACAGCGCCATCTGTGTTCTCACGGTCAAGTGAGGAAAGAATACCATAAGTATATCCGGCAGTTGCCTCTACAGAATCAGCGGCGTCATCGTTCTTTACATAAACAGCCATCTGTGTGACCTCAGTGGTCTCACCGGAAATATTGCTGATGGCGGATCTTGTCTTATTAATATAGAAACCGCCGAATGCCAGAATGGCAATCATGATCACTGCCAAAACAGTTCCGCCAATAAAGCGGCCTGTGTATCTGGTATGCCATACCAGCAGCCAGATTATCGCTGCGATCACCGCAAGTACAATGCCGATGATCAGCATATAAATGGTGGGAACCATCTTGGTCATTGCCAGAAGTCCCATAAAAACAACAGAAAGCATAATGACGATGATGGTGATCACCGCGCCTGGTATCCAGTCGTTTCTTCTTCTCCTTCTACTCATCTTTTAGCTCCTTTTTTATTTCTTTTGTCATTAAGGGCTGCTGTTCACTTTATAGTCAGCACCTATCAAAAGCATATCTTATATTTTATACGCTGACAACTGGAAAATCAAGTTAAATAGTGTTATAATACGAAAGATTTATAAAAAATTTTTTATGAAAACGTTATAGCATGTTACGCAAATATCTTTTGAATGCAATATTCTGCCAATTTAAGGAGGAATTACAATATGACAAAACAAGAGTTTCAGGAACTGGCACAGAATATTGTTCTTCTGGACGGCGCTACAGGTTCCAACCTGATGGCTGCCGGCATGCCGAAGGGGGTATGCACAGAGGAATGGGTGCTGGCGCATAAGGATGTGATCCAGAATCTTCAGAGAGCTTATATCGAAGCGGGAAGCAATATTATCTACGCTCCTACTTTTGGCGGCAACCGTGTAAGCCTTACCATGCATGGTCTGCAGGACCGTATGGAGGAGATCAACCGCACTCTGGTTTCCTATTCAAGAGAAGTCGCTGATGCGGCAGACCATAAGGTTTACGTTGCTGCGGATATTACCACCAGTGGTAAAATGATGGCTCCTGCCGGGGAGATGACCTATGAGGCAGCTTTCGAAATGTATCAGGAGCAGATTGGAATTCTGAAGGATTCCGGCGTGGATCTGATCGTTGCTGAGACCATGATCAATATTGAAGAGACTCTGGCAGCTGTGGATGCGGCTTCTACAGTTTGCGAGCTGCCGATTATGTGTACCATGACGGTAGATGCAGACGGAAGTATTTTCAGCGGTGGAAATGCTATCGAGGCTGCAGTTTCCCTGGAGGCTGCTGGTGCAGATGCTGTGGGCGTGAACTGCTCTGTTGGTCCCGATCAGCTGGTTTCTGTTATCCGCAATATTAAAGAAAATGTCTCCATCCCGGTCATTGCCAAGCCGAATGCCGGTATGCCGTTCATTGATGATAATGGAAACGCCGTTTATTCCATGAAAGCGCCGGATTTTGCCAGACATGTGAAAGCTCTGATTGATGCAGGCGCCGGTATTGTAGGGGGCTGCTGCGGTACTACACCGGAATATATCCGGGAAGTGGCGAAGATGATCGGACGATAATTAATAATACATAAGCCGCTGTAGAACACAAAGGATTTTGGTATGTTTCTCTTTACGGAATACATCTCATCTTCTCTATCGTTCTTCAACGGCTTTTTCTATAAATTATTTTACCTTAATCGCCTTCTTCGGGCACATTTCCTGGCAGCAGAAGCAGCGGATACATTTCTTATAGTCATAAACTGGCGGCTGTTTTTTTCCATTTCGGAAATCTACTGCTTTGCCTGGAACAGGACAGCTGTTTACGCAAATTCCGCAGCGTACACATTTATCCGCTTCAATATAGGGTTTCTTCTGAAATATATTTAAAGCTTTTGCAAGCTTTGTCCAGATATTGCTGCGGACTTTGGTACGATCCACGTTGAAGTGTGGATTCCCGTATTGTTCCACTAATTCCTTCATGGAAATCACACTGCACTGCGGTCTCATTCTCCAGGCAGGTTGCTCTGCAGCATTTTCTCTGCTCCTGTCATTCTTGATTCTGTCCTCACTTCCGTGTTCGATTCTGTCCTTGATTCTCTCCTCTCTTCTGCCATTTTTCAGCCAGGTGCTCTCATCTTCTTCCATCCCGGAAGCCAGAATAACTTCAATATTCTCTTCCCTATAATTCCCCAGTCCCATCTTCTCCCCATGATAATTGGTGGGTACCATTTCCGGCTTCAGGTAGACCAGTCTTGCAAATACGCTGTCAAGTGCCACTGGATCCATAGACATAAGAATCATGTTCATGGTCACCGGATCTCCGGAACCTGGTCCATTTCCCTCCATTGCAGTAATTCCATCCATAATGTAGAGTCTGGGCTTCACATACTGGTTCAGATCAATGAGCATGCGGGCAAAGCTGTCCGCACTTGGATATTTTGTGTGACCAATTGCTTTGTTTTTTCCATAAATGAAGCCGTAACTATTCTTCACAGCACCTGTAATACGCTCCAGGGCATGGGTTTTCATCTTGGAAAGGGATATGACACAATCTGCTTCTAATAATTCCTTCGGGAGAATAAACTCCTTTGCCTGAGTTCCCTCCGGATTATCCACATGCACACCCTTGGTATAGTCAATAGCCGGAATCTGGTATTTCTCCAGACAGGTGTCCATTCCGGTGCCCTGGATGACCTGCCTGGTGGTGCCGTGGCCACAAGAATCTGCCAGTACGATATTTTCATATTCCTCTTCTCGCAGGATCCGGGCAAAAGCGCCCACTACTACAGGATGGGTAATCACCGCTTTTTCTACTTCTGCTTTTTTCAGAAGATTGGGCTTCAGAAGGATTTTTTCTTCTTTATTTATAAAAGATTCCAGACCACCAAGCTGATCCAGACCGATTTTCAGGAGGGTATATATTTTTTCCTCATCATAATCGTCGCAGGGCAATACGATTACTTTACTTTTCTTATTCATGAGTTTACCTTTTTGCAAATCCAGCGTATTCAAAACATTACTCCGGATCTGGCACCTTCTTTTTATTCTCTCAACCTTCCACACGGGCAGCCCGAAGTGCTTTCCTCACAGGCAAAATACATGCCGGTACCACAGCCAGTGCATCCACACCCATCCTGAGAAAGGTTTCTGTCAGCCTGGTATCTGCTGCCAACTCTCCGCAAAGGCAGACCTTGCAGTTCTGGGCATGCCCCGCTTCCACGATCATCCGGATCATTTTTAAAATAGCCGGATGATGATCATTATACTTCTTCTGAAGCAGTGGATTCTGACGGTCCATTGCCAAGGTGTACTGGGTCAGGTCATTGGTTCCGATTCCAAGGAAATTTACCCTCTTCGCCAGTTCTTCCCCGATCATCACAGCAGCCGGGGTTTCCATCATAATACCTGTCTGAATCTCTTTAAACGGTATTCCCACGGCCCGCAATTCATTTTTCACCTCTGCCACCAGCACTTCGATTTCATCCATTTCCTCTTCCCCGCAGATCATAGGGTACATCATTCCCAGATTGCCGTACCAGCTGGCACGGTAAATGGCGCGTATCTGCGTTTTAAAAAGATTTTTCCGATCCAGACAAAGACGAATCCCACGGTTTCCCATAAGCGGATTGGTTTCTTTCGGAATTTCCAGGTAAGAAGCCTGTTTATCCGCGCCAAGATCCGCAGTACGAATGATAACCAGACGGTCACCCATTGTCTGGGCTGTTTTTTTATACGCCTGAAAAAGCTCCTCTTCTCCAGGATAGTTTTCCCTGCCAAGATACTGAAACTCGCTCCGAAGAAGACCAATTCCACGTGCACCGTAATAGAGCGCACTGTTCAGGTCATCTAGGTTGCCGATATTTGCATATATTCCCACTTTTCGTCCGTCTTTCGTCACATCTTCTGCATCCTTTAGCTGCAAAAGAGCTTCCCGCTCCACCAGATCAGCTTTGCGGCGGATTTCATATTCTTTGCATACTTCTCCATCTGGTTCCAGATAAAAAGTACCGGTATAGCCGTCTATAATGGCAATGCTGTCTTCCCACTCTTCTTCTGACTGCGGAATTCCGATACCGGTCACGCAGGGAATGTCCATGTTTTTCGCAAGGATTGCCGCATGGGAAGTGGCAGAGCCGCTACGGGTAACAATTCCCAGAAGTTTCACCTTATCCATCTCCATCAATTCTGCTGGTGACAGGGTTTCTGCTGCCAGAATCACCGGCTCCTCGCCAAGGTCGATCCGGTTCTCATCCTCTCCCAGAATTTCAAGAAGCAGATTGGATACACGGCTGACATTGTAGATTCTATCCTTTATGGAAGGATCATTCAGGCTGGAAAAGGTGCTTTCAAGTTCATCTCTGGTGGTCTGCACCGCATAGGCGGCTGTTACCTTTTCTCCGGTAATCATGCTTTCCACCGCCCGAAGGAAGCTGCCCGAGCCAAGTAGCTGGGCCTGCTCCAGAATTTTCGTGTCTGACATTCTGTCATATTCTTCTTTTAAAGTCTGCATCACATGTCTTCTTGCCACATCGAAGCTTCTCAGTTCCCTTTTCACATCATCTGCCTGATGCTGGCGGATCTGATATTCTCCCTTCCGGTAAAATCGAATTTTCCCAATGGCAATTCCGGCAAATGCAGAAGAACCTTTATATATTTCCATCTTGTGTCTCCTCGTTATTTGTCACTTAGTCAGGTATTGTGAATCGCCACAAGCTACATAAATGCAGGTCGAAATTTTATAATCTTCAACAGGATAGTATACTTATAAATACTCTTGTGATGCCTTAATATACTCACTTAATGTCGATGGAAGCCCATGTCTTTTTATGACATCTGCACAATATTTTTTATAAATAGACTTTAATCCCTTGCTATTTGAACTGTCATTCTGTTGTGCGTAATACACAAATGCCTGAAGTATAATAATGTCAAATGTTATAATATCTATATTCTTCAGATCTTCCAATTCTCTTGCCACATTATCAACCATAATTTCTTTTGAGCAAAAATAATTTATATTGTAATATGCAGCATATGCCAAACTATAAACCTCTCCGCTGTCTTTAGAACGCCCTCTTTCATAGTTAACTAATTCATGCTTCGATATATTATTAAAAATTGTTGTGTATTTAGGGTCTTTTCCATATAATCCATCTTCTTTGACTATCGTAATGTTTTTTCCTATATAACTATCAACAAAATTACGAGATTCTTCGTCTAATTCTTTGTATACCTCTTCATGAATATAAATATCCGTAAAACTTTCAAATAAAGGTTTTATATATAATCGCTTTATATTTTCAAATGAACAATTTTTATCTGAAGTTCTTTCCGATATTCCAACCATAAAAATATTGGCATCAAAAAGGATTGGCTTGTTAAGCAAATCATGCAAAGCTGTCTTTTTTAACGGTGTATACATATAAACTCACCCCCGCTTCGCATTTATAATAGAAAATAATTCTTCATCATCCTCTTCTTCATCATCAGAAATTTCATCTTGTTCAACTAACTCATTGATAAGATCCATATCTAACGAGAGAATTTTTGCATCCTCGATAATGTCTTCTTTTGATGCATTACCAGTAATAAATGATGTTTCCATATCCTGATACGTTTTACTATACGGAATAATAAAATTATTCACTGTACCATATAACATAGAAACAGGTTCACTAAATATTTGAATTTCTTGAAGTACTTTTTTAATAAACCCATAGTTTTCAATATATTTTTCTACATTTTCAGTAAAATGTTCCTCTTCGAGTCTATAAATAACTGCTTTAAGTGGCATTTGATATTTTACTGTCATCACAATAATAAACGAAGCAATCTGATTAAAATTCAATGATTTAAAGTCTGTCGCTCGCAGACTTCTGCAATAATCCCTGACTTCACGATTTAAAGCCTCCAGATCGGAAGAGCGTCGTGTAGGGAAAGAGTGTAGATCTCGGTGGTCGCCGTATCATTAAAAACAAAAAAAAGAAAAAAAGAGATCGGAAGAGCACTCTTATAACAAAACACACAAAAGAAAAAAAAAAAAACAACAACACCTAACAAAAATCCGGATTTCACCGGGAATGATGCATACCAAAATCGCAAATGTATGGTTTCTCCTTAAACACCTGATAGTCCTTAATATAATGATAGAATTCATGTGCTGCTGCAAAAGCCTGATTTACCAATGGCTTATTACTATTCAATATAATGTATGCTCTTTCTTTTCCCATTGTTGGAATATACAACATACCATCAATTTTGTCTGATTCAAATGAAACCAGTTCGAATCTAATATCACTGCTCTGTTTTTGAATCCAGTCAAACACTCCTATTCCCATTGGAGCAGAAGCATAATCAACTCTTTTTTCCCTGGCTAGTTTTTTTATTGCGTCAATCTCGTCTAAAGAAAGCGAAGTTGTATTAAAATCATATTCTTTTTGATAATATTTTTCAAATAATTCATTGTTATCAATCGACGTCATAACTACCTCTCTTTGCAAGCATTTCATACTTTTCCTTGATTCTGATACGTTCAGCCATTTCCTCAATTTTTAGCTTATCAGATTCCTCAAGACTACCCATAAGATATACAAGCGCATCTGTTGTAGATTCAACAAAATAATCATCAGCCTTTTCTCCTGTTAAACTACAAATTTTGCTTAACAAATCAATGGTAGGCACCTGTTTACCATTTTCCAATAATGAAAGAGTAGGTCTTTTAATATCAAGTTTTTGAGCAAAAACCTCCTGAGACTCTTTTCCTCTAAGAGCGACTAAGTCTTTACAAAATTTTTCTAAATTAAATTCCTTCATATCAAACCTCCCAAAAACTGTATGTTAATTATCTTAACAAAATCATCTATAACTGTCAATGAATTCGTTAGTGTTTTTAACATTATTATACGTCATATTATGCTATGTTGACAATATTTTTAACATCATATTTGAAAATAATTCAAAACTGAATCTATTTCACAGTTACAAATCCAGAGTAAAAGAGCCTGCAAAGAAAATCCCCCAATGTTTCCAGGGGGCATTCTCTTATGCAGACTCTTTTTTAATTCTTACCGTAATAACAGTAATTCACTCACTTAATCGCAGGCAGCCTTAAACTCAGTCCAGTTCTTATTATACTGTTCCTCAGCTTCCTGACTTACATTCTTA
>ENA-USUG01007702-USUG01007702.1-human-gut-metagenome-genome-assembly--contig:-NODE-7702-length-10283-cov-4.521654_pt1 | contig 10283 bp, 10 predicted proteins | sample MGYA00250059_ERZ773394 | MGnify/ENA primary metagenome ERZ773394 (study PRJEB29103, sample SAMN06111957) | human gut metagenome | biome: human gut; feature: ankylosing spondylitis patient; material... | reverse complement strand
ATAGATTTGAATTTATGGAAGAAAATGCGTCTAAACTACATAAAAAGTTAGAAGATTTGACGCTTGATCAAATGGAAGAACTTTGGCAAAGTGCTAAGAAAAACAAATTGTAAAAATTAAAAGGAAATTTGTCAAAAATCTAGAATTTATAGTTATAAAATTATAGTTCTATATTATAAATATTTTAGGAGGTATAACCGTCGTGAATAAAGCAGAATTAGTATCAAAGATGGCAGAAAAAAGTGAATTAACTAAGAAGGAAGCAGAGGCTGCATTAAATGCATTCATGAAATCTGTTGAAGAAGCATTAGTAGCAGGAGATAAAGTTCAATTAGTTGGATTTGGAACATTCGAAACTAGAGAAAGAGCTGCTAGACAAGGAAGAAATCCTAGAAATCCTGAAGAAGTTATAGAAATACCAGCTTCTAAAGCTCCAGTTTTCAAAGCAGGAAAAGGATTAAAAGATATAATAAACGGATAATTAAAATGAAAAAGTGTGGGAGTATATACCACACTTTTTCTGTATATAAGGGAGGCGTATTCATGAGATTAGATAAATTTTTAAAAGTATCAAGAATAATAAAGAGAAGAACAGTTGCAAAAGAAGCTTGTGATAAGGGGATAGTTACTATAAATGGAAAAGTAGCAAAGTCTTCATCAGAGGTTAATATAGGAGATTTATTAGAAATTCAATTTGGGGAAAAGAAGATGAAGTTTAAGATAAATGAGATAAGGGAACATGTATTAAAAAATGATGCAAAAGAAATGTATGAGATAGTAGAATAAAATTAACAATCCCTCAGTATATTTATATTAGTATAAAATAAAATATTTTTGCTGGGGGGATAATATGGAACATAGTATAACATTAAAAGATAGATCTAGTTTGCATATATCAGGCATAGAACATATTTATTCTTTTAATGATAAAAAAGTAGAACTTAGAACATCTGCAGGTGAAATGGTAATAGAAGGCGAAAACTTAGATATGGGAAAATTAAGCTTAGATGAGAGTATTATAACTGTTGAAGGAACTATAAACTCTATAGTTTATTCTAAGGAAAGAAAGCCACAAGAAAGTTTTATAAAGAGGTTATTTAAGTAAATGATTCCATTTACAGAAGACTTAAGCTCATTTTATGCCACTATATATGGTGGCTTACTTATAGGTTTATTGTTTGATATAAATAGAAGTTTGAAGTCTAATTTTAAAATATTAAAATATTTCTCCATAGTTTTTAATATAGTATTTTGGATAATGTCAACTGTAATTATATTTATAACAGTAAACGCTATAGAATCTTTTGATTTAAGATACTATCATTTTGTGGCTTTATTAATAGGTTTTTTATTATATTACAATACAATAAGTAAATTTGTTCTAAAAATGCTCAATAAAATAATTGGACTTATAGTATTTTTAATAAAGAAAACTATAATTTACATATCTGTAGTCTCTGAAAGTTTATATTATATGGTTGTTTATACTATACACCTTTTACTAGATACTATATTTTTTATACCAAATTTATTTTCAGCTACTAAGAAGGTTATAAAAAGAAAGCATAGAATTAAATTAAAGGTAAACAAAAAAGCATAGGTAAGGTGTAATTGATATGAACATAAGAAAAAAGTTTTCGGCCCAATTTATGTTAGTAACAGTTTTTATTTTGTTTATAGTATATACATTAATAAGTAACTTTGTATTTCAAGTAAAGAAATTAAATGAGTACAAAGCTGAAATATCATCATTAAATAAACAGATAAGTAGTACTAAAAAACAAATTGAAGAGTTAAAAAAAATAGAAAATGGTAATACAAGTGAAGATTTAGAAACCATAGCAAGAAATCGACTTAATATGGTTAAACCTAATGAAATAGTATATATTGATATAGGAAAAGAAGGTAAATAATTTACCTTCTTTTTGTTTATAAATAAATAGGTTAGAAGTATGATAGAGTTTAGAGTGTACTTTTAGTAAAGTTAATTTCTTAGCGATAAATGTGTAATATTGATTATTAAATAGTATTTAACTGATATAATAAATTTAGACTTATAAAATTTATTAATTTAGATAGATTAAGAGTTTAACTAAAAATAGATAGAAGGAGATGGATTTATGAAGATTGGTACTATAGATATAGGAACGAATTCAATGAGACTTTTAATAGCGGAGTATAGAGATGGAAAATTAGTAAATAGAAAAAAGTATGTGAACACAACTAGAATAGGACAAGGTGTTGATAAACAAGGATATATAACAGATGATGCAATCGAAAGAAATATAAAAGCTTTAGTGGAATTTTCTAATATATGTAAAGAGGAAAGCTGTGAAAAAGTATACTGCATGGGTACTTCAGCACTTAGAGATAGTAAAAATAAAGATGTATTCGTTAAATTAGCTAAAGATAAAGCAGGTATAGATGTAGATATAATAAGTGGTGAAAAAGAATCAAATCTAGGATTTATGGGTGTATTAGAAGGAATAGAAAATGCAGAAGACATATTAGTAATAGATATAGGTGGAGGTTCTACTGAGTTTATTATAGGAGATAAAGAGGGAATAAAATTTTCTAAAAGTGAAAATGTAGGGGCACTTAGAATGACTGAAAAATTTTTACATCAAGATCCTATAAATGATAATGAATTTGAAAGTATGAGTAATTTTATATACGAAGAGGTAAAAAATACATTAGAATATATAAAAAATAATAAAGTGAAAAAGCTTGTAGGTATTGGAGGAACAATAACTTCACTTTCAGCAATGAATCAAGAACTAGAAGTATATTCTATGGAAAAAATACATAATAGTAAGATTAATTTGAGTGAAATAGAACTAATTCTACAAAATTTAAAAAGGATGACACTAAATGATAAAAAATCCTTAAAAGGGCTACAGCCTAAAAGAGCCGATATTATCACTGCTGGTGTAGAAATATTACATACAATAATGAAAAATCTAGAAATAGAAGAAATAACAGTAAGTGAATATGATAATTTGGAAGGCCTAATGTGTCAAAATATAAAAAATATGTCTTAATATTTTAAAATTATTAGAACTGATTATGACAAAATAAATCCTACTTTCTTTGCTACAATCTCCTTATAAAAAGCAAAAGAGGGAGGATTTTTTTTATGGACAAGAGTTCAATGAGTATATCAAGGAATAATATTAATTCAGAAAAAATAAATATACATTTGATAAATTATATTGATTCTAATGTAATAATATTCAGTTTGATAGGTTTTTTATTAAGTAGAACAATTTTAATAGGCTCTATAGCACCTTTAGGTATAGCATTTTTTTTAGGTATAAGTAAGGTAGAAAGGTATAGAATACCGATATTCATATCTACAATAATTGGAGTAATATCATCTGGCAATTCTATTCCATATATATTAAAGTATATTATTTGTTTATTTATATTTATGATTATAAGTAACAAAATAAAGAATATTAATTCATACTTGAAGTTATCATTTATTGGAGCGTTTATAATTTTCCCTATATCATTAGGACAAGTTATATTATCTAATAAATATTTATATGATATATTATTATGCTCAATGGAAGCAATTATTACATTTATTTCTATTTATATATTTTCATTTGGAATAAACCTCATAACAAATATAAATAATAGAATATCTGTAAGAGTTGAAGAATCTATAGCTTTAAGCTTTATAGCTATATTTAGCATAATAGGTATTGGTAATATAGAAATATTAGGTGTATCTATACAAACAGTTTTAGCGACAGTATTAATATTAATTACATGTATAATAGGTGGTGCAACTATGGGTGCTAGCTCTGGGGTTGTTGTAGGTATAGCCTTTTTAGTTAACAATATATCTTCAGCAATTTATATGGGAATATATTCTGTTGCAGGATTGGTTGGTGGAACATTAAATAAACTAGGTAAATATTTTTCTATATTAGGATATGTACTAAGTTGGGCAATGGTATATGCTTATACATCAGGAATTGAGTCTAATATACATCAAATTAGAGACATGTTAATAGCTAGTTTGATAGTAGTTATATTACCTAATAAAATATTTAATAAAATAGAAAAATTATTAAAATTAAATATAGAATCAAATGACGTAGTTTATGATTATATAAGAAGAAGTAAAGATATGACTAATAGTAAATTGATTAATATGTATAAAGCTTATGATGAGTTAGCAGATACATTTGATAAAATTAGAGAAAAAGATAAGGTTATAGATACGAGGGATATAGCAAATATTGTTGACATGATACATAATGATGAATGTAGAAACTGTAGTATGAGAAGACGATGTTGGGATTTAAATTTTTCTCATACATATATGTTAATGAGCCAAGTTTTAGAAGAACTTGAAGATAACGGACAGGTTACTATTGAAAGTATTAGTGAGGATTTTAGAAAGGAATGCTTAAAACCTGAAGAGATTGTAAAGATAGCAAATTATTATTATAAATTATTTTTAGTAGATTATAATTGGAGCTTAAGATTTTCAGAAAGTAGAAAATTGATAGCTAATCAAATAAAAAGCATATCAAAATCAATAGAATCACTATCAAAAGATTTAGAAGGTAATATTGTTTTAGATTTAGAAAAAGAAAAAAATATTTATGATCAGTTACAAAGATATGGAATACCAGTTAATAGAGTTAGTTACATGAGTAAAGGTTTAGATGATTTTGAAATAACTATAGATAAAAACATATGTAGTGATGGATGTATGTGTGAAAATAAATTAACTAAAGTACTTTCAGATATAGTAGAAGAAAATATTACTGCACAAAAGATTGGATGTCATTCACTAGGAGGAAAGTGTAAAATAAACTTTACTAAAGCCCAAAAATATAAAGCTATAACAGAAGTTGCAGGAATGTCTAGAGATGGACATATATTATGTGGTGATAACTATACATATATGGATATAAGTGATGGTAAGTATATGGTGGCTATAAGTGATGGAATGGGTAAAGGTAAGAAAGCTTATGAAGAATCTTATATAACTATAGATATTTTAGAAAAAATGATGGATGCAAAGATAGACGATGAAATAGTTATAAATACTATAAATAATATGTTGCTATTGAAGTCTTCTGATGAAGAGATGTTTTCAACTTTAGATTTAGGAATAATAGATCTTAAAAAAGGAACTTTGGAAACTATAAAAATGGGAGCATGTTCTACTTATATAAAAAGAAATGATAAAGATATAGATTTAATATCTTCATCATCACTTCCAGTTGGAATACTTTCAGATATAAAACTAGATAGAAAGATAACTAAAGTTAATTACGGTGACTATATAATAATGGTATCAGATGGAATACTTGATGCAGGTAAAAATAATAACTTAGGAGATAACTGGCTTATATACTTCTTACAAAAAATTAAAACGACTAATCCTAAAGAGATAGCAAATCTAATACTAGATAGGGCACTTGAGATACAAGATGGGGTTGTTGAAGATGATATGACAGTGCTAGTTACTAAAGTATGTAGTAATTAAATTAATGTTATCAACAATATGTGAATAAATTGTTAACAATATGTGGATAACTTTTGGTTTTTATATAAAATAAGCGTAAGTATTGAAATTACAAAGTTCGACAAAAAATACACAAAGTATAAAATTTTTATATAAAAATATAATTTTAAAATAAATATAGACTTATCAACAAAAAATGATTAAAAAGCTATTAAATATGTTGATAAGTCTATAGTTATTGTTGATAATATATAAATAAAATAAATATATAATAAAAATTGTTATAATAAATATATTGAAAAATCTAGATTTTTGTAGAAAACACATCTGTTAATATGTTGATAAGTATGTGGATAAATTAATAATAATTATTAATTTTACAAAGATAGAAATTGAATATTATTGCCTAAAAAAGCCATCCTAATAAATAAGTATATTCTATTGAAAGGATGGCTTTTTATGAATAAAAAATTAGTTAAATCCATTATACCATTGTGTATATTTATTTTATTTATAGCAACATCATTACAAAAAGCTAATGATAGATATAATGATACAGCAGTGGTTGAAGCTATGGTTAATGATGAAGAAAAAAATAATGAAGAAAATGATAAAGCTGAAAATAAATCTAAAATTGACTATAGCAAAACTAGCTGGAGTCTTCAAAATTTATATAAAAGTGAAGATGAATGGAATAATGAATTAAAGAAGTTTACTTCAGATACTAAAGAGTTAAAAAACTATGTGGGAAAAGTAACTAAATCCAAAACACATTTATCTTTTGCATTAGACATAAAAGAGAAATTAGATATAAGATTAAATAAACTTTATGGATACGTAAAGTTAAACCAAGATACTAATAAAAATTCATATAAGTATATTGATATGAAAGAAAATATAAATAGGGTAAATAGAGAGTACTCTAATATATGTTCAGATTTGGAATTAGAAATACTTAAGTTATCAGATAAAGAATATAATAAGTTTATGGAAGATAAAAAATTAAATAAAAAATATGGCATGTACTTAAAAGAAATTAGACGATCTAAAGACTATTATTTAGATGAAAAGTCAGAACGTTTACTTGCTAATACTTCATCTATATCGTCTTTGCCTGGGCAAGTTTATGAATTATTTAAAAACATGGATAAAAAAACAAATTTTAATTCTGCAGAGTATAAAACAGCTTTAGAAAGTTCAGATAGAAATGAAAGAAAAAGTGCATATCAAAATGAGTTTATAGCGTATAATGATAATATAAACACGCTATCGGGTTTACTTATAGGTCAAGTTAAAAAAAATGTATTTTATTCTTCTGAAAGAGGATATAAATCATCTTTAGACATGTATTTAAAAGGTGATGACATAGATGAAAAAGTATATAATAAACTAATTGAAACTGTAAATGATAACATGGAAAGTCTTCATAAATATGTAAGTTTAAGAAAAAAGGTATTAAATTTAGATAAGGTACATTATTATGATATGTTTACACCAATGGTAGAAGCAGTTGATGATAATCTAACTTATGATAAGGCTCAAGGAATAATATATTCAGCACTATCTCCTTTAGGGAAAGAATATGGAGATGTAATTTATAAAGCATTTAATGAAAAATGGATAGATGCTTTTGCTAATGATAATAAAGTGAGTGGAGCGTACTGTTTATCTATATATGGTAACCATCCTTATGTATTGCTTAATTATAATAATTCATTGGGATCAGTATCAACATTAGCTCATGAATTGGGACATGCAGTATATGAGTATATGAGCTCTAAAAATCAAAGTTATTTTAATTCAAATCCATCTATATTTACTCATGAAGTTGCATCAACTACTAATGAAGCATTATTATATGAAATGCTTATAAAAAATTCAGAAAATGATCAACAAAAGGCATATTATATAACTCAATATTTAGACTTAATAAAAGATACTTTATATATTCAAACTATGTATGCTGAATTTGAGAAGACAATACATGAACTAGTTGAGAATAACAAGAGTATAAATGCATTAGTTTTAGATGATATATGGGGACAATTACTAACAAAATATTATGGTAAAGATTATGAATTAGATCAATTAGCTAAAGTTGGTTGGTCAAGAATACCACATTTCTATAATAGTTTTTATGTTTATAAATATGCTACAGGATGTAGTGCAGGAGTAAGTTTTGCTCAAGATATATTAAAAAATGGATCTGATAATTATATAAACTTTCTTAAAAAAGGAGGGTCTGATTATCCGATTAATGTTCTAAAAGATGCGGGTGTTAATTTAACAAGTACAAAGCCTATAGAGGATACTATAAATAAATTTGATTCCTTAGTTAAAGAATTAGAGAAACTAGTTTCAAAATAATTTAAATGACAATACAAAGTCTTAATGCTAAAATATAAATAAAGTTCTAGCGTTAGGGCTTTATTTATTGAGAAATAAAATGAATATACATATAAAATATTTTAATAAAAATAAATAAAACTATGAGGAGGTTAACAATGCAAAAAAAAGTAAGAAAAGCTGTTATACCTGCAGCAGGGTTAGGTACTAGATTTTTACCTGCAACTAAGGCGCAACCTAAGGAAATGTTACCAATAGTTGATAAACCAACATTACAATATATAATAGAAGAAGCTGTTGCTTCAGGAATAGAAGAAATACTTATAATAACAGGAAGAAATAAAAAATCTATAGAAGATCACTTTGATAAATCAGTTGAATTAGAGTTAGAATTAGAGAATAAAGGTAAAAAAGAATTATTAGAAATTGTTCAAAATATATCTAATATGATAAATATACATTATATAAGACAAAAAGAACCTAGAGGATTAGGTGATGCTATATACTGTGCAAGACATTTCATAGGAGATGAACCATTTGCTGTAATGTTAGGTGATGATATAGTTGATAATGAAGTTCCTTGTTTAAAGCAGCTTATGAATGCATATGAAGAATATAGAACTACAATATTAGGTGTTCAAACAGTTGATGATGAAGATACAGATAAATATGGTATAATAGGTGCAAAGTATATAGAAGATAAAGTATATAAAGTAAAAGATTTAGTTGAAAAGCCAGAGTCAGGTAAGGCTCCATCAAATATAGCTATTTTAGGAAGATATATAATAACTCCTGAAATATTTGAGATACTAGAAACATTACCTCCAGGTAAAAATGGAGAGGTTCAACTTACAGATGCATTAAGAATGTTATCAAAAAAAGAAGCAATGTATGCTTATGATTTTGATGGAGTAAGATATGATGTTGGAGATAAGCTTGGTTTCTTAAAGGCTACAGTAGATTTTGCATTAAAAAGACCAAATTTACAAAATGACTTTATACAATATTTAAGAGAAGTATGTGACAAATTTGATAAGAAAACAACTGAAAATGAACAATAATGGAGTGATAATATGAGTAGTAAGAGTCAAAAACAGAAGAAAAGAAATAAAATAATAGCACTATTTATAGTATTAACTTTAGTAGTTTCTAGTATGACAGCTTTATTAAGTGTCATAGCATCTATGTTATAGAAATTCAGGACTATATCCATATGGATATAGTCTTTTTATATATTAAAAAACATATTTGATTTTGATAAAGTATTACTATATTTTAGTAGAGGCTAGGTTAAAATGAATTTTTCACAGTATTATGGTTAAATTATAAACAATATGTCTGATAACTCAAAATATAGTACACTAATTAACAAAAAAGTATATAAATGTTTACTAATTAACATATATAATATATAATTTCATTGATAAGACTAACGGAGGAGATGAATATTATGGATAGAAATTTAGCACTAGAACTTGTTAGGGTAACTGAAGCCGCAGCTTTAGTATCGTCAAAATTTATGGGGAGAGGTGATAAAAATGGAGCTGATGGAGCTGCAGTAGAAGCAATGAGGAAAGCTTTTGAATCAGTAAATATAAGTGGAGAAGTAGTTATAGGAGAGGGAGAACTTGACGAAGCTCCAATGTTATATATTGGTGAAAAAGTAGGGAAGAGCGCTAGTGATAGTATGGAGGTTGACATAGCTGTTGATCCATTAGATGGGACAACTTTAATAGCGAAAGGTCTTCCAAATGTTATATCTGTAATAGCAATAGGATCTAAGGGGAGTTTATTAAATGCTCCAGACACATATATGAAAAAAATAGTGGTAGGACCAAAAGCTAAAGGTGCTATTGACTTAAATAAAACAGCTGAAGAAAATATAATATCTGTATCTAAAGCATTAGGAAAAAAGACGACGCAAATGACAATAGCTGTTCAAGATAGAGAAAGACATAATTATATAGTTGAAGCAGCTAGAAAATTAGGTACAAGAATCCAAATGTTTGGAGATGGAGATGTAGCAACTGCAATAGCAACTTGCTTTGATGATACAGGAATAGACATGATGATGGGTATCGGTGGAGGACCAGAAGGTGTAATAACGGCAGCTGCTATAAAATGTATGGGTGGGGATATGCAGGCCCAAATATATCCATTAAGTGAACAAGAAGTAAATAGATGTTATGAATTAGGGTTTACAGATGAAGAATTAGAAAAAGTATTAACTATTGATGATTTAGCTAAGGGAGATAATTTATTCTTTGCTGCAACTGGTATAACAGAGGGAGATTTATTAAGTGGAGTAAAACATATTGGAAGTAATAGAGCTAAAACTCAATCAGTAGTAATGAGAGCGAAGACAGAACGTGCCCATACAGGTCCGGCCTTTTCGTCTTTCACTACGTGTGTGTCACGCTTGCCTTCAGGAGTCATGAACCGC
>ENA-USUG01007698-USUG01007698.1-human-gut-metagenome-genome-assembly--contig:-NODE-7698-length-10287-cov-2.487071_pt1 | contig 10287 bp, 9 predicted proteins | sample MGYA00250059_ERZ773394 | MGnify/ENA primary metagenome ERZ773394 (study PRJEB29103, sample SAMN06111957) | human gut metagenome | biome: human gut; feature: ankylosing spondylitis patient; material... | reverse complement strand
TTTGCAATTTTTTCAACACAAATTTTATATGCGTCTTTTTCTTTTTCACGGTTCTTTAACTCGATATCTTCATCTTTGGCGCAATAATGGAAGTTCTCTTGAATATCAATAATAAAAATGTCACTGTTAATGTGCCAACTGACGAAATGTTGATGACCACACTTCGTAATTTAGGTTATTACAGTGTCCGTTGTGGCTGTGATACGACAAACTGTGGTTTATGCACTGTTTGGGTAGATGATGAAATCACGCTATCCTGTGCATATCCTACATTTCGTGCGCCAGGTCATACAATTACAACTCTTGAAGGACTGGAAGAAGACGCGTCTTTGCTAGCTGACTGCCTTGCATCTGAAGGGGCGGACCAATGTGGGTTCTGTACTACTGGTATGATGATGAGTGCCATCGCATTGAAGCGTAGAAATCCTAATGCCAGTGATGATGAAATTCGAGAATATTTGATTGGAAATCTCTGTCGCTGTACTGGCTATGAATCGCAACTTCGAGGCGTCCGCAAGTATCTACAAGGAGGTTTATAATGAAACACGTTGGTAAGTCTTATGACAAAGTCGATGCCAAGGGGATTCTAAGCGGTAAACCTTCTTATACGGGCGATTTTGTACCTAAAGATGCCCTTATTATCAAGGTGTTGCGTAGCCCTCATGCACAGGCGCGCATCAAATCCATCGATACGTCAAAAGCTAAATTAATTCCTGGCGTAGAAGCCATTTTTACATATGAAGATGTACCGAATACGCGCTTTACCTTGGCAGGGCAAACCTATCCAGAGCCATCTGCTTATGATGCGCTTATTTTGGATCCTGTAGTTCGTTACGTTGGCGATGAAGTAGCTCTCGTAGTAGCTAAAGACGAGGCTACAGCTTTAAAAGCTATGCCGCTTATCAAGGTTGAGTACGAAGTACAAAAACCAGTTCTTGATATGCATACTGCTATCGACCATGAAACAGTAGTGCATCCTGAAGATGATATTCATAACAATATTCCTGTAGGTCAAGACTACAAACGCAATATTTGCGTATCCTATCATAAACGGGTAGGTGATGTTGAAGCGGAACTTGCTAAATGTGATTATGTGGCAGAAGGTACTTACTTTGACCAAGCTACACGTCAAACTGCAATGGAACCATTCCAAAGTTATGGTTATATTGATGCATTGGGCCGCGTAGTCATTGTATCCTCTACGCAAATCGTATTCCATGTTCGCCGTCACATCGCACGTGCTCTTGGCATTCCTGCTACAAAAGTTCGCGTGTTAAAACCTCGTATCGGCGGTGGCTTCGGCTCTAAACAAACGGCTTGTACAGAAATTATGACAGCCTTTGTAGCATGGACATTGAAGAAACCTTGTTACCTTTTATATGATCGTACAGAATCGCAAACTTGCTCCACTACACGTCATGCTCGTGAATGGAAAATCCGCGTAGGTGCTACAAAAGATGGTATCATCAAGGTTATCGATATGGATTCCATTACAGATGCAGGCGCTCATGCAACTCACTGCTTCACTACTACAACGGCAGGTGAGCATAAATCCGTACCATTGTACAATAAAGCAACTGCTGTTCACTACGGTACAGAAGGCGTTTACATGAACCATACTCCAGGCGGTGCGTTCCGTGGTTATGGTGCTACCGAAGCATTGTGGCCATTAGAATGTGCAGTTAACCAATTGGCTGACAAAATGGGTATGGACCCTGCTGAATTACGTCAAAAGAACTTGATTGCTCAAGGGGAACAAAGCTTAGTATACGCTCCAGATGAATACCTTGATTCTGGTCTTTTCCAAGATACAGTAAATCGCGTAAAAGAAATGGCTCGTTGGGATGAACGCCCTCATTCTTGGGATATCGATGAACGCTATCGCGGAGGTCTTGGCATGGCATTAGCATTGCAAGGTTCTGGCGTTGCTAATATCGACGTAGCATCTGTAGAAATTCGTCTTGGCGATGATGGTAACTACACATTGTACACTGGTTCTTCCGAAATGGGCATGGGTTCTAATACTGTATTGACTCAAATGGCCTGCGAAGTAATCGGTTGTCCTATGGAATATATGACTGTTATTGAATCAGATACAGATATCGTACCATTCGATCCAGGGTCCTACGCATCTAGTACAACCTATGTAACGGGTACTGCTGCTAAGATGGCTGCAGAAGAGTTACGCACTAAGATTATTGCTAAATTTGCTCAATTCTTTGAAACCGACGTTGAGAACATTGACTTTGACGGCGTTGTAGCTACCACGAAAGACGGCTCCAAAACAATGGATATCCATCAATTGGCACCAAAATTATTAGTTGGTGCTAATGCGGAGCAATTGTCTGGTTTCGCTACATGGGGCAGTCATACGTCTCCACCTCCATTTATGGCATCTATTGCTGAGGTAAAGGTAGATAAACAAACAGGTAAGGTTATTCCTCTTCATTTCTATTCTTGTGTTGATTGCGGTACTGTTATCAACCCTAAATTGGCTCGCGTTCAAGTTGAGGGTGGTGTGGTACAAGCTATCGGGATGGCTTTATATGAAGATGTACGCTATTCCAACAATGGTCGTTTGGAAACAAATAATCTTATGACTTATAAAATCCCAACCCGTCAGGATATTGGTGAATTACATACAGACTTTGTAGAATCTTACGAGCCTACAGGTGGATTCGGAGCTAAATCTATTGGTGAGGTTGTCATCAATACGGGGTGCCCTGCTATCCAACATGCCATTAAAAATGCAGTTGGTGCGGATATTCGTACATTACCTATGACACCTGAGAAGGTATTTATGGCTATGGACGAGAAATATAAAGTATAGAGATTTCTAGTTCCTTTTACTTTCTAAGGAGGCCTGGTTCTATGACATCACAAACATCCTATTGGAATCGATTGATTCAGCCGGGAATCGTTGCCCTTGTTGGGGCAGGCGGTAAAACGACTGTGCTTTCAAAACTAGTAGAATATGGACGGCTGAAAGGTCAGCCAATCGTAGTTACGACTACAACTCGACTCTATGAATCTCAGGTGGCTCATTATGAACCGATTTATACTCGTAATATTAATGAAGCTGATGAGTATTGTACTGACCGACTTTTACGTGGCTATTGTGGTGCGTGGTTCGCTGGAATTACAGGAACAAAAGTAGACTCCTTAGATTGTGATCTTATCGATGGTTTAGCCAAGTTACATCCAAATTGGCAAATTGTTGTAGAAGCAGATGGGGCGAAGGAAAAATGGCTCAAGGCGCCTAAGACGACTGAGCCTGTCATTCCATCTCTTACAAAGACTACGATTGGTCTTGTCAATCTACAAATGCTAGGGGCCCCATTAGATGATGAGCACGTACATAATATTGAGCTCGTTCAAGATATCGTAAAACGCGATATGGGGGCTATTGTAACTCCGCGTATGTTGGCTGATCTTGTTTTGCATAAACAAGGTTTATTCCAATACAGTAAAGGCAAGAAAATACTGTTCTGTACTGGTTATGAAACAGTGCAACATCGCATTATCGATGATTTTATTGATCATATTGTTGATAGCGATATTACGGCTATCATTTTGGCTGATGGATATAAAGCAAGTTGTGAAATCCGTCGCATTATTCAATGTCGGTAGGTACTCATGACTATTATGAAAGCAAATTGTGACACCGCTTTTAGTCCCATGAAAGACCCCATAGACCGTCATCCTTTGCATATTGGTATTGTCCTCCTTGTGGGAGGACAATCCAAGCGCATGGGGTGTAATAAGCAACTCTTGCCCTGGCGTGGTAAGACTGTTCTAGATGCGGTCTGTGGGGCTCTTCAATGTGGATGGGGCGGAGACGTAGTATCTACTATGTCGTATAAACTACCTTTTGTGGCGGTTACAGGTGATGATCATGAAAAATTAGAACCTATTGTCACAAAGTACGGTTTTGAAGCGATTCGAAATGAGCATCCTGAGCTAGGACAAGGTGTGTCCATAGCGATGGGGGTACGTCATTTAGTAGAAACATCGCCCATACCGTTAGACGGTATTCTTTGTTCAGTAGGAGATCAACCTCTTCTGACGAGTGCTGTCGTACATGAGGTCATTAGTGCATTTAGTGAAAACTTTCATTCGAAAACTATCGTTGTCCCACATTATGGGACGAACTATCAATCGGGAAATCCAGTTCTCTTTGGTTCACATTGGTTTGATTTTTTACAACAGATCCAAGGGGATCAAGGCGGTAAGACCATCATTCGTGGTGATGGCAAGGACTATGTCTTGAAATTATGGATTCGTGACGATATTGGTGACGATATCGATACACCCGATGATTTTGAGCGTTTAAAATATCGTGAAAGTGAGGCATTATGAAACCATTAGTGCTCATGCGTGGAGGCGGAGATATCGCTTCCGGCGCTGTATATAGATTGAAACGGGCGGGCTATCCCGTGGTTATTAGTGAAATTGCGATTCCTACTATGATTCGCCGCGAAGTATGTTACGGCAATGCTGTTCATCGTGGTGAAATGGTTTTGGAACGTTTTGTAGCCCGTCATGTTGCCCTTAGTGAAGTGAAAGATACTTTGGCACAAGGGATAATTCCCGTTGTGACTAGTTCATACGAAGAGTTATTAGATACACTGAAACCAGCTATTGTAGTAGATGGTATTTTAAGTAAGAAGAATCTAGGTACAAAACGTGATGATGCAGAGCTTGTCATAGGTGTTGGGCCTGGATTTACCGCAGGGGATGATGTAGATGTAGTCATCGAAACGATGCGTGGTCATTCTTTGGGGCGCTGTATCTATGATGGTCCTGCTCAACCAAATACCGGCATTCCTGGTAATGTAGGTGGCTATACTCATGAACGTGTAATACACTCACCAAAGGCTGGTCTATTTACGGCAAAGCGTCATATTGGTGATTCTGTACAAGCCAATGAGGTCATTGGTTATGTCGATGAAGAGCCGGTACGGGCAAAAATTACAGGTATTCTTAGAGGCATTCTAAAGAGTGGGCTCATTGTATCGGACCATTTTAAATTGGCCGATGTAGATGCTCGTTGTGAAGAGTCTCATTGTTATAGTATTTCAGATAAATCCCTTGCTGTTGGTGGCGGCGTATTAGAGGCTGTTACAGCATGGGATTATGAAAGGAATCTAGATGGAAACAATCTATGATGTGATGAAAGACCGTCTACAGGTTACTGAAACTACCTTGATGGTCACTGTTTTATCTGGTCCTCGTCAAGGGGATAAGACTGTGTATGCCGAAGATGGTAGCGTCCTATATGGTACAGCTATTGAAGGCTTTACAGTAGATAAGGCAAAACTTAATTCTCTATGTATGGTAGGCGAAATAGAATGTTTCGTACAACCTGTAGAAAATGATCCGTCCGTTCTTGTATTGGGTGCTGGTCATGTGAGTCGAGCGATTACAGATTTACTCTTATTCATTGGCTGTCGTGTCACTGTTGTAGATGACCGTCCAGAATATGTAGTCCCTGAATTCTTTGATGAACGTGTTACACGTAAATGCTTGCCTTTAGAAAACTTCAAGAATGATTTACCTCTTGATGAGTATAATGGTTTTATCATCGTAACGCGTGCTCATGAGTACGATAATGTATGCTTAGAACAACTGCGCGATTATTTGCCAACCTATATGGGTGTTATGGGCAGTCAAAAGCGCATTCATTATGCATTTGAAGTATTGCGTGAACAAGGTTGGACGCAAGAGGAGTTAGATATGGTATATGCACCTATTGGGCTAGATTTAGGAGCTCAAACTCCTGAGGAAATTGCATTATCTATCGTTAGTGAATATTTGGCAGTGGTGCGTGGTAAAAAAGGCGGCTCATTGCGGAAAGGTAGAGTAATCCATGAATCGTGAGTTTATTGAATATCTTAGTGAACGTAAAAATGAAACCTTAGCAGTAGCCACTATTTTATATACTCGTGGATCCACACCTCGTAAAGCTGGTACATCTATGGTGGTATTCCCAGATGGTTCCATCTTTGGTACTATCGGTGGTGGCCGTGCAGAAAATGAAATTCGTCTAAGTGCAGTTGATTCTTTGAATAAAAAAGAAGCGCACCGTCGTATCGATGTTTTACTCGATGATGATGTAGCTGTAAAAGAAGGTATGGTTTGCGGCGGTCAAATGGATGTGTGGATTGAAACACAAAACATTTAAGGGTTCAAACGGATTACTTTAAAATGCATATATATAAAATATCTATTTTATAGATTGATATATATTTATATGGAAAAAATCTCATGGAGTATCTGTTTCTAAATTTACAGTACTCTCAAAATGAGTTAAAATATAAGGTACAGTCATAGAATTGACTGTACCTTATTATTTTGTATAAGGAGCTATTTTTATGCATATTGACGCACTTATACATACCTTTAGGCCTCTAGATATCATTGATATTCTAGTCGTTGCTGTTGGTATTTATTATTTATATAAGATGCTTAAAGATACACGAGCCGTTGCTCTTTTAAAAGGTATCGTGTTCTTAGCAATAATAAATATGATCAGTCATCTGTTCAATCTATATGTTATTAACTGGATTTTGCAACAAAGTATGACTGTACTTCTTTTTGCGTTACCAGTCGTTTTCCAACCTGAATTGCGCCGTGCTCTTGAGCAACTTGGTCGTGGTCGTATTTTCAGTAAGGCTCAAAATGTAAACGAAGAGGAAATGGATATGGCCATCAATGAAGTGATGGCGGCGGCACGTGTTATGTCCCGTGAACATACGGGGGCACTCATCGTATTTGAACGCGAAGTAGGTCTTAATGACTTCATAGATACAGGGATTCTGATGGATGCCGTATTGAGCCGTGAATTAATTAAAAATATATTCGTACCGAGCACACCGCTTCATGATGGGGCTCTTATCATTCGTGATGGCCGCATTCGTGCAGCTGGATGCTTGTTACCGCTTACTGAAGACCGTACGTTGAGTACTGAACTAGGTACACGTCACCGTGCAGCTATCGGTTTGTCTGAACAAACTGATGCAGTAGTTATCGTTGTCAGTGAGGAAACAGGTACGATTTCTTATGCCTATGGCGGTCATATTTATCGCCATTTACCAGAGGATCAAATTAAAGAGGCATTGCGCACCTTTATGGAACGCCCTCGTCAAACCATTACTAGTATGTGGAAATGGAGGGAAAACAAATGATGATTCATCTGAAACGAAACTGGCCTGCTAAGCTATTATCCTTGCTAGCGGCTATCGTCATGTGGTTCTTTATCATGCGAGATCAGAACCCTGTGATGGAGGTAACCTATACTGTGCCTGTACAGGTGCAAAACCTCAACTCTGGCTATATCGTAGAGGATGCACCAGATACAGTACGTATTGTATTGACTGGCCCTCGTGATACGATTATTTCTATGAAGTCAGATAATCTTCGCGCTTATATTGATGCGTCTGATGTAAAACCAGGTCAAAACAATGTGACTATTGGCTTTACACCTCCTGCAGGGATGAGTCTTGTGGAAATAAAACCAGATAGTATCATTATTAATGTTGATGAGTATGCGGAAAGGAAGGTTTCTGTTGAAACAGTTCCAATCGGCAAATTCTCTGATGAGATCGCTTTAAAATCAGTAACAATTGTACCGAAAGAGGTAACTGTTTCTGGACGTAAACAATTAGTTAACGCAGTGAGCAAGGTTGTGATGAAAGTCAATGTTGCAGGACAAACTAAGAACTTTAGTGCTGTAAGTAATTTAGAGGCTTGGGATACAGCTGGCAATGTACTAGATGTACATATCAGTCCAAATCAAGGTCAAGTACAATATGAGCTTAATTTGTTACGTAAGGACAAAGCTATTTCTATTGCGGTTCCTACAGTGGGGACAGTAGCGGACGGTTATGAAATCAAATCTATTTCTACTACACCTGTACAGGTAACTGTTACGGGTCGAGAGGAAATGATAGACTCTGTGTCTGAAATTCAAACGGAACCGATTGATGTGTCTGGTGCTACTGCAAGTATTCAAGGATCTTACAATTTAGTATTACCTAGTGGTATCAATAGTAAATCTTCTACGGTACAAGTTAAGATAGAAATTCAAAAGAAAGCTACTTAATGTGAGATTTAAAAGAATGCTATTTAATGCATCGCTAAATGTTGTAGAAGAAGAACTTTCACAGTCATTACAATCAGAAGCTAAAGGTCCTAATGGAGTATTATTTACATACTCTGTTAGGACCTTTTTATTAATCCTATATTAGCATTTATAGTAGTGTTGTATAATAAAGATGTATAACCATTTTCTTGTAGGTCAGTTGTTAGAAATTTAGGTCAAATGATAAAGATTTTAGCTAACCCTAAATGGGAGCTTACATAGGAAAGATATGATTAGAATAATAAATCTACGCGTGGCTGTTACGGTCAAGTCGGATATAAAGGATATTGTAGAAAAGAAATATCCACAATTGCGTGGCGCTATTGAAACGATTCACGTTGTACGACGTGCTGTAGACGCTCGTAAAAAGCCAAATATTGTCTTTGTGTATACTTTATTTGTTGAGGTTCATAATGAAGCTCAAATTATGAAAAAACTGGGCAAACAAAAGGATGTATCTGTATTTACTCCAGAAGATCCAGAGCCTATCGTTTATGGACATGTAGCATTAGCGCATCGCCCCGTAGTTATGGGGTTTGGTCCAGCAGGTATGTTAGCCGCATTTTACCTTGCTCGTGAAGGCTACCGTCCGATCGTTTTCGAACGTGGTCAAGATGTAGATACGCGTAGTCAAGACGTAGAAACATTCTGGAAAGAGGGCGTCTTTAAACCCGAGTCCAACGTTCAATTCGGTGAGGGTGGTGCAGGTACCTTCTCTGATGGTAAATTGACGACTCGAGTTACCCATCCTAGATTGCACGAAATCTCCAAATACTTTGTTGAATTTGGTGCGCCTGAGGAAATTTTATATAAACATAAACCTCACGTAGGTACCGATAAATTGCGTACCATGGTAAAAGCAATACGCGAGCGCATCATCGAATGGGGCGGTGAAGTTCGCTTTGGTGCTAAGGTGACAGATGTATTTATTGAAAACGGTCAGGTTGTAGGCGTTGAAGTAAATCAAGCCGAGCGCATTGATACGACCCTGATTTTGTCTGGCGTAGGTCATAGTGCACGAGATACCTATGAAATGCTATATAAACGAGGCGTTAATATGGTGGCAAAACCATTTGCCATTGGTGTTCGTATTGAACATCCTCAAGATGTCATCGACTATTCCCAGTATGGTGTAGATCCAAAGAGTTTAGGTTTGGGCGCGGCAGAATATTCCTTGGTATATCATGATAAGGAATCTGGTCGTACTGCATATAGCTTCTGCATGTGTCCAGGTGGACAGGTAGTAGCATCTGCATCTGAACCGGGTGGCGTTGTAACTAATGGCATGAGCTTGTATGCTCGTGATAGCGGTGTTGCTAATAGTGCTATCGTTGTTAATGTAGGTCCTGATGATTTCGGTTCACATCCATTAGATGGTGTAGAATTTCAACGTGAATGGGAACAGAAAGCGTATGAGTTAGGTGGCTCTAATTTTAACGCACCGGCGCAAACAGTAGGCTCCTTTTTAGGGCAAGAGCACGCACCTTCTATTGATGCTGGTAGGCATAGTTATGAACCTCATATCGTAGATTGCGATTTGCACCAGTGTTTACCTGATTATGTATCGTCTGTTTTAGAACGGGCCTTACCGTATTGGGGACGCCGTATCAAAGGTTTTGATAACCCTGAAATCTGTATGACCGGCGTTGAAACGCGCACATCTTCTCCACTTCGTATGGGTCGTGATGAAAATCGCGTATCCACTACAGTCGGTGGCTTTTACCCGATGGGGGAAGGTGCAGGCTATGCGGGTGGCATCATGAGTGCCGCCTTGGATGGTGCAGAAACGGCGATTGCATGCATGAGCATGTATGCAAAACCTAATGAATGATACTTTCACAAATAGATTTATCAATTGTACAAACTCATGTGATATAATACACACAACATAGATTGAAATACATTCGTTTGTAGACGGAGGAGAATATGGCTCGATTATTTGGTACTGATGGTGTACGTGGCGTTGTTAATGAATTTTTAACACCTGAATTGGCATACCATTTGGGGCGTGCAGCGGCAACACATTTTGGTAAAGAAAAAGAACATCCTACATTTTTAATTGGTAGAGATACGCGTATCTCTGGTTCCATGTTGGAATGCGCGTTGGCATCTGGCATCCGTTCTGTAGGCGGTAATGTAGATAG
>ENA-USUG01007687-USUG01007687.1-human-gut-metagenome-genome-assembly--contig:-NODE-7687-length-10301-cov-12.080790_pt1 | contig 10301 bp, 11 predicted proteins | sample MGYA00250059_ERZ773394 | MGnify/ENA primary metagenome ERZ773394 (study PRJEB29103, sample SAMN06111957) | human gut metagenome | biome: human gut; feature: ankylosing spondylitis patient; material... | reverse complement strand
AATTCCAGAAGAAAACCCTGTTGGAATGATGGTTGCGTTGTTTGTAATCGGCGCATTCATCCCTCGGACGTTCTTGCGAACGGCCGGGGTTTTCTGCGCTGAATCATTATAATTGTAATACCATACTATTTTCTAATTAGGTGAAAATTGTATATGCAATATTACAAAAGGCTTGACAAATCAGAAATAAAGACATTCGATAAACTTATGGAATTGGAGAATTTGCTATGAATTATGCTTTTCGAAATGGAAAAATTTTGGATGGAACAAAAGAAATGAAAATCCAACAGGGGCTTTGTATTCTGGTAGAAAACGGAATCATCACCGATTTGATACCAGATGCGAATGCAGATCTTCACAATTATAAGGTGATTGACCTTCACGGACAATACATTCTTCCTGGACTAATCAATATGCATGTTCATCTTGCTGGAAACGGAAAGCCTCAGAAAAAGCAGCGCGATAATGAAAAGCTAGTCAAAACCATTATGAGTTCCTCGCTTACCAGAACAATCGCATATAAAATGGTAGCAGGATTTGCGAAAGATGAATTGTTCAGTGGTGTCACAACCATCCGAACAGTTGGTGGACTCGGCAATTTTGATACTCGTCTGCGCGATGAAATTGAATCCGGCACTAAACTTGGCCCTCGCATTCTTGCTGCAAATCAGGGAATCTCCGTTCCAGGTGGTCATATGGCTGGATCGGTTGCAGTTGCCGCATCGACCATTCCAGATGCACTGAAACAACTTGAAAAAGCGAAGCAAGAAAAGATTGATTTAATCAAACTTATGATTACCGGAGGTGTATTGGATGCCAAGAAAAAAGGTGTTCCCGGTGAATTAAAAATGTCACCTGAAATGGTATATGCCGTCTGTAAACAAGCACACGATGCTGGTTATCTGGTTGCTGCTCATGTAGAATCCCCAGAAGGTGTTCGCGTTGCTCTGGAAAATGGCGTAGACTCAATCGAGCATGGTGCCAAACTGGACAATTCTATGATAAGGCTCTTTCAAGAGCGTGGTGCTTTTTTGTGTACAACAATCTCACCAGCGCTTCCATATGCGCTGTTCGACAGTTCAATCACCCATGCAACCGAAGTCGAGCAATATATGTCATAGGGCAATCTCTTTCATTCTGTTTCGGGGCAAAGTTTTTATCCTCTTTACATTTGGATAATCCTCTTTGAATTTTCCTAAATCTTCCTCTGATAACTTGATAATATGACTGTCTACCGATTTACGCTAAAGCTGTTCGCTTTCAGATTTACGCTTTACTTAGATTGATATTTTATTTCTATCACATTCTTTAATAATGTTGTATAATTCCTTCTGTATAGTTTTATCTTATATAGTCTATATCATCTGATATAGTTTATATCATCTTATATAGTTTCATCTATATGACCACATACAGGAGGTTTTCTATGAACAACACAAATAAAGATGTACTTACTAAAGATGTACTTACTGCTGCCCTTAATGATTACTTAGCTTATATTCAGATTGACTCACTTGGAGATGTAACACCACAAGTCAATGCTATTATAGCTCTTAGGGATTATATCCTTACTAATGGCTATACTGAGGAATTGATAAAATCCAACCTCTCAATCATTATTCCAGCAATCAAGCATCATCGTAAAACATTGAAAGATAACATCGACCATGCTAGACTTACTGGTAATGAAGCTGAACTTTCCAAATTCCTTTCTGAATATAATGATTTGCAACCATTTATTGCACTAACTAAGCATTTCGAGAAATTTTTGTGATGAGAATACATCAAAGTCTGTGCCATTTCGCACTCTCTCAATTATTCGTTTTTGCCTATCAATCAGAGGTATTTCTTGCACCTCTAATCGCTGTCTAAGCTCACTTGCTGCCATAAGCCTTTGCCAACGTGAATAATCTGCCTTATAATCCACATCTGTCCATTCTTCTTTTGGCTTTGGATTACGGAAATTCTTGAGGATGTAGTCGTAATATTCGGTAACTGGTACATCCTCTGGAATTTCTTCCCCTATATGCTTGAAATGCATGAGACATTTGTGATATTCAAATGAATTTCGTCCATATTGGTTCGCCAGACTTTCCAATTCTTTTTGTTCTGCTTCTGTCAGTTCTGTTATTTCTCTTCGGTTGTCTGTTATTTGTGCAGATTCTTTTATTTCCATATAATTTTCCATTACTTTTGCAGATAACTTTTCTTTATTACTTGTTTCCAAATTCAACACTCCAATCATATTTTTAATTTTCTATAGATATTTAATATAGATTTTGTATATAGATATTTTAATTGAAGTTGTGTTCTCACCTCCCTCCCCTAGTCCAGTCTTGGGTGTTCTCAGCCTGTAAGCAGTTCCTATTAGGCTAATTACTTCCTATTTCCATACGATTTCTCGTATAATAATAAGTGGAGGATTTTTTGATGTCCTACCATCAAATTTTCTCTGCCTAAGAGTTGCTTACAGAAAGTTCTGTCTAGGTTAGTTCTGTTTAAGTTAGTTCTGTTTAAGTTAGTTCAGCTCTCCCACCAGAGCTTTACTATATAACCCTATACAGAAGGGAGGTGTTCGTTATGGATATTAATTCTAATAAGTCTACCAACATTACTTGGAAGCCTGATAATACCTTAGAAGTCGCATCTTCTAATGGTCATGTTTCTAAGATTACTGGTGTATCCTTTGCAAATTATTTACTTGTAAAAGATAATCCAAAATGGTTAAAGCTTATTGAGAAACGTGCTGTTTCTCTGTAATGTTTTAATCTTTGAAGGGGTTACTCTACTTGCACTAGAGTAGCCTTTTCTTTTTGTAGCGTGTCTGTTATAGTAGCGTATCTATATTAGACGGTCACATTATCAAATTATCAAGGTTCTGTTGTCATAAGTGTTTTTGTTCCTCATAAAATGTCAATTTTATGTGTAAATCAACACCTCTAAAAGCCCTTAAAACAAGGTATTTCTCCAATTATCAAAAACTGTTGCCAATAGCCTGTTTAAGCCTATTTATTAACAAAAAAGACCCTGACGGTCTGTATTTCTACAGAACCATCAAGGTCATTCTTTATGCTAAATTGCATTTCATGTTTTCACATGATTTTTGTTATTTCACTGGCTGAAAGTTTCTATCTAGTTGAGCATCAACTGGATAGTTTTTTTGCCCTAAAACTGGATAAAAGCCTTTGCCCTGTGATAATATAATGGAAACATCGTCTTCAAGGGCATTATTGACTGTGCGAAAGCTGCACTCGCAAATGACATTCCTGTTGTTCTGGGCAATGATGTTGGTTGCCCATGAATTACCCAATATGATTTCTGGCGTGAACTCTATTATTTTCATAAATATGTTGGCGTATCCAATTCCTTTGCCATCTATACTGCAACAAAGCGAAGTGCTGAACTTGCCGGAATTGGTCACATTACCGGATCGATCGAAAAAGGAAAAAGCGCTGACATGATTGTCACTGCAAAAAATCCTCTCAAAGATTTGCGTGCACTGCGCAATCTGGAAATGGTTATCGCCAAAGGAAGTCTTTTTGATCATCCAAAGATCAAAAAGAGAAAACAGGTTGAAAAAGAGTTGGATAAGTTTTTATAATTTTTCATTCACCCCCAGAGACTACAATTGAAACATCAACGGTCTCTGGGGAATTTTACCTGCTGTATAGCTGTTTCTGTGTCCTTATTCCATTTTAGTTCAACTACCAGTGCTGGATAAGCATTCTTATATTCTGTTTTTGGAATAAATACAAAATTAGCATTTTTTGACCGATTGTATACTCAAATCAAATTTTCTATTTCTTTTTTATAAGGAATTGATGGTGCTGCACCTTTTCGTGTCACACATATTGATGCAGCTAGCGATGCATCTTTTAAAGCATCTGAAATATTTTTTCCACCTGCTAAATCTGCCAAAAAATATCCGGAATAGGTATCTCCTGCCGCTGTTGTATCAATTGCTTTTACTTCAAAAGCAGGTTGAAAAAGAATATCCTTTTTATCACAATAATAACTTCCTTTTTTTCCAAGAGTTAAAATCAGATGGCTCTGCGGATATTGTTTTTGAAACTGCTGCATGATCTTTTCCGGAGCCATCGCTATTTGATCTGCCATTTTCTGTTTTTGGTTTTTTCCAAACAATATAGCGCCCTCGATTTCATTGCAAAACCACCAATCAACATAAGACAATGGCAGCGTAAAAAGCTCTTTGCTTATTGGTGATGGGTTAAACGCAATGTACATCTTCTTTTTATGTGCGATTTCCATTGCCTCATTTAGACAATTTATTTCATTTTGAATCAGCATGAAATCACCTGCAGAAGCATCTTTTAACAATTCATCCAAATATGCTTTCGTAACACAGTGATTTGTTCCCGCATAAAGAATGATACAATTTTGTCCCTGCTCATCTACCTGGATCACCGTATGACCACTCGCTTCCTGTAGTGTACATATATGTGTGGTATCCACACCAGAATCTTCCAATAGTTCCTTTAAAAATGCGCCATCTGGTCCAATCATACCGCCATGAATTACCTGTGCACCTGCGCGAGCAAGCGCAATTGATTGATTCAATCCTTTTCCGCCAGCAAAAATTTCTCTTCCATAAGAGGGAATCGTTTCACCTGGCTGAACAAAATGCGGTACTCGATATACATAATCAATATTTAAAGACCCCATATTATATATTTTCATATCTTTCTTTTCACCTTCCTATGGGAACCACTATACCATATATACGGAAAAAATAAAAGTATAATTAACCTCATTTAGGACCGTTTTTGCCGGGGACAGGCACTGGATGTCCACGATCTTTTTATCGGCACTTTTGACAGGTTGTATGCACGGCGTAAACTGGATTATGACCTACATCATGCCACTGAAATTTAAAAAATACGGTAAAATTTCGTTTATGTCCGGACTTTTAAATTCCTTTACCTACGTTGGAAGCTCCATTTCTGTTTACGCGATCGCAATCTTCTCCGAGCATAGCGGTTGGAGTGCTACTTTGCTTATGTGGAGTGGTATTGCGTTTGTCGGAATGGCGATCTGCCTTGCACTGAGTAAGAAAAATACGTCTTTATAAAACAATAGGGAAGAAAAAACAGAGACAGTTGTTTTTAGCAATTGTCTCTGTTTTTTCTTTTTTTAATTAACAACTCAGGACTATACAAATTTAGCTTCTGTAAATCGTTGCTTCCATTACTTTTATTTTTCCTTCACCGTCTTATCCTGCATTTTTAGGATTCGGTTGCATCCAATCAGCGTACTGCTACGATGTGAGATAAGAAGAATGGTCTTATCGGCATACTCGGTCTGAAGTGTGTGCAGCAGTTCCTTTTCGTGAAGCGCATCGAGCGCACTTGACGGCTCATCCATTAGGCAAATATCGGGATTTCGAAGAAAGATTCTGGCGATTCCAATACGCTGGCGCTCTCCTCCCGAAAGGCGTGCATTCATCTGACCCATATCGGTATCATACCCATCCGGAAGTGTCTCAATAAAATTGTCGATTCCAGCCCGCTTTGCCGCAAGCCGAATCTCCTCTGACGTTGCCGACGGCTTTGCGACTGCAATGTTCGCCGCGATGGTATCATCAAACAGATAGGTATCCTGCTCAAGAAATGCGATTCGCTTATGAAGCTCGGCAAAACTAATTTTCTCGCTTGGGATTCCATTGAGTAAAATCTGGCCTTCACTCGGTGCATAAAAGCGAAGCAGCAGGCGAAGAATAGTTGATTTTCCTGCACCGGATTCGCCCTCGATTCCAATCTGATCGCCCTTTTTAATGATTAAATTCATATGGTCGAGAATCTTCTTCTCGGTGCCCGGATATGAAAAGCTTACATCACGAAACTCGATTGTCTGAATCTCACCGCAGGAAACAGGTGATTCTGGCTCTGTTGTTTCCGGCAATGTATCTTCGATTTGGAAGATACGCTCTGCCGCACCGTAAGTTTCCAACAGACTTGTCACCACGAAGGTCAGGTTAAAGGTGGACGAAAGCGATGCTGTTGCCGCAAAGGAAAGTGCAATCGTTCCAACTGGATTGTTGATGCCACGCGAAGCGAGCACGCCTGCGCACACCAGAATCAAAATTCGTGCCAGATAGACAAAGAAATTTGGAAATGATGCGACCGTCTGGCGATGGAGTGTCAGCCAAAATGATGCATGATTGACCTCATCATTTGCCCGTTGGATCTCCTCTGCCTTTCGCTCTCCTGCTCCAAAAATCTGAATATCGCGGATGCTGTAAACGCTCTCAAGAATCTTTGATTTAAGTATTCCAAGGCGTTCTCGATAGCGCATTCCGATTCCGCGTCCAGCCTTAAGCGCCGAAAACGGAAGCACCACGCTGATCATAAGATAGATTGGAATTAGGACCCATGCGTACAACGGATTGACGCAAAATGCCAGAATTACCGTTGTAAGCGGAAGCAAAATTACGGTAAACATCGGACCAATTGTGTGCGCAAAGAAAAATTCTAGCGTCTCGATATCCGACACGGCAATGTTCATCAGATCGCCCGTCTCCCTTCCAATCAGCCATGCCGGGGCCACGCGGTCAATCGAGTCAAATAGCTGCACTCGCATCTTGGCAAGAATGCCATATGCGCCCATATGAGAAAATACGCCCTCCAAATAACGACTCACTGCAATCAAAATCGCACAGCCAACGGTCAGTATTCCATACAGGGCAAAGTTGCCGCAAAAGCCTGCAGCGGCAAGAAGCCACAATGCACCAAAGCCCATTAGACCCATATGCGCTAGTGCACCAATGATACTTGAAAGCGTCGAAATCACCAGATAACCACGGATGGATTTTCCGATTGCAAGCAGGCGGCGGTTCATCTCTCCAATTGAATAGCTAAATTTTCGTTTCATTCTGCCACCTCCATTGCCTGCTGGCGCGTTACAAGCTCACGGTACAAGCCGCCCTGCTGCATCAGCTCTGCATGACTTCCACGCTGAGCCACCACTCCTTTTTCCAGTACATAAATACAATTTGCATTCTGAATCGTGGACATTCTGTGCGAGATGATGATGAGCGTTCTCGTCTTTGACAAACGGCCGATCGTCTCCCAGATCTCACGCTCACTCTGCGGATCGACACTTGAAGTAGACTCGTCAAAGATCATATACTGTGCCTCTGAAAGCAGTGCTCTAGCAATTCCCATCTTTTGGCGCTGTCCACCGGAAAGCGCTGCTCCTGCATTTCCCACATCCGAGTCGAGTCCTTTTGGAAGCGTCTTTAAAAAGCTGCCAAGTCCAGCCTCCGATAACGCTTCTTTTAATTTTTCATCGTTTGCGTTTGGATCGGCGAGCAATAGATTCTCACGAATGGTTCCCGAAAACAGATTGACCTGCTGCGGAACCATGGCAATGTTTGTGCGAAGCTGCTGCGGTGTGACGCTTCGATACTCCTTTCCTTCGATAAAAATCGTACCCTGATCTGGATCGCAAAAACGCATCAAAAGCGATGCCGCCGTTGATTTTCCACAGCCGGACAAACCAACGAGTGCAACCGACGAACCTCTTGGAATCGTCAGTGACACATCCTGTAGCGCTCTGCTGCGGCCCTCATAGCCATAAGACACATGCTCCATGCGAATTCCGTCAAAATGCTCTGGATCGGCCGGAAGCTCTGGATTGTACGGACGAGACGTATCGGTCTGCAAAATCTCCTCCACCTTTCCTGCCGCAGAGATCGCCGTCAGTGCGCTGTGAGAAGCACTCATCAACTGACGAATCGCAGAAAAATAGCTATAGGAAAGCATCAAAACGGTAAGTGCTTGCGCGATTGTAATATCACCATTTCGCATTCCGGTAATGCAAATCACAAGTGAAACCGTGATGGCCGCATAGATCAAAAGCTCGGTCACAAGGAAGGATGTGAAATTGATTTTCATGAAGGCATTGATATTTTTGTTTAACACATCTGCCTTCTCACCGAGCACGCAGGAATGCTCACGGTCACGATCAAACAGCTTCAGTGTCGTCAATCCGCGAAGACCATCCATGTAATAACCGGTCATATCATCTAATGAACGCCAATACGTCTTTCTGAGCGCCTCAATTTTTCCACGAAATACATTGTGAAGTGGAAAAAGGATCAGCGATACAAAAAGAAGAAGCACGGCCACGATAAGGGAAATATTCTTCAGATGGAAAAACAGGTAAATCGGCGCGATCACACTAAAAATCAGGCTCGGCAGATAGCTGCTAAAATACGCCTGCATCTGCTCCACCGCATCGACCGCCGCGGTAATCGCTGATGTCGGCCCGATCTTTTCAATGCCGCCCGCATCGAGTTCCATCACCTTTGAAAAGATTGTTTTTCGCATGGTGCTTCGCGCCTTTGCCGCCGTCTTGTATTCGATAAGTCCCTTGACAAGCTGCGCAAGAAACGTAAATACCGATGCGAGAAATGCCGCACCGACCGCACTTTTTACTGTACTTAATACCACCTGTGGCTCGAACAAACTGCCCAGAAACTGCGAAACAATTTCCGCTAGCGCTGTTGTTCCAACAAGCGTCAAAAAACTGACTGCGGCAATCGCAAGAATCCATTGCCACAGCCCCCTTGCCAGTCTCAGCAAAGTTTTGTTTAATAAAAGCATGGTTTCACCTCCGTCTGATTTGTACATTAATATGCTTGACATACGACCACAGTTAAATCTGTTGGCTTTTCTGTCTGACTTTTTGACATGTACACTATCTATCATTATACTGCCAGTCTTGTTGACTGACAACTGATTAACCGAAGGACTATCGGTATTTATTTGTCATTTACTACCAGACATGGCTCATTTCATGGTTCTAATGGTTCTTACTCACCAGTTTAATCTGAATTTACCGACATCAGCTAAGACAAAAATTTTATTTTCAATTATCAGGCTTTGTTTATTTTCATCCCTTTTTTATTAGAAGCAAGCTTTGTTTTCGTGTTAATTCAAATTAATCTTTAGACACTAACATGATAACTTCACCTTTCTTTGGATATTATATTTTTTTGCCTGGGACAGGAACTGGATGTACCTGAGTTGTTACGACTTTTGTCAAAACTGTAAGTAAAGATTTGAGCGTTTCAATGCCCTCACGGGCTTGAGTTGTTACACGATTGGCTGACTATTGGGTTAGGCAATAAATTGTTTCAATGCCCTCTCGGGCTTATACCTCATTTCTACATCCAAAGCAGCAGCTCGTTAAAATTGGTTGGATTATGTTTCAATGCCCTCTCGGGCTTATACCTCATTTCTACGGTACCCCTTCAAAAACCTAGGTTTTATGCGGTTTCCAGAGCCTGTTTTTGCATGTATTTATCAGAATATTCTGACAGCAGCCGTTTTTCGTGCATGTTAACATTTTGGACATATTTAATGAGGTGTACTTACCCTTGACACTGGATTTAGTATAGCACTAATTACAACCGTTGTCATCCTATTTTTTCACTCTCTTGATAAGTTGAGCTGAGCAATAACACGCTGCCCTCTCGTGCTGCTGCTCAGACTTCTCTGCACAAAATGTATACTTTTGTTTATAGAACTTTTATAAAGTTTATACTTTTTTGCCGAGGACAGGCACTGGATGGTCCATGATTAATTTACTCTAAAGGCTGAACTTGTCATCAAATAAACCCAACCCATATTCCCACTGCTATAAGTAACATACCTAATATTCTTCCGATAAATCTCGCCTTTTTATTTCCGAATAAAACAGTTGCTTCTGGAGTAGTAAATGGAAGTAAAACAACAGTGACACCCATTACTATAATTCCACTTCCGAGCATGCAATTGCGGCTTGACACAACACCATAAAACATAACTAAAAAACCTAAAATAATGCCTGAAATGAAATACTTAGTTTTATGTCTATCTTTTTCAATTATCTTTCTATAGCTGTTTTCGCACTCACTGCTACAAAATTCCAAATTACTATCTAATTCTTTGCCACAATATCTACATTTTTTCATAGTAACCTCCTCGATAATTTTCAAGTTTAGTTTTTTGCCGAGGACAGGCACTTTTTTTCCCCGGGCTTATACCTCATTTCTACGGTACCCCTTCAAAAACCTAGGTTTTATGCGGTTTCCAGAGCCTGTTTTTGCAGTCATTTGTCAGAATATTCTGGCAACAGCCGTTTTCCGTGCATGTTAACATTTTGGACATATTTAATGAGGTATACTTACCCTTGACACTGAATTAAGTGTAGCACTAAATGCAACCGTTGTCATCCTATTTTTTCACTCTCTTGATAAGTTGAGCTGAGCAGTAACACGCTACCCTCTCGTGCTGCTG
>ENA-USUG01007675-USUG01007675.1-human-gut-metagenome-genome-assembly--contig:-NODE-7675-length-10317-cov-3.418359_pt1 | contig 10317 bp, 6 predicted proteins | sample MGYA00250059_ERZ773394 | MGnify/ENA primary metagenome ERZ773394 (study PRJEB29103, sample SAMN06111957) | human gut metagenome | biome: human gut; feature: ankylosing spondylitis patient; material... | reverse complement strand
CATTCGCATATATACTTCCGGCCATGATGGTACTGGGAGGAGCTACCGCTTGCACCGATTTCATAGAAATCGATCCGCAGGAGCTTATTTCCATATTGCAGATACGATCCTTCAGATGGATCGATACGAGCCGAAAGATATTACCGGATATGCGAAAAAGGAAGCGGAAGCATTTCCTGCGATCAGTCTTTCTCAAGAGCCGGCGCGGCAGCCTGATTTTAAGAGATGTCCGATCGCAAATGCAGATTTAAAGGGGAATGACCGGATCAAGATGAAGACGATGGGAAAAGAAGCTGTCATGATCAACAAAGAAATGATCGATCTTCGCTATGTGGAACAGATTGTTGACAGCGAACAGGTGACAGCGCTCGGATATTGTATGCGATATGCTCAAAAACATCTTATGAACGGAAAGAAAGATCTTCGTCAAGTGATCGCAGAGATGGAAAAAGTTATAGAAAAAGAGTCGCTTGATGCGCTCTGTGAGAGCAGATCAAGTATCGCATGTATGGCGATGCCAAGAGCGCAGGAAATTTTTGCCTGCTTTGACAGATACAGAAAACTGAAACTTTAATAAGCGTGTTTTCGCAGAAAAAGAAAACGATCAGGATGAAGCGGAAAGGAACAGTAAAATGAAATTTATACATTTATCGGATCTGCATATCGGAAAACATCTTTATCATTACAATATGAAAGAAGATCAGGAACACATTTTGGAGGAAGTGATCGGATATACAGAGAAGCTTCGGCCGGATGCGGTTGTGATCGCGGGAGATATTTATGATAAATCTGTTCCGTCGGCAGAGGCGGTCGCAGTGTTTGACGATTTTCTGACACGGCTTTCATCGGTAAGCCCTCAGGTGTCGATTTTGATCATCGCGGGGAATCATGATTCGGCGCAAAGACTTGATTATGCCAGCCGTCTGCTTGGAAGCCGCGGCATCTATATTGCGGGGAAAGCGCCTGAGACGGAAAAAGAACATTTGAAAAAAGTTGTATTAAAAGATGAGTATGGTCCGGTGAATTTTTATCTGCTTCCTTTTTTGAAGCCGGGATATGTAAGGTTGTTGTGTGAAAACGAGACGCCGGGCAGTTATACAGAGGCTGTCGATGCGGTTTTAAGGAGAGAGGATATCGACTTTTCGGAGCGAAACGTACTTGTATCTCATCAGTTTTATACAGGAAACGGCGAGACTCCGGAAACGTGTGATTCAGAACTTTTCAGTGTCGGCGGAATTGATAATGTAGACATTTCCGCAATCAGCCGATTTGATTATGCGGCGCTTGGACATTTGCACAAGGCACAGAGAGTGGGGGCGGAACATATTCGATATTGCGGGACGCTTTTGAAATATTCGGTCAGTGAAGCGGACTTAGAAAAGTCTCTTCATCTTGTGACGATAGGGCAGAAAAAAGAGGCGGTCACAATCGAAAAATTTCCGCTTCATCCGCTGCGGGACGTACAGAAAGTGCGGGGATGTCTTTCTGAAATCTTAAGTTCGGCAGATCCGAAAAAGCGGGATGATTATGTGAGCGTGACGCTTACAGACGAAATCGATCCTTATAGACCGAAAGAACAGTTGGAAAAAGTGTACAGCCGTATTTTAGAAGTGCGGACGGATAATGAACGGACGCGTAAAAAACTTGAGTTTAAGGATGAGGATATCCGCATGGAAAATCCACTGGAAACATTTTCGGATTTCTATGAAGAAATGCATGGAAGAAAGATGTCTTTAGAAGAGGCGGAAATTATGACGCATATTTTTGATGATGTGAAAGTAGAAGAATGATGTGACCGATCAAACTTACGATGTCTGCGTTTGGTTCTTATTCCGGTATGGAAACGATTGACTTTACGAAAATTCAAGGCGGGCTGTTTCTCGTTACCGGCGATACCGGAGCCGGAAAAACAACGATCTTCGATGCGGTGACATATGCTCTTTACGACAGGACAAGCGGCGGACGGCGCGACGGAAATATGATGAGAAGCCAGTATGCCGACGACGAGGCGGAAACATTCGTGGAATATACGTTTGCATATCGGGACGGGCAGTATACGATCCGAAGAAACCCGGAATATATGCGCGCGGGAAAGCGGAAAAATGCAGACGGAAAGATCCGCCTTGTAAAGGAAACGTCAAAAGTCAGCCTGATCATGCCCGACGGGAAGGAGTTTCAGGGGAAAAAGCGTGAAGTTGATCAGAAAATAGAGCAGATCATCGGATTAGACGCCGGGCAGTTTACGCAGATCGCTATGATAGCGCAGGGAGACTTCCTGCGGCTGCTGCATGCGGAATCAAAAGAGCGAAAGAAGATATTTTCCAAGATTTTTCAGACGCAGATATACAGAGACGTCCAGGAACAATTAAAAGAGCAAGGAAAAGCATTGTATATACAGTTAAAAGAAAATGAAGCCGATATTCGGCGTGAGATGGAGCGCGTCGATGCAGACGGATCGAAGGTGCAAAAGGTGTGGGAAGATTTGATTTCCCAGGAAATGCCCTCGGCAGAGGCTGTAACAGAAACGCTCGGCCGGATATTAAAAGAAGGAAAAGAAGCGTACGAAACGATGGAAGCCGAAGAAACGGCGCTTCGGAAAGAATCGGAGCAGCTCCATCTTATGATCGGGAAGAAAGAGGAGATCAACAGGATCTTCGGTCTGTTAGAGCGAACAGAATCGGAATATAAAAGACTGCAGGAACAAAGCGCGGAATATGAGCTTTTGAAAAATCACGCGCTGTTGGGAGAACGTTCGGAACAGGCGAGAAGATTGGAAGTGCAGGCGCTTCGTACAAAGGAAGATGCACGGAGGATCAAAGAAGAAATCGTTACTCTGAATGAGTGGATGGAAGAGCACAGTAAGCGGGAGAACAGGCTGAAAGAAGATGCGGAGCAGGCGGAGAGTGAGATGGATCGGATCGAACCGAAGCTTCGAGAACAGATCGTGCGTTTGCGTGAGATTCTTCCCAGATATGCAAAAGTACGGAAATTAAAAGCAGAGTATGAGAAACAGACAGTTCAGATGACACGCTGCATAGATCAGTGTAAAGCGGCGTCGGAAGATTATGAAGAAAAATACAGAATCTTTTTCGGCGAACAGGCGGGGATTCTTGCACAAGAACTTAAGGAAGGTTCTCCGTGTCCTGTGTGCGGGTCGGTGCATCATCCGCATAAGGCGAAAATTTCCGAAGGCGGAGTCGATGAAAAGACAGTAGAAGAGGCGAAAAAGATCCGTGATGAAGCGGAGCGAAAGAGAGCGGCGGCACAGGAAAAATATCAGGAAGTTCGCGCACAATTTGAAACAGAAGAAAAAGCGCTTTTTGGAGAAAGGTATTCTCGGGAAGATGAAAAACAGGCGGAAGACCGGCTTGCAGAATATGAGAGCCTGCTTGCGCAAAAAAGATCGAATTTGAAAAAGCTTCAGGACGCATACAGAAAAACTGCAGAAGAAAACCAACGTCAGGCAGGGCGGGCGGAAAATCTGGTTTTACAGAAAACGGAACTGGAAGAGCGGTTCGAGCAGGAACAGGAAATGTTTCGTCAGGAGATACGAAAGCAGCGGTTTGCGGATCAGGAGGAATACCGGGAGGCGAAAAAATGGATCGAAGGCTGGAGGCAGATGAACGATCAAGTAAAGACGTATGAAAGTCTGGTCGTTCAAAAGAAAAGCAGTGTTGAGACATTGAAAGGTCAGTTAAACGGTAAAAGGCGGCAGGAGACGGAAAGTGACGTCAGAAAGAAAAATGAGACAGATATGCTTTTGAAAGAAAAGAATGTGCGAAAACTGGAGATTCACGGGAAAAATATTACCCATCAAAGCGCCTGTGACAGCCTTAAAAAGTATTTTGCGGCAGAGGAGGAACTTCGGGAAAAGTATGAAGTTGTCGGTAATCTGAGCAGGACGGCGAACGGAAGTTTGACAGGCAGTGTGAAGCTTGATTTTGAGACGTATGTTCAGAGAAAGTATTTCCGGCAGATCATACAAGCGGCGAACCGAAGGCTTGCCAAAATGACTTCCGGAGGATTTATCCTGCAGTGTCGGGAATTGAAAGATTTAAGCAGTCAGGGGCAGGCCGGATTAGATCTGGATGTGTACGATCTGGTGACAGATTCTGTCCGCGACGTAAAATCTCTGTCAGGCGGAGAATCATTTATGGCGGCGTTGTCAATGGCGTTAGGACTTGCGGATATCATTCAGAACACAGCCGGAGCGGTGAGTTTGGAGACGATGTTCGTAGACGAAGGATTCGGTTCTTTGGATGATCAGTCGCGGGAGAGGGCGATCCGTATCTTGAAAGAACTTGCAGGAGAAAAAGGACTTGTAGGTATCATTTCTCATGTCAATGAATTGAAAGAGCAGATCGACTGGAAGCTGACTGTGACAAAAAGCGGCCATGGAAGCCATGCCCGCTGGATCATATAAGACTTTTATAAAGCTCTTTTTAAATACCGGATGCTGTATGCGGGCAGGACGAGCTGTCCGTTAAGTTCCTGTACGGAAGTGTCCTTGCCGCTTGTGATCGTTTCGTTTTCAAAGGAAAGGATCTGTTCATATGTGCCGTTTAACTCATGGTGTCCGGCTGTGAATTCACAGTCGGATGCGTTGACGGCAACAAGGAATTGCTCTTTTTCTGTTTTGCGCTCGAAAATAAGCTGATGATTTGTAATAACGATATTTCGATAAGAACCGCTGCACAGCGCATCGCTTTCTCTGCGAAGAGCGATCAGGCGGCGGATCAGATCGGTGAGATCGTTTGGCTTAGGCGCATCGAAACAAGGCCTTAAGGCATAATCATTATCAGGTGATTTCGTTCCTTCCTCTCCCCATTCGCTTCCGTAATAAATACAGGGAATACCCGGCATACCGAACAAAAGTCCGTAAGCAAGGGGGATATGCCGCTTGTTTGTCAATATGGAAGCAAGCCGCGTGACGTCATGGTTATCTGCAAAAGTCATGAGATGCTTTCCTCTGTAAATGCACCACTGCTCCGGTCCGTATTGGCGGTTTAATGAGTGGGCGATCTCGAACAAGTTCATGCTGTTAAAGCTGGAATATAATCCTTTGTAACATTCGTAGTTCGTGCAGCTGTGAAGCATTTCGTTGTTGACGATCAGGTTGTAGTCTCCGAATAAAACTTCTCCTACAAGAGCGAATCCCGGCTTAATCTCTTCGCAGAAAGAGCGGAGGCGGCGCATGAAGTTATGATCGAGAGAATAAGCGACATCAAGGCGCAGTCCGTCAATGCCGAAAGTTTCGATCCACATTTTTATGCAGCTAAGCAGATGGTCTGTGACGGCAGGATTTTGCAGGTTTAACTTCACAAGTTCGTAGTGTCCTTCCCAGCCTTCATACCAGAAGCCGTCGTTATATGCGCTGTTGCCGTCAAAATTAATATAAAACCAGTCTTTATACGGAGAATCCCATTTCTTCTCTAACACATCCTGAAATGCCCAAAAACCTCTGCCGACGTGATTGAATACCCCGTCGAGCATGATCTTGATATTGTGCGAATGAAGCGTTTCACATACTGTTTGGAAATCTTCGTTCGTTCCGAGGCGACAGTCGATCTTCGTAAGATCTCTTGTGTCATAGCCGTGATTATCTGATTCAAAAATCGGATTTAGAATGATCGATCCGATCCCGAGCTCTTCGAGATATCCGGCCCAGTCTGCAATTTTCAAAATCCGGTGCATTGTCACGCCGTCATTGTGCGTCGGCGCGCCGCAGAAGCCGATCGGATAAATCTGATAAAAAGTTTCATTGTAAGCCCACATAATTTCAGTCCTTTCAGTTATTATATTTTTGCTGTGATCAGATATATGTTTCCTCGTAAACGGACATCTGTACAGCCAACTGTTGATAGGTAGATTGTAACATATCAAGGCAGAATTGACATTAAAAAGTGTAGTAGATATACTGAATAAAGGCACAAAAACAAAGATAAAGGAAGTAAAAACGGTAAAAAATGAGTTTGATGGAAAGGATCCCCAAAGATTTTTATAAATTATTTTCAAGTAAATATACGGATTACTATATGCTGTTTCTCACGGCAATCTATGAGGAAATGAGTCTGTCTTATTCCGTGCTTGGATTGACGGAAAAAGAGTGCAGGGCAGTTATGAATGAAAAGATCGCGGCAGCGGCTCTTCTGTGGGATGAGGAAAATTATGATGAAGAGGGAGAGTTTCTTACACGTTCTAATATGGCGTCCGTGTGTCTGAAACATTTTCAGGAGTGGGGATGGCTGAAACAGGACTATGACGAGGCTTTGAACAGTTACGTTGTGACATTTCCTGAATATAGTCAGATGTATGTGGAGTTGTTTAGGAGTCTGCTTGATGAACAAGAGAGCGAAGAGCGGGAAAGCGTTATGACGATATACAGCCATCTGTATACATATAGTTCCGATAAAGAAAAAAATAATGAGATTTTAAAAAGCGCCCTTCGTGTTTCCAAAAAGCTTGTGCAGATGCTTGTAAATATGCAGGACGGTATGAGAGGGTATTTTGATGAACTGTCCCGTCAGAAAGATTTTCGGGGAATACAGGACGTCCTTGTAAAGGAGATCAATAACAGTGACAGCCGAAAATATGCGATCTTGACGACAACGGACAGTTTTTATCGATATAAAGAAGCTGTTAAAGAACTGCTTGACAGAAATTTACAGGAAAATGATATGAGCAGGCTGAAACTGTTGCGGGAACTGGAAGAGGTCCGTCAAAAGAAGATGAAAGACGAAGAAAACGCGGGAAAAGTTAAAGATCCGAAAAAAACAGATGAGGCGGAGAAAATAAAAGAACTGCGGCTGGAACGGGCGGCGGCAATGTGCGAGGAAGCGGCAGATACGCTGATACGAATCGAAAGGCAGTTTGATGCGATCGAAAGAAGATATAATAAACTGATCGAACAGAAGACGATTTTTGCGTCCAGGGCGGCTGCGAGAATACGGTACGTTCTTCAGGAAGGAGCAGAAGAAGACCGTACGGTTGCGCTTGTAGATCTGTTGAATAAAAGCAGGAGAAAAGAAGAAATATCGGAAAAACTGGCGGAGCGTATCCGCCTTAGCAGACCTCACAGAGCGTTGACGGATGAAAGTCTGTACAAACGGAAAGAAAAAGGGAGAGAAGCGTTTGTTCCGGCTACTGTTTCGGAAGGCGGACAGGCGGAAGAAAATTTGGAGTCGTTTGTCTTAAAACCGCTTTATACAAGGAAAGAGCTGCAGGAGTTCAAAGAAAGAAACAGTGTCGGAAACGTATTTAGAACTACGCGGCAGACGGTTCGGTCGGCTGAAGATTTGGAAAAATTGTTTTTTATATGGCAGGAAGCGACGGAAAATGCGTTTGGCAGTGGGGAGATCACCGTAGGAGAGGAAGAAGAAACCGAACAGGGAATGCGTTTTTCAACGCTGGAAATAAGAGAGGACTAAGTCATGTTTGAGTATTTGGAAAGTATTTCTATCACAGAAGGGGAACAGATAAAAAAGACGATACAGGCGTTGTTTCGCCAGACATGTATTTTGCAGGTGAAATATGATCCGGCAACACTTGTGCCGAAAGATAATGTACAGTATGAAATCTGTGTCCGGCACAGACATTTTATAGAAGACTATCTTTCGGTACTTGGATGTGAGCTTACGCATGATGCACAAGAGCATATTTTCTGTTTGACAGGCGACGGAGCTGCAAGGGAAAAACTGAATATGACAGAAACGGTGATCCTTCTTATCATAAAACTGATCTATAAAGATAAAATTATGGGAGAAGGGTTAAACGCTCCTGTGACAACGCTGAAAGAAATGCGCGAATACGGAAAGAATACGAACCTGATCGTAAGAAAATTGAAGGCAGATGAATGGAAAGCTTCTCTTTATCTGATGCGGCTTCATCAGATCATCGACGTGCCGGGAGCGGTGAGGGACGTAGAAGACGATACGCCGATCTATATTTACAGTACGATCAATCTGTATGTGACGGCGAAAGATATGAATGATTTGATTGAAGAATATAGAGAGGAGGCAGACGGATATGAAACAGCCGAAGAAAATTTTTACAAGAATGCTGATCAATAACTGGGGCGGCATCAGCCATAAAATGTTGGAATTCCACGAGTATGTGAATCTTTTCAGCGGAAAGAGCGGATCGGGGAAATCGACGGTTATGGATGCGATACAGGTTGTTCTGTATGGGAGTGTGTCTGCTAATTTTCTGAATAAAGCGGCAGATGATTCTAAAAACAAGAGAAGCGTTTTAAGCTATCTTAGAGGAGCGCAAAAAGACGGAACGGCAAACAGGGGAGACGTTGATTTTTGTTCACAGATTGTTCTTGAGATTGAAGATACCGCCACTCATATTGTGACTTGTGTCGGGGCGGCGTTCGAGGTGGCAAAAGGGGATACGGATCTGAAAAAATATACTTATTTCAGTCATTCGGGAAGAATTCCAAAGGATGAATATTTGGAAAATAACGTACCTTATTCGATCGCACAGATTAGAAAACTTACGGAAGAAAGAAGCAGAAGCGCCGATAACAGAGGCCGGGGTGAAGTAAATAAAGTGTATCCGTCGAAAGAAGCTTATCTTTATACGCTGTACGGGGAAATCTTCGGTCAGGTAGAACAAGGTCGTATGATCACGATGGAAAAAAGCGCCATTGCTCTGAAAATGACGAGTGGAACAGGTCAGTTTATAAGAGATTATATGTTTCCGAAAACGAAAGAAGATACGGTGGCGACGATCAGTGAACAGCTTGGCGCGTACAGAGAGATCAAAGAACGGGTGGAAGATCTGGAAAAACGGATCGAAATGCTGGATAAGATCCAAGTATATGACAGAGAACTGACGAATGTGCGTGCGGAGAAAGTACGAACGGAAACAGTGCTCAAATGCATTGATATCGAGGAAAATATAATTCGACTCAAAGGACGGGAAAGTGAGTTGGAATCCGTTGAAAAAGAAGCGGACGAGGCGAAAAAAGAACAGAAGATACTTCAGGACGAACTGCAGACGATACGGGATGAAAGAGCCCGGGTACAGGCAGAATTAAATAACAGCGATTATGGAAAGAAAGAACAGGAACTAAAAGATTTAGAATACAGAATTGCTCTTCTGGCGGATAATTCGGCACAGTGGCGGCAGATCGTGAAAGGATTGAAACGATGGGAAGAAGAGGATGTTGGCCCATATGCCGTGGTCGTGGCTGTTGCCATCCGGTCCGCCGGTAGTTACCAATACGAGAGGAAATACGAGGCGGAGCGCTTACGGAAAAGTTATGTAAAGAACTGAGGACACATCTTGACTTGGCCCTTGATAATATTACAAATGAATTGTCGGAACTTCGTATTTCGATCCATGAAACGGAAAAAGACATCAAAGAAAAACAAGATGCTGTCGAAGATCTCCAAAACGACAGAAAACCGTATCCGTTGGAATTGAAAAAGGCGAGACAGGAACTGCAGCGTGCGTTGAGCGACAGGTACGGAAGGAAAATCGAAGTTCATATTTTCGCGGATTTGTTTGATATTACGGATGAAAAATGGAAAAATGCGATCGAAGGACGGCTTGGCAGGATTAAAAAAAGTATGATTACAGAACCGGCATACGCTCTTGATGCAGCGAAAATATTTCGCAGGATGCAGCAGTTTGAAGAAGTTGATCTGATCAATAGTGAGGCGGTTCAAAAGGATTCTCCGGAAGCGGACGAAAACTCGCTATATGAAGCGGTACACGCAGAAAGCGGATATGTTGACCGGTGCTTGAAACGTTATCTTGGAAGAATACAAAAATGTGAGACGGTGGAAGAGTTAAGTACGGTAAAAGACGGAGTCACACCGGATTGTTATTCGTACAGCGGATATATGTTCCGCCATCTGCGCAGGAAGGATTATACGAAAAATGCATGTATCGGTACAAAAGTATCGAAGGCAAAGCTAAGAGAGCTGCAGGAGGAAATTATAGATCTTCAAAGTTCGCTGATCGCAGATCGTCAGACGGAAGAGTCGTTGAAAGAAGCCCGGCAATTTGAACGGTTCGGTCAGGAACCGGAACATTTGATGCGTCTTGCGGGTGCGGCAGACGAACTGGCCGATCATTACCGCCGCCAAGACCGGCTCAAAGAAGAAATCAAAGAACTGAAAAACGGAACTTTGGCAGCAGAACTGCAGGCTAAAACGAAAGAACTTACAAGCCGGATTGAAGAAAAAGAACAGGCGGCAGGAAGATTAAGAGAAAAAGAAATCGAAACAGGGAAGAAAAAGGGCAAACTGGAAGAGAAAATTAAAGCGCTGAAAGAAAGACTCGATTTTTTGATGAAGGGATATG